>Ga0208639_1001469_pt1 | contig 15372 bp, 15 predicted proteins | sample ETNtaG_33_FD_185772 | JGI IMG/M metagenome (GOLD analysis project Ga0208639, IMG submission 185772) | Marine microbial and viral communities from oxygen minimum zone, Eastern Pacific Ocean - ETNP201310SV76 (SPAdes) (version 2) | ecosystem: Environmental > Aquatic > Marine > Oceanic ...
AAGTCCGGTACTCGACATGGTAAGGAAATGCGAGTTAAGGACCAAGGTCACGGCCATCCCCAAGGGGTAAATGGAGACCTAATTGTCACAATTAGAGTCGACCCTGGAGAAGGATGCCGATGGGATGGTGACCGCATTGTCAAAGAAGTTGAAGTGACATATTCTGTATTGATGCTTGGAGGTAAGGTAACCGTAACCCTTCCAAATGGAGTAAAGGGGAAAATCTCAATTCCTCCTCTCTCACAAGTTGGAGACCGTCAACGAGTGAAAGACATCGACATTGAATTCATTCTTTCTGAAAAGGAAGAGCTCACCGAATTCCAGAAGGATGCTCTAGAGGCCCTGAAGGATGTGGGTCTGTGAAGAAGCGAAAGGGTCGTGAAGCACCACCTGAGGAGCGACTATACCGGCGTATCCTTGGACATGGGCTCGAGGGTGAACTCTCTCTCGACCTTGTGTGTGACACTATCAGGGCGAAAGAACCCAATCTCAAACAGAATGAGAAACAGTTACGTAGCCAAATTCAGGAGACTATCATTCATGCTTGCCGCAAAGGCGAGTTATTCATCGGTAAGTCAGAAGCATTCTCACTTAGAACAAAGGAGGCCAAGGAGGCCATAGAGGCTTCAGTCAGAAAATTCAGAGAAGGAGCACATGAAGGCGCTATGCTCGCCCTTCTGAAAGGCGAGCCGATACCAGATGATTTCTCCTTGCTACCAAATGAAGTTCTACGCACATACCTTGGTTTCAACTTGGTCAAACAACTCGAAAAGAATGCGCAAAAGAAGAGTGGTCTGAGATTCCCTGACCCGATGATTGCAATGGCATGGTTGATGCGCGACCATTTTACTCCTGAGCAAATGCTCGATGCGCGCCTCGATTTCCGTCGTAGGCAGAACGACAACCCATTCCCAAGAGAATACCGTGAGGACTTGATCAAACATGCTGAAACTCTGCCAGCCCCCTCGATGGCTGAAGATAGGGTAGACCTACGACATATCCCATTCGTCACTATCGATCCACCTGATGCCAAGGACTTCGATGATGCGGTCTGCCTCATTGATGACACCCTATGGGTTGCTATTGCCGATGTTGCTCACTATGTCAGACCTGATACCGCTCTGGACCTTCACGCACGCCATAGAGCAACCAGCGTGTATCTTCCTCACTGTGTCCTACCTATGCTCCCACCAAGGCTTGCTGATGACCTGTGTTCGCTTCGAGATGATGCCGACCGCTTCGCCATGGTAGTAGAGATGCGAATTGAAGGTGCCGAGGTAGTGGAGACAAAAGCACATCAGGCCCTCATCAGAGTGAAGGAGAACCTCTCGTATGACGAGGTTCTCGATAAGGAGTTATTTCCCGAAATGATGGAACTCTCGAAGCAGATGAAAAAGCGCCGAATTGGCCTAGACATTGCTGGAGCCGAAATACGCCCGCGTATCAGGGAGGATGGAATCTCCCTCGATGTCAAATGGCCGAGTGATGCTACCGAGATGATTGAAGCCTTCATGGTCGCAACCAATGAAGCGATTGGACATCTGCTCGGTGATGCTGGAGCCGCCGTACCTTGGCGCTGCCACTCACCACCAGATTCCCCGGAGGTTGATTCCCTCAATGCGCGCTTAGATGCTCTAGGAGTCGATATCGAACTACCCATGCCTTCGCACAGAACCAGTGGACAAAGTGAGGAAAGTGAAACTCTCAACCTCCTCTCTGCATGGGCCGGTCTCAGTGTCGAGCCTGAACAGGAGGAAGATACTGATGACTTCATGTCCAGTGTCATCGATTCCGAAGCTCGTGGAGAGATGCTTCAAGCCTTGAGAGATGCTCAATCTGTAGCATCCAAATTATCTGATTCGAAGAGGAGAGTCGTTGACCAGGGTCTATTCCAACTCATGCAGAGGGCAATCTACAGCGAAGAGAACCTCGGCCACTTCGGCCTCGATCTCGACGCATATGCTCACTTCACCTCACCGATTAGGCGCTATCCCGACCTAATCGCTCATCGCCAACTCAAGGCGATGTTAGCCGGTAAGGACTGGCCACATAACGAGGAAGAAGTCGCAGAGATGTCTGCACATTGTTCTGAGCGAGGCATGCAAGCCAAGCGGCTCGAATGGGAACTGGTCTCAAGCGTCTGCAATATGCACCTAATGAACAGCGAGGAAAGTGCAACTTGGAATGCAAGAATCGTCGGACTCAAGGTACCATGGATATTCCTCGACCTCGAAGATGATGGCTCCTTCCAAGGACGAATGCACTTACGTCAACTCGGTGGTAGGGAACGTTTGCAAATCGACGAACACGGGCTGACTGTTCTCAATGAAAGCGGCGAAGTATTACTCAATCTCGGTCAGAAATTCGAATGCCGACTCAGAGGACTCGACATCTGGTCGGGAAGTCTTGACCTCGCCCCTGTATAATTTGAGTGCGGGGGGCAGGATTCGAACCTGCGAATCAATAAGAAATGGGACCTAAACCCACCGCCGTTGACCAAGCTGGGCGACCCCCGCGCAAACATGCGTACATGATTCCCTTCATCAAACCGACTGTTCAAGAACTAGAGGCAAACACCGCAACACAATGGCTGGCTTCGAAAGCATCGGTCGTTGGCTTGTTCCAAGAAGGAACAAAGTCCACATCGCTATTTTCATTCTTACAATTTTGATGGTCCCTGGAGCAATGAAAGCCCTTGAGCCAATCGATATGGAATCCTATGATATGGAATCCCCAGAATTGACTGCCGAGGAAATCATCAACGAAAAGTTCGCAACGACTGAGATTATTCTTGGCTTTTCAGTTGGCGTACGTGACCCTGCAATGGTAGGAAGTACACCTGTTCCTGTACCCACCACCTCAGACGGAACACCTGACTGGTCGTCGATTGCATCCGCCGACGAAATAATTGATTCCGGTGAAAATTGGGGTGGAATTACTGCTCCCGATGGGGGGATCCTCAACCTCACTATATTGCGAGAAATCGAGGCTAAACACGCTGTGATTCTCGAGCATCCTCTCGGACAACACATGAAGCCATTCGTCAATGATGTGACCGGGCTTCAAACCACTGGAGTAATGAGTCTGGCTGACATTTTTAGAGGCTTTATGGCTAACGAATCAATCCTTACCGCTCCAAGACAAACAATGGCAGGGGCGGAAGAACCTCTAGCTGACTGGAGCGATTGTGGAGTTCTTGAATGTCTTACTTTCGATGATGAGAATTTGACTCAAGATCATATCGATTTAGCATCGGTTAGAATGGCCAGTGTCGATGGTTCAAACTTCCTACGTTGGCTATCTCTTGACCGAGGATTTGTTGCTGATGGCAATTCCAATGTTACCGGCCCTATCGGTGGTAAACTCTTGGAAAATGGTTCTTGGGAGGACGCTGTTTGGGGACCTGGACGATGGTCTGCTTCCACTTCTTGGCTCCTTGTGCAACTCGATAGAGCCGCTCTAATTGAGTCGGGGTGGACAATGGTGTGGAAGGATTCTCATCAGGAAACGGCGATTCGTTCCACTGAAGATGGGGTAATTATGGGTGGGTACAGAATCGATGATTCTGAATTAGTGTTATCCCCTCCAAATTATACTGAAGAGACCTGTCCAATCGAAGGTGATCCTTGTTCGGTAGAATGGACAATGATGCATCTTGAAGGAGCGATTAGAAGTCATGATGACCAATCGGTCACACTCCTAGTTGGTCAAGGTGTAAATGTCGAAGTCAACCGAGAATTACAATCATCAGGCTCATTGATTTTGATGATGGGGATCGCTATTCTGATTCTACTATATTCTTCTCTTAAACGCTGGACTGATGTAATGATTGTTTCAATGGCACTAGGTGGTGCCTTACTTTGGATGCAAGGATTAATCGGTCATGCATCCAGTCTATTCGGATGGATGGGTTTCGATATTATCTCGCGTTCTCAATTCTCAAATCTTCTACCGATTCTCGTTCTAGCCCTCGGAATAGACGACTCACTACACGCCTTGCATCGCTACAAAGAAGAGCGAAGCCTAGGTCGGTCTCCGGGCTCTGCTGGAGAAGTCACAATCAAGCGTGTGGGAAGAGCGATTATGCTCACCTCAGTCACAACTATGTCTGCATTTGCCGCTAACTTGTTCAGCGATGTTGCAGCCTTGAGGTCATTTGGCGTGGAGGCTGCACTCGGAATATTAGCAGCCTTCATTTTGACTGGGATTTGGGCTCCATTAATTCGAGTGTCTTTCGATGTATGGATGGAAAATAGAGGCAAAAATACTACGCCGGTCATCAAACGTTCACTGATTCGAGAAGACCGTCTGAAATACATTGCAGAAAAGGCAGGAACCGGGTCTCGTCCAATTATTATCGCATTTATTTGTCTCCTATTGACTATACCTGCAGCTTGGGGGATGATGCAATTAGAAGGCGATTTTGCTGTCGAGGATTTCCTCGATGAAGAAAGCGATTTCGCCTTTGGAGTCAAGGTTGTTACTGAGAGATTCTCCGATGAAGGAGAACCATCGATGATGTTGGTTGAAGGGGATATTACCGACCCTACTGTATATGCTGCAATCGATGCTTTCCGACAAAATGCCAATCAACGTACTGAAGGATTACCAGATAAATATACTCGCCAACCAGATGGCAAAGTCGACATCTTGGCCATCGATGAGATGGTAGAACTCGCCCGACTATCGATGTTGGAGAACCGGCAACTATTCTGGGACCATGGGCTAAATGCCAGTGGATGTAATACCCCTGGTGCATTGGATTTACCCGATACTAATGACAGAGATTGTTTGGTATTCCTATATGGCGTTCTCACGCTAAATGGAGTCCCTGGAACGCCAGCAATTCCTGCTATTCCGAAGAGTATTGTCGACCTATACATTTCTCCTTCTTCCACCCCCGACCCAACACAAGTGTGGCTCGATATGGATGGCGAGCCGATTACCTATGACCGCATGCTGATTAGATTCGGAATCACCAGCCCAGAGGATTTCCCTTCGATGAATAAGTGGTTTGAGGAATTGAGAAGTGACCTGAAACCCCTAACTGACCTTTCTAGCGGAACATGGGAAGAACAAGGTACTGAAGAAGAAGATAAACCACTAACTTGGGTGATGCCAACCGGCAAGCCCGTAATCCGTTTCATCGCTAGCGATAAGATGCAAAATGAAATGCAGTCAAGCCTTATCCTTGGTTCATTATTTGTTCTTTGTACATTGGTTATTGGATTTAGATCACTAAGACAATCTCTTGTTACATTAATTCCAATCCTCCTTGTAGTTCTCTGGCTTTATGGCTTAATTTACGCATTTGGATATTCACTGAATATCGTAACTGTGACTATTGCTACGATATCTCTTGGGGTGGGTATTGACTATTGTATTCACGTCACTGAAAGATATCGTGAAGGAAGAGAGACCGGTGAAAATCACCGTCAAGCTTTGCATGGAGTAGGCGGTGCTTGTGCACTAGCATTAGTTGGTTCTGCATTTTCCGACATTGCAGGATTTGCAATTATTGCTACATCACCAATGGGATTGTTCAATGCTTTCGGACTCTTCAGTGCAATGATGATTTTGTTATCTCTAATCGCTTCAATGGTCCTTACAACTGCCGCTTTGGGCCTCATTGAACCACCCCCCGCATCAAGTGCAGAAGAATGAGCAGGTTTCATGAGGGGGAGACCGCCCGGGTGGTTTGTTCCACAGTGGGGTTGACCCCGGTGGTATGGTGATTTTTATGCCCGACAAGGAGATTCCAAAGGATGATTCCGATAGTGAAGAGGAGTGGATGTCCTATGCTAATGCAGGCTTTGGGGCAACCGATTATTCACTCTGGGACGAGGATGAAAAACCAGCAAAAATCATTGATGAGGAGGATTTTGATGACCTTCAACTCGATACCGGTGAAGAAGAAATTCCTGCTGCTCCAAGACCTGCTGGTCTGAAACATCTGGTGCGAATGGGGTCCTGTGACCACTGCCTTGGTAGAATCGGAGGCAAGAAACGCTTCGGTCAGAATTTCCTAGAAAGTGGTATCGAAGTAAGAGCCGGTGTTGTCGAATCAGATTCGACTATGGCATCAGCTAGAGAGAATGAACCGCTATGTCCATTCTGTGAAAATCTCTTCGAAGAAGCACCTCTTCTCGCTCAGATTATCCATGAAGAAATAGGCGAACATGAGTGTGATAGATTGCAACTCGGCGCTCGGTTTCCCAAGGACCAAACCGAAGTTGAAGACCATCTTCGCAAGCGCTTTGGCGCTGGTGGTTCGGCCGCTTTGAAAACCAGTCTTGTCGAAGAGGTCGCGGCCCAATTGCGCGCAATCGATTCCAATGTTCGTCTTGTGATTGACAAGCCTCAAATTCTAGCATTAATCGATGTTCTCACTCTAACAGTAGATCTGGATATTCGCTCTCATTACATCTATGGCCGCTATCGTAAACTGGCAAGAGGAATTCCACAGACTAAGTGGCCTTGTAGGGCGTGCAAAGGACGAGGATGCAGAAAGTGTGACGGCACTGGTATGCAATATGATTCAAGTGTTCAAAGCCTAGTAGGCGACCCACTTCTCGGAATTTTTGACTCTAAAGAGCATGCATTCCATGGAATGGGAAGAGAGGATATCGATGTGCGTTGCCTTGGAAGAGGTCGGCCATTTGTTATCGAAATGAAGAAGCCGGTAAAGCGAAACATCGAGCCAAGTATAATGATGGCTGCAATCAATGAGGCAGCAGATGGCCAAATCGAAGTTACCGACATGAGGCATTCTAACCGAAGTGAAGTTGTTAGAGTAAAGGATACACCTGCCGAAAAATCCTACACTATTCGATTCAAAATCGAAGCTGCTACTCAAGATAAAATGAATGAATTAACCAAAGTTCTTGAAATTCCTAAGGAGGAAAAGAGAGGGGGAAACCGTCGCAGGCAACGTCGCCCTCACCCCAATTCACGTAAAGAGGAAGTAAAGGTAGAAGTCGATCTATCTACGCTTTCGAAGGCCGAACTCGTCGCAACTTGCGAAGAAAAGGGACTACCTAAGTCGGGAACAAAAGATGTCTTAATCGAAAGAATTCAAAATTATTCGGAAGAAACTCTACCGCTACCTGACCAAGAACATGTCCTCGAGATAATGCAAAAACTCCAGGGTTGTACTCTCGCCCAGCGAACACCTGAGCGTGTGGCTCACCGCCGTGCAGACAAGATTCGAAAGCGCAAAGTCATGCAAACTAGTGGGGCAAAAGTTGAGGTCGGCAAAGACGGAACCATGTTTGGAGAATTCAATCTCCGCTGTGAATCTGGAACCTATGTCAAAGAGACCATTCATGGTGACGGAGGAAGGACTCAACCCTCGGTAGCATCTCTAATTGGGGCGATTTGTGAAGTAGAATGGCTCGATGTCGCCGATATACACGCCGATTGAGATATCGCGGTGCTTATATGGGTCTGGCAGGTCGGCAGGTTGCTCCGAAGTGTCTTATGACACGTGGAGAAAGGTGGCGATTACAATGAAGCGCTCAAAGGGACAACGCCAAGGCACCCGAAGCATCCTACGTCGCGGACGCCATGAGCAAGGCCGAATTAACATCAGCCGCATCATGCATGAGTACGCCGAAGGCGACCGTGTTGCTATCGTTCTCGATGGTGGACAACAGATGGGAATGCCTCACCGCCGATTCCAAGGACGTACAGGATTTATCGAAGGACGTCAAGGATCTGCTTGGGTCGTCGCTGTAAAAGACGGACACATGCAGAAGACCGTTGTCGCTCGACCAGAGCACCTACGCCCATTGGAGTGATTTTGATGTCTGATAATGAAGTATTCACCGATTATTCTTCTGTCCGCGACCTGCTACTGAATGCTCAGGAGCGCCGTGGATTCCTAACCTACGAACAGAAGGCCGCTCTACAACATGCAGAGTGGGCAGCAAGCGATAACCGCAATGGATACCGCACAGAGGCCAAAGTCTTCCAAGATATGTTACTAGCAATTCTGGAAATTGAAAAATTCCAGAAATACCCTGAACTCGCTGCTAAGTTGGCCGAGTTAATGCCCATGCACTCAGATGATGTTCGTGCAGTCGCTGCAAGCCGTCGTATCTCAATCGAGAACGAGGAAATTGAAGCGGTTCTTGACATCGTCCGTAAGCATGTTGGTGTTGAATGAAACGACCCAACGGTGATGGAAAATGCGACCCCCTCACCGCGGAGACCGAAGACAAGGCGGGCGCAAGCCTCGTGATGAGAAGGTCGACCCGTTACTCAAGGTAGAATGGTGTCGTGTTCTCGACCATCCTGATGCTGGTGGGGCGCTCGCAGTCTTAACCGAACCAAATCTACACATCATTCGAATCCGTACCAAACCTGGAACTGGCCAACAACAATCCGGGGCCCGTCTATACATGGGAGTAGAACACAGCCAACGTGAGATCGTTGGCGATGTGCTTGGTTTTGCAAGAATTCGTGACCTCTCCCCCACAACTAATTTTCAGTTGCCAGTTATTATCCAGCAATATATCGAAGATGCTCCTGAAGTTTTCATTCAACAATTCTTCAACCGTGCGGGAAACCTTTCACTCAAGATGCATGCATTCGAACTCCTCCAAGGTGTTGGAAACAAGAAAGCACAAGAAATGGTTGAAGCTAGAGGACGAACCGGTTGGAAGGACTTTGCTAGCCTAAACGAAGGATGTGGAATTAATGCTCCAGAACTTCTAGCCAAGAGATTTGTTTCCGAGATAAAGGACCGTGGACTTCAACCGCGGCTTATCGACCTACTTTGCAGACAGGATGAGTGATTATCATGGCCATGGGTGCAAGAGCACTCATCGACCGCCTGAAGGCACGTCAACCCAATATCAAAGCTCTTGGTCAACACTATCTCCACGATGAGGAAGTTATCTCCTCCTCGATTGAAATGGCTGAATTATCACCTGATGATCGAGTGATTGAAATTGGCCCAGGGCCAGGTACACTTACCGAGAGACTTCTCGAAACAAGCAATGTAGTCGCCATTGAAATCGATGAAGGTGCTTGCGAACATCTTAGGATGGTCTTCCCTGAACTCGAACTTATCGAAGGCGATGCACTCCAAGTAAACTGGCCTCAAGCCAACAAAGTTGTAGCAAATATCCCCTACCAGATTTCCTCTCCTCTAATTGATGTAATCACAAGACAACCTTCGATTACTCAGGTAGTAATCCTCGTCCAAGAAGAGTTTGCAGAACGTCTTGTCATCGAAACGCTCGCAGATAGAGGCTCTCTCGGAATGTGTGTTGCGCTTGATTGGGATTGTGAAATGGGCCCTAGAGTTGCTCCACATTGCTTTATTCCTGCACCCCGTGTACATTCTAGACTAGTTTGTATGAAGCGAATCGACAGCAAAGTGAATTCTCGCCTAGCCAAATTATTGATTCGGCAAGGGTTTGAACAAAGGCGCAAGAAATTGCGAAATACGCTTTCGCGGGCACCTCGTAGGATTAATCGCATTTCAGGATGGCATGCTTCAATGTACAAAGAAGCCTTTCAGTCCATCGATTCTGAATTGCTAGAACTGCGCCCCGAAGATCTAAAACTCGCTGATTGGCTTGCACTTTCGAAAGAATTGCAGGATTATGCATCGGCGATGGGTTGACATCCATCGGCCGCTACGGCCCAACTCGTCGGAGGGATGTGAATGGCAAAGAAGGACACATATCTTGCACTGCTACGCCGTGGAATCGATGAAACCACAGCAATGCAATTGGCTGATTCTGGTATAAAAATTGGTGATCTGAAAAAGATTGACAAATCCCAGTTGGTTGAAAATTACGGTCTCAAGGCTGATATCGCCGATGGTGTACTTGAAATTATTTCTTCAGGTTCGAAAACTCACGGTAAAGAGAGATATCTTTCCAAAGTTTTGGCGCCAGAGCGTAAGCAAGAAAGCAAAATCGAAGAATTGAAATTCAAGCGTCAACAAAAGGACGTACTCTCCGAACTTGCGGAGCAAAAAGAGCGACTCAAACTCGCTCGAGTTGAGTCTTTTAGAATGCAGAAACTCGTAATGAACCGTCTCGGGAAGACCGTTGAGTTAATCGTAAAGCTCGAAAATAATCTTCACGATGAAGGTAAGGACGACCAGAAGGTGAAGATTCGTGACCAATTAGAAACGAGAGGCCTAGAGGCTGCTCGTGACCACGAAATGCTTGACCTCGAAGGAACACCTCAAGATATCGTTGACTTCCGCCGCAATATCGTACCAAAATTAATTCTCCACGCCTGCCCTGAATGCAATGAGGAAATGGACCCTCGTTCAAGTCGCAATCCTGATGACAAAGAGAACTGGTCATTCATTTGCTGGGAATGCGAGACCGATTTCTTGCCTGGGCTCGCAAGCACTGTCGATGAGGTCATGGAAAATGGTGGCAGAATTGTCATCGACCCTGATGCAAACCCTCGCAACCCCGTTCCACCGAAACCTGCTCGCCAAGACTTCACTACAATCAATGAACTGATTAAGGCTGAGCTTGAGGAAACCGGTGCAGATGCTGACACAATGACACAGGTTGCAGAGCATTCTGTTCTGGCTAGTGGCCTAATGAGTATTGATGATTGGATTGACCAAACTCTTGCTGCAAAGGGATACATTCAGGCCCAAGAGGACCGTGAAGACTTCATTCTACGCACTGGTGCTGGTGCAACCAAGTTCAACAAGTGGATGAAGAAGGCTGGACTATACTTCAACAAGCAAACTGGCCGCTGGTCGCGCTGGGAAGATCGTTGAGTGATTCACATGGGTCTTGTGCGCTTCCTCAGAGGTGCGAAGCTCCTTGGTCAAACTCAAACGATGAAAGGTGTGTCTTTAGTCGAACATGGGCAATCTGCCAATGTCGAAATCCCCACCAATTGTACAAGCGGTAATTGTGGAGCATGTATGGTGACTCTTCTTTCTGGTGAAGTTAGCCTTCCAGAACCACTCACTCCAGGCCTCGATGAGGAGATTGTAGCAGATGGGGCCCGTTTGGGTTGTATTGGAATTCCAAAAGGTGATGTCGATATCGATATCTTGCCTCCAATTTGAGGTGATATTGTGGATATACCATGGTGGGTTTGGACTCTAAATATCGTTGGAGTTGGCGCTACAGTTTGGTTTCTTACCTGGCGATTAAAGAGTAAATTATCTGAAGTAGAAGACCGACATGTGATGGGTGGAATCCGTCACAGAAAGCGACTTCTTGAATCTGAATAAAGCCCCAAAAGGCATATGACTGCCGCTCTGAGGGCACAAACATGGCCGAGTTGCGACTCTATACTACCGGCGAGGGCGTGATTGCTCAGTCAGAGTTCGCATTAGAGGGGCTTGCCGACACCATCAAAGGAAAGGGTTCGGCTTGGCTAGATATTCTCAAGCCTGGTGAAGAAGTGAAATCTTTCCTAGAAGAATTGGGTGTCGATGAATTGGCAGTTGAGGATATCTTCGGTCATGCTAGCGATACTGTTCAGAGATTTCACGGTCACCGGTTCATAGTAGTTCGAGCCCGAGATGCCGATAATCGACTCGATACCGAGCCTGTTGCAATTATCTTGAAGGGCGACCTGATGATTACCGTTAGAGGTACTCGCATACCAGCACTCGATGTGTTCAGCCGTCGTCTCAAGACTGCAGATGATGATGAAGTTGCAATGGGTGTGGATTTCCTACTCTACGAACTACTCGATTCGATTGCTGATGATTGGACTCCGATTCTTTCTGAATATTCCAACAACTTAGATGAGTTAGAGTACCAAGTATTCGATCCAACTGAAGCGTATGACGGGCTGCTCGAAGGGCTCCACGACCTGAAACGTCTACTTCGTGAGGCAAGCAAGTCAATCGAATCACTCCAAAGCGCATGTTTGAGGCTTCTCAAACCCGGTGAGCGCCTGATTAACGAGAATACCTTACCGTTCTTTACCGACCTTCAGCAATTATCTACTACTCTGGTGAAGCGTTGTACTGCTTATTCTGCTGGTGCTACAAGCACTCGAGATACTTACCTCTCTCATGTTAGTATGGATCTCGCTCGCTCCAATGCCAAGTTAACTGAAGTGATGACTACATTGACCATTATTGGTGCAATAATGCTACCTCTGACTCTTATTGCTGGCATATTTGGAATGAATACTCAACTCCCATTCAATACAAGTGAGATTGGATTCTGGCCTGTTATAGGAATAATGAGTACCTTTACTCTATTGATGCTCGGCTACTTCAGCAAAAAGGGCTGGCTAAGCAAATGAGGGATATTAGTGGGTCGAAAACAGGCTGCTCTTCAGAGAAAGGTTGCTCGTCTTGCAGGAGATTGGAGTGACCCTCACGATGAAGTTTCTTGGTCCAAGCGCGACATCGTCCAAAATATTGATGTTAGCGATGATGGAGAAGTTCAACTCACTATCAAGCCATCAAGGCCTCATTGTCCATGTTGCCTTATCGACCTCAATAATTTCCGAAAGAAAATGTGTGACTTAAAGGGAGTCACTTTTGTCGAAATCAAAATCGTTGGTGTTCCAGCATCTGACCGCTGGGAACGTACTCTCAATCGTTGAGAGAACGTCGCCACTTGAGCCACTGATATGCAGGAATTGATGTTGTAATTACTGCACTAAACCAACAGATTAGAGTCCCCACAATTATTCCATGTTCTGGCAAAGCCCAAGGTGCAATCAGTGAATAAACTGCAACAGAAGAGCCGCCCAACATCATTGGTCCTGCTGCACCTGTTGGAACATCAGAGCCTTGAGCCATCCAAAGTGCAACCATTGTTGTCAAGAAAATTGCAGGGAAAACTGATGCCAACCCAGCAATGATTGGCTGGCCCATCGATGATAATTGAACTGCTATACCGATGGCTGTTGCAGCAGCTAATCCGCGCAAAATTAGTACATTCATTGTCACAGAATTCTTTCCTTTAGGGGCTTTTTGTGGAATCCAAGTCATCCACAATCCAAGGGTAACTAAAGCCACCAAACCGGCAATTCCGACCATTCTTTCAGAAAAATAATTGAGAGTTTCTGTCAGTGAAACTGTCATCAATAATGCCAGTATTGACCAGAAGGCTAGAGATACGAATGTCATTTGAGCAAGAGTTACTCCTTCTTTCATTCTAGGATAGACAACCCAAGATGCAACGAAAAGAGCATTGAGTAACATCCAAAATGGAATCAGTGACATGCTTGTAGCCAGATCCTCAGAGCCCCCTTCGACATACATTCCAATGGTTGCTGGAATGATTGTTGTAGGAAGAGTACCAAGTATTCCGCCAATAATTCCGCCCCATTTCTCAATGGCTACTGTGACTAGAATTGCCACTATGCCGGCGAAGAATGCCGAAAGTAGAATTGATAACATCAGAGAAACCTGTTGAGTCGATTTTGCATTCTTTCTAATCCGCCACCAGCCCATTGCTTCTTCATCTCACCATCGACGAAAAGGACATTGAACGGAAGCACATCGACACCAGAAACCCAATCATGGGCGATTTTGAATCGGCCAAGCCCAGGCGTATCAAGCAGAATCTTTCCAACTCGTACACCCTCTGGTATTGTGAATTCTTCTAATTCTGCAGTCCAAGTTTTACAGGCTGCACAATCATTCTTTCCAAGCATCAACATCGCAATTGGCGCTGAGAGGAATTCCTCCCAATCCTTTGGACCGAGGTGCTCCAATTATATCACCGAATCAAGCGACGTAATCGTCGCCCTTGGACCAATTTGCACCACACAAGCCACCGGCTTGGGTAGCCTGACAGGTACGAAGGATCTCTGCTGGTGAGCGACCTGCGTCCATTCCGTTAATGGAATACATCTGCACATTTCCTTCTGGGTCTACTAGAACAGTTCCACGGAAGCCTACTCCAACAGCCTTGTTCATCATATCAAAAGCCTTGGTGACCTTGTGAGTTGTGTCTGCAATAACAGGGTGGGTCACGCCACCAGGGAATATCTCGCTATCTGCGAACCATGCATTGTGACTGTAATACGAATCTGTTGAACATCCGATAACTGCGATTCCGTCATCCTCAAATTCTTCCTTCAGTGACTCGAAACCGACAATTTCGGTAGGGCAGATAAAAGTGAAATCTAGAGGATACCAATAGATGACATACCATCCACCAGCGAGGTCTTCACTAGATAGTGTAGCCTTCTTTCCATTATCGTATACTGTTGCGCTCCATTCAGGTGCTTGCTTTCCAATCATGTTACCCATGAACATTCCTCAAACCGCCGAGAAGGAAGGCATACATGAAGGTGTGCTTTCATCATTCAAAGGGGTCTAGATGGATTAACTGCTCAATATCTATTCTCTTGTATCCGCGCTCTTCAGCATCAATTCCCGCACGCTTGAGCATTCTTCTCATCCAACCAAGCATCATTAGGTCCTTCATCCGGTCCAATGATTCGATGAACCCCGATGGATTTCCACCGAGTTGTGCATGTTCACGAATGCTGTGCCCAGTTTCATCTACCACGTCGTAGTAGAGTAAGAGTAATTCTTCAACCGCAGCATCTGTAATCGGCAACCCTGCAAAACTACGAGCCATCTTTCGCAAAGCCATTGGAGTTAGAGCTGAACCACTAACCTGGCCTTCGAGTAAATCTTCCTCTGATTCAGATTCAGCAACTTCAACTTCATCACTTGGTTCCGAGACCATGATTTTGAGATGGCGGGGTTTGATAGTAGCAACCCTATCCTTCGCCGCAGACATTTCAGCGGTATTCAGAATACGCTTGAGATGGCTTTCAAGATGTTCAATTCCCGCTTGTACCGCTTCAGAACCAACGCTCTCAAGATCGCTGAGGCGTTCAATCATCAATTCACGAGTTCGATTGTAATTGAGACGGGTTCGATTGGTATCGTCCAAGGTCTTTTTCTCAGGGGTTGCTGAAAGAGTGGCTGATTCCATCGCTGGGACCATTCTGTCTATTTCAGCAATCAATTCTTCGACAAGTTGTTGTTTAACGGCTCCAGCAAGACGCATTTCTGTAAATGAAGAGGCTACTGCGCCGATATGGCTAGGGGAATAGGGTTTGGCCATCTTCACTCCACCAGTCCGTCCTCTCGCCCGAGGGCTTGAGAGACTTCCCATGCGTGAAGGCATTCATGACCACCGAGAAATCCACCGGCTTCACGTGAAGGACCAACGAATTCAGCGCCGCAGAATTGGCAGAAAACCTGTACAATCAGTTCGTTGTAATAGGTCCCGTTTGCAGTAACGCGCTTCATGATACGCTTTCCGACATCACCTTCATTCCAATCGCTTGTCTTCTCAGTGATATCTTCGTCAATAATGATTTCTTCTTCCATATTATTCACCATTCCGTAATCCATGGCCAAGCGCCACCAGCAGTGAT
>Ga0208639_1001472_pt1 | contig 15355 bp, 13 predicted proteins | sample ETNtaG_33_FD_185772 | JGI IMG/M metagenome (GOLD analysis project Ga0208639, IMG submission 185772) | Marine microbial and viral communities from oxygen minimum zone, Eastern Pacific Ocean - ETNP201310SV76 (SPAdes) (version 2) | ecosystem: Environmental > Aquatic > Marine > Oceanic ...
TTCGGTATCGTTTCTTTAATTTTCCTTATCCTGGTTTCATCGGAAGGATGTGTGCTCAAAAATTCCGGCGGGGTTTGCCCCTCTTTCATCTGTGCCATTCTTTTCCAGACTTCTACAGCTTCATTCGGGTCGTAACCGGCTTTCGCCATAAATACTAAACCAAGGTGGTCTGCTTCTGATTCCTGGTAGCGGCTGAAAGGAAGCATGACTCCAAATTGAGCACCAACACCGAAGGCAGTCATCCAGAGTCGCCTGGTTTTTTCAGGTTTCTCTGCCATAGCTTTTGTAAGCGCCATCCCACCCATTTGTACAATTAAACCCTGACTCATTCTCTCATTACCATGTTTGGCAATTGCATGGGCTATTTCATGTCCCATAACTACTGCAAGGCCCGCCTCATCTCTGGTAATCGGCAATAGTCCTTCATATACAACAACTTTTCCTCCCGGCATAGCCCATGCATTTTTTTCTTCACTTTCAATAAGATTGAATTCCCATTTGTAATCTCTTAATGTATAAGACATATTTTTGTCGGTAAAATATTGTTCCACTGCCATTTGAATCTTTCTGCCAACCTTTTTGACCATTTGGGTCTGTTCCTGGTTGCTGCTGATTTTATTGGTTTTAAGGAATTCATTGTACTGTTGAAGGCTCATAGAAAGCATTGCATAATCTGGAAGTATAATAAACTGCTTCCTGCCTGTAATTGGTACAGTGGTACAGGATAGTGAAAGAAACAGAATAACTATGATTAAACTAATACAACCCCTGGAAATTCTCATTCCAGTTTCTCCTTTTTCAAAATAACATTTATATTCTCACTTTAATACTTCGTCCTCACCTAAAACTTCACATATCCTTTTTCCTCAAGATAATTTAATACTGTCCTTGTTGATTCCTCAACCGTCAGCTTTGACGAATCAATCGTTAACTCAGGATTGAGCGGTTCTTCATAGGGTGCTGAAATACCGGTAAAGTCCTTCACCTCACCTGCACGTGCCTTTTTATATAAACCTTTTGTATCACGCTCTTCACAAACATCAAGAGGGCATTTAACATATACCTCTATAAACTCACCATTGTTCAGCAATTTCCTGACGGCATCCCGGTCTTCTCTATATGGAGAGATAAAGGCGGTAATTGTTATTATGCCTGCATCCGTAAACAATTTTGCAACTTCACCAATCCGGCGGATATTCTCGGTACGGTCTTCAGGCGAAAAGCCAAGGTTTTTATTCAGGTCATGACGTATGTTGTCACCATCGAGTATGTATGCCTGATGTCTGTTTTCAATGAGGGCATGTTCAAGCTCAACAGCAATTGTTGATTTACCGGAACCTGAGAGGCCTGTAAGCCATATGGTTACGCCCTTCTGGTTCAGCAGTTTTACCCTGTCTTCTTTTGTAATCTTGCCGTGATGCCATTTGATGTTAGTTGATTTTTGTCCTGCCATTTTATCTCCTCTCTAAATACTTGAGAATCAATTTTCAACATGTCAAATGTTAAAGATTTCCAAAGTACGCTTTTGCAGAAACTATCTCCGAAAACTGAAACAATTGTATTCCCAATACGTAATCAAGGCAAGGAGATTTTGAAGATACAACAAACGAGGCTGTTTTCTATTGATATTTGTTTAACACTATAGTAGTTTTAAGCTGTGACACATATCACAAAACAAATGACGATACTACTTAATAAAGGAAAGAATACATCGATGAGCTTATTTCTAAACTGAAATAAATATGAAGAAAAGAAAAACCATAATAATGGGTGCGGCAGGGAGAGATTTCCACAATTTCAATGTTTCTTTTAAAGACAATGAAGACTATGAAGTTGTAGCCTTTACGGCAACCCAGATCCCCAACATTGATGACAGGAAATACCCATCAGAACTTGCCGGCAGATTATACCCTGACGGTATTCCCATTTACGACGAAAAAGAGTTAACAAAACTTATCAAGGACCACAGGATTGACGAAGTGGTTTTTTCCTATAGCGATGTGTCCCATGAATACGTTATGCATAAGGCCAGTGAGGTTCAGGCGGCCGGTGCCAATTTTATTATCCTGGGAGCTGGGCAGACAATGCTCAAGAGCAAGGTGCCAGTTATTGCAGTATGCGCAGTCAGGACCGGATGTGGAAAGAGCGCTGCTACAAGAAGGATGTGTCAGATAGTAAAAGAAGCAGGAAAGAAAGTTGTGGTTATTCGCCACCCAATGCCTTATGGAGAGCTGGTAAGGCAGAAAGTACAACGCTTTGAAACATATGAAGACCTTACCCTGCACGACTGTACTATTGAAGAGATGGAGGAATATGAACCTCATATTGAACAGGGAACTATCGTCTATGCAGGTGTTGATTACGAAGCTATTTTAAGAAAAGCAGAAGATGAAGCCGACATTATTATATGGGATGGGGGCAACAATGATTTACCCTTTTATAAACCTGACGTCCACATAACCCTTGTAGACCCCCACAGGCCGGGACACGAAGTGACATTTTATCCCGGCGAAACCAACCTGATACTTGCAGACATAGTAATTATAAGCAAAGAAGAATTTGCTGATGCTGAAAACATAATCAAGGTTAAAGACAGTATTAAAAAAACAAATCCAGGGGCTTCTGTTATTGATGCGTCTTTACATATTACGGTTGAAAACCCGGAGAGAATAAAAGGGCGCAGAGTCCTTGCTGTGGAAGACGGACCGACGGTAACTCATGGAGGTATGACTTATGGCGCTGCCGTCATGGCAGCCAGAGAATATGGCGCCTCTATACTTGTTGATCCAAGACTGTTTGCCGTTAGGAGCATAAAAGAAACTTTCAATAAATATCCAGATATTAATAATCTTCTCCCCGCCATGGGTTATGACCGGAAACAAATTCTTGAACTTGAAGAAACCATTAATCAAACAGATTGTGATATCGTCATCACCGGCACTCCAATCGATTTAGGTAAAATAATCAGGATAAACAAACCTATTGTGAGAGCAAAGTACGAACTTCAGGAATTAAGCAAGCCCGGCTTGAGTGACATAATTCAGACCTTGCTATAAAACAGGCATAATGGTGGGTGAGTCGTTAAAATTTGCTTGACTTTAATGGATTTTAAATTAATTTTCCCCACGGTACTCAAACAACCTTCCAAACTAACAAGGATGTTAAACCAAAAGTGTTATCAGCATAATCCTATACTTACATACCAATTACCAAGGTATTTCGAAGCACAAACTCAGGGTTTCCCCAAAGCTGAGCTTAGCTCTGCAATTTCTGAATTCCTAAATTCTTAAATCATAAATTTAATTTTTTTAAGACATGGATGTCAGCTCTTACAAACAAGATAAACCAAAGGTTATGGTAATAGACGATGATGAATCGATTCATGAAACTACCGGACTTATACTGGAAGAGGAAGGTTATCAAGTTGAACCGTACTCAACCGGTGAAGAGGCGATTGACAAAATAAACAAAAATATTCATGCCGTAGTTTTAGACATTAATATGCCGGGCTTAACGGGATTTCAAGCATTTAAGAAAATCAAGGTGAAAAATCCGTATGTACCTATAATCTTTCATACATGTAATGTAGTAACACAGGAAGAGAGAAGGGGCCTGAGGAGACAATTCACAGGCCCCATGCTTATGTCCAGAAAGGAGGCTATCCTGAACAACTTCTGGATACGGTAGTAAGCGCTGTAGAATATTATGGAAATATCCTTAGAAATGTTAAAATTAGCGAAGAACTTTATAGAGAACTCAAAAAAAGCTCGGACACTATAAAAACAAACGCAGAAGGTACCATCCGTGCCATGGCATTGACTGTGGAAATGAGGGATCCTTACACTGCCGGACATCAACGACAGGTAGCGGTTCTTGCCAGTGCCATAGCAGGTGAGATGGGGATCCCCAGGGAACAGATTGACAGCATTCACCTGGCAGGAACGATCCATGACGTAGGATAGATGCAGATACCTACTGAGATCCTCAGCAAGTGTGGCAAATTAACAGAACTTGAATTCGATATGATTAAAACACATTCACAGGCCGGATACGACATATTAAAGACAATAGAATTCCAATGGCCAATCGCTGAATTTGTACTTCAACATCATGAAAGGATGGATGGCTCCGGTTATCCATCAGGTTTAAGCGGCAATAATATTCACATCGAAGCCAGAATCCTGAGCGTAGCTGATGTTGTGGACGCAATGATCCCGCATCGACCATATCGGCCTGCTCTCGGTATTGACAAAGCATTAGAAGAGTTATCGAATAGCAGGGGGATTCGTTACGATTCCAATGTAGTGGATGCCTACTTGAGCATCATTACTGAGAAAAATGTCTGGACCTAGCGAGAATTAAACACTTTTACGCAACAAGACGATATTCGAGGAAGTAGACAACTTTTTAATCTGCAGGGAATTGTCTTCAAAAGAATATATATGCTGTTTTGTGTATTCGCAAAACTCTCCACCAAAAGTCCTGAAACGATATTTGCATTCATATAGTCAGTGTGTTAACATCTTTAAGGGTCAAATAACGAATTTAAACGAGGGTATATTTTTGGAAATAGAAGAAAAACTATCTAAACTAAAGGAAATTATCGGCGAACTGAAAAGCGTTGTTGTCGCATTCTCAGGTGGTGTCGACAGCACACTTGTTACTAAAGTATGCTATGACATTCTTAAAGACAACTCTATGGCTGTTACGGCAAGGTCGGAAACCTATCCTGAATTTGAATTTAAAGAGGCACAGAAACTGGCAAAGGAGACAGGCATAAAACACCTCGTAATAGATACCAGTGAACTGGCTATCGAAGGATTCGCAGATAATCCCCCTGACAGATGTTATTTCTGTAAGACTGAACTCTTCGAAAAATTGAACGAAATTGCCGGACAGCATGGTTTCCTGCACGTTGCCGATGGTGCAAATCTGGATGACACAAAGGAATTCCGTCCGGGATTAAAGGCCTCTAAAGAACTGAATGTCAGGAGCCCTTTAAAGGAATCCGGTATGACAAAGAAAGACGTACGCGAAGTCTCGAAAATGTTAAACCTGCCTAATTGGAATAAACCTGCATATGCCTGTATGTCGTCCAGATTTCCATATGGACAGTCTATTACGGAGGAAAAACTCAAAATGGTATCAGAAGCAGAAAAATACTTAAGGAATTTAGGCCTGGAACAATTCAGGGTAAGACATCATGAAACGATTGCAAGGATTGAAGCCTTGCCGGAAGACATACATATTCTTACCAGTTCTCCCACAAGAGAGGAACTGTTCTGCAAATTCAAAGAAATAGGTTTTACATATGTCACACTGGATTTAGAAGGCTACCGCAGTGGAAGTATGAATGAGGTGCTCAGCGCCAGCACCACCCAAAACCAACAATGAAAACTGATAGTGGAATACCACAGGAAGAACTTTTAACGAAAAAAACTGAAAGCATAAGAAACATGTTTGGCTCTATTGCCAGGGTATATGATTTTCTGAATGCGCTTTTGAGTCTTAACTTCGACAAGTCATGGAGAAAGTTTGCAGCGAAAGTAAGTGACGTAAAGCCTGATACCAAAGTACTGGATGTTTGTACCGGCACAGGCGACCTCGCCATCTCATATTCAAAGTTATTAAATGGAAACGGTCTCGTAGTCGGAAGCGATTATTGCCACGATATGTTAAGGTATGGATTACCGAAGATCAGGAAAAGACATTTAGAAAACAAGATCAAGCTTATAGAGGCCGATACGTTACAGCTTCCCTTCCGTAACAACGCCTTTGAGATATCTACGGTTGCCTTTGGTATAAGAAACGTAGCAGACCTGGAGGCGGGAATAAAAGAGATGGGAAGAGTGGTCGGACCAAATGGCAGGGTTGTAATACTGGAATTCTCTCAACCGACAAATTTCCTTTTCAAACGAATATATTTTTTTTATTTTACCAGGATATTACCAATGATCGGAAGGCTAATATCCAAGAGCAAGATTGATGCATATTCATATCTACCGCAATCGGTCCTGGCATTTCCCGACAGATTAAGCCTGAAAAAGAAGATGGAAGCATGCGGCCTGGAAGACGTGAAGTTTTTTACAAGGACTTTAGGTATAGTCACAATTCACATAGGAAGAAAGCCTTCAAACCCTCAACATGCTACTTAAATTGTAAATTTTTATGTTGATATTGAATGTATATGAAATAAAATAACAAGCCAATGGGGTATAGTGTAATGGTAGCACGATAGATTCTGGTTCTATTTGTCCGGGTTCGAATCCTGGTACCCCAGTTTGTTACTTCATAAAAACTTACGACAATTTCAAGACGCTGAAAAACCTTTTTACTTCATCACACACTTTATATTAGTGGAAGCAGTTGGCGCCTTTCTTAACATATGAAAGTACTATTTCTTTCTCATTGTAAGGTCTACAAGCAAGCACATTGATACAACTATACTGACAAAAGTTGAAGAAAACATCAATTTGGTTGTCTTTGACAATAGTAATTTATTTTTTTTCATAATTGCTGAGAAAACCCGTAAACAGGTCAGAGGCGTTAAATTGTCACGTTAAATTTACTATTTCATATGGGCATTGTAAAGCGATAAACGTTTTAATAGGATTTTTTTCGTAAACTTTGGAGAAAGTAGACTAAATTATCCATCTCTTGTTTTGAGAGTTTGTCTTTGTACGCAGGCATATTATTAAATTTGCCAAAGAATTCCTTTTGGCCAGGATCCTCAATCATACTCCTTAGCCATTTATCAGAGGCAAAGTTGTCCAGTACCGGCGCAGTATCTCCACCATATCCATCATAGGTATGACAAATATAGCACTCATTTTCTTCTAAAATCATTTCTCCGGTTTCTTTCAGTACAGGGTCTATCTCTTTGTCTGGTTCAGCCTGTGCAAGTAAGAACTCTACCAGATTGGATAAATCTTCTTTTTCCAAGTCGTACTCAGGCATTACGTTGATCTTTGTTCTCCCATAATATTTGGGAGCATTGGGATCCTGCATGAATCCAATAAGCCACGGCTTAGAATTATACGCTGTTAAATCAGGGGCAGAATTACCTCCCGCACCTTCGAAACTATGGCAGATAATACAGTGCTGGCGAAACAATTGTTCTCCCGAATACATCGGATCATTCTGAAACACAGCCATACCACCCTGGGGTGGAATGCCGAGTGCCGCCAACTTTATTGCAACATGAGCCAGTTTTTCAGATTCCTCCTTTTGTTTTATGATTCGCTCGTTTCCGGAATCGCTTATGCTTGACATTATTGTCAGGAAGATGACACCTGCAAGGCAAGCACCAAAAGAACCCATGACGGGCAGCCTTTTCAATGGAGAACGGCTCCTTGACCTGAAAATAAAGGGAAGGGCAATTATTAAGGATGCGACAATGGACGGAATAATAATGGCACCCACAACCTCCAGTTCACCCTCAAAATATTTTAATAGTTGAAACAGAAACAGGAAATACCATTCAGGCCGTGCTATGTAATTTGAACTCGGGTCAGCAGGGGACTGTAGTTCTGCACCATTCATATACAAAACTACAACTACCATGGAAATAAAAACAATAAAGGCAAATATTACATCCTTAAAGACCTGGTCTGGCCAGAAAGGTTGTGTCTTTTTCTTGAGTTCCATCTCACCGGGTTTCCAGTGTGGAGTAACCCCGTGCCTTCTGAACAGATAGATATGGATGGCCATAAAGGCCATAAGGCCTGCCGGCAGAAAGAAGACGTGGAAGCTGTAAAATCGTGTAAGTGTAAGGTTTCCATAATCATTTCCTCCTTGAATTACTCCCTTTACAAATTCACCGATAACCGGCACTAAACCCATGATGCTTGTAGCGACTTGTGTCGCCCAGTAACCCTTTTGATCCCAGGGTAGCAGATAACCGGTAAGTCCAAATCCCAAAATGATGAAAAGCATGAAGACTCCGGAAATCCAGTTTAGCTCACGTGGTTTTCTGTATGCACCAAAGATAAGTGTTTGAGCCATATGGAGAACAGCCAGGACAATCATGGCACTGGAACCAACGTTATGCATCCCTCTTACAAACCAGCCGGAAAAAGTTTTGTGCTGTATATAATATACACTGCCCCATGCATCAGTAGTAGACGGAGAATAGCAGGTAGCAAGAATTACACCGGAGACAATCTGCATAATGAAGACAAAAACAAGTGCACTGCCGAAGACGTAGGACCACTTGGCACCACCTTCTACAGGTTCATCCGTAAATTTATCAAAAAGGCCGTTGAGGCCGGTTCTATCCTCTAACCACTTCATTTTATAGTACTATTAATCTGTTGTAAAATTTAAGTATAAGTAAACTCTTAAGTCGGAATCTTTTCAGAAATACCAAGTTTCATTTTCTGATATTTCACAAATAGCTTTCCCTGTTTGATTTCTGTTTCAAGGGTATCTAGTCTACGTGGAGAAGGTCCTGAAAGGACGTTTCCTTCGATATCAAAATAACTATCATGGCACGGACAGACAAATCTTCCCGAATCTTCGTCCCAGTCAACACCACATCCAAGGTGAGGACAGATTGTGGAAAAGGCAGTAAATTTCTTATCCTTATCCATTAATATCCAGACTGCTCCTATTGCCGTTGTCGGAAATTTATTCCATGCGTCTATCTTAATACCCTTGATTGGCACCTTCCTGGGAACATTAACCTCGCAATCATTAGTGTTGCCAATATCAAACAGACCGGATGAACCGGTAACTGTATCTTGCATGGCAGGGCTGATAAAAGCACGTATCAGGGGAATGGCGTATGCAATGCCTATAAGAGAAGTCAGAACAACGGAACATATCTTTAGAAAGCTGCGTCGTCCGTTTTCACCTGAGTGGTGTACACTTTCCTTTTTGTAAGTGTGTTCATTCATCATCGAACTCCCAGCCTGTGAACCTGAAAAGTGAATTTGGATAGACAAATCTCAATGAGAGGCTATTAAAATATAACTTTCGGCCAAATGGAGCCCTACGGGCGAAGCCTGTGGTCTTCTGCGAAGGCAGATAAAAATTGTGTTGACGTTGAATAATAATGTTCCTTAAATAAATTAACTTTGAAACTGACACATATTAGAAAGATTATAGCGGTACATTTATTTGAAAAAAAAGAGGGTAGGATTCGCGATGCCTCCTACCCTCTCAAAGCACAGTATATAATCTATTTCCTTCTTACATATTTTCCTGCTTTCACTACTTCTAAAACATGAACATGATTCGATTTAATCAGACTCTTTCTTAGGATGCTCACCTTTGGGATGGTCTGATTCTGTTTCATCTGGGCTATCAATTACAAGAAGTGAATCTGTGTATTCACCTTTTTTCCAGAAGTCATAAGGTACATGATTTATACCCGCCTTCTCTTCCAGGGCCTTTATTCTCCTCAGCTTGCTTGCTTCGGACTTTATTTTTAAAAGAGATTCGTCCTGTTGGAAAGCAGCCACGTATGTCTGCATATCCGCAGACATATGGAAGGCCGACTTGAAAATAGTCGTTCCCTGGTAGACAAGCATATCAAACCATATACGTTCTATTTCCGTGATATTATACATCCTGCCTCCAAGGTTCCATTTATGCCCCGCGTCCAGGAATGGAGCCAGGTCCTTTGGCATGGCTTCAAGGAATCCATCCTTATGCAGATCCTCAACAACAGCCTTTGCCTCTCTGACTTTAGCATGGCTCACCTTGACTGTTTCGTCAGCTCCCCTTAAATACGCAGCCGCAAATCGAGACGAATGGCAATCGTTACAGATGTTTACCCATGCCTTTCTTTTACCCGCATACTCTTCAGCCCCACGATCAACTTCCATAACTCCCATATGGGCATAAACCGTGTTCTTAACGGCGTTGTGAGTACCATTGTACATGTGGCAATATGCACAGGTGGGTGACCTGTAATTTCCTGCCTTTAGAGGCTTGTCCCAATCCCAGTTGTCTCCGTCAATCTTCGTAATGACTCCATGTGCCGACGATTCATAACACTCTATATCACGATGGTCAGGGCCATTATGGCAATATCCGCATGTCTCTGGCCTCCTGGCCTCGGAAGCCTTGAAAGTGTGCCTGAAATGACAGGCATCACATTTATTTTCAATAGAATGACACTGTGCACAGCCGGCAACCTCAGGCTGAGGTTTGCTGATCTGCCATCCCGCTTCAACTACGTCCGGATGAAAGGCCCTCGCATGAGCGGGATGCCCTGAATCCTTTTCAGATTTAAATTGTTTAACCTGTTTGGGGTGACAGCCTTTGGTTCCGCATGTATCCGGAGTCGGCATAAAAAGTTTCTGGTGGTCACTACCATGGCATTTATCACAGGTTACTAACGCCCCGCTGTGCTTGCTCTCCTTCCAGGCAATAACAATCCCCGGGGTTGTTAGTTTGTGGCATGTGATGCAATCCGTATCTGAAAATGTACCTTCAACCGCGTTGTCAGCTTCAAAATAATGCTCCGGATCCCACCATCGGTACATCTCGATAGGCTTCCAGAATTTGCCCCATTTCCCCTCGCCATTTGCAAGCTTTCCAAGTTCCCCACCTGCATGAACATTGGCTGATGAAAATAATCCAAAAGATATCAGCGTAAACACAAAGAAAAATATGAATATTTTCTTTTTTGTACTCATCACTATTTCTCCTTTCTTAATCTATCTTTTTGTACTCTTAAAATAAATTAAATTTACAACCGGAAGACGCATTGCTGAGATTACCTTCCCATAATGGGTTGAGTTTTACCATTTACATTTAATTTCACAAAGAACTTATATACAGGTATCGTAATTTATTCCTTTTCATAATTGCTGAAATAGCCCATGAACAGGTCAGAAGTGTCATGAGTATTACAGTTCAAAACTATACTCAATCTAAACATCTTCAGAAGCCTTAAATCTACTATTTTACGTGGAATTTGTAAAGAAATAAATGAGCCTCATATCCCGGTCTTTCATTATAATGTTATCAATTATGGGGCCGGATCCTCTAAAATGAGGTTTAGAGACTTTGCTTCAGGGCTTCCTTATTGATACGATTCTCTGGCAGGGTAATGGCTTATTTGATGTAGATCCGCTCGCAGTATTTGCAATGAACACATTGTTTTTGTGATATAATAAATTCATAGCAAAGTTTAGAGAATTTCAACTATTTTTTTAGATTTGAAAAAAACTATTGTATTTTTGAATACTTTTTTTTATGATAGTATTTTTTTCAAACAAATCTAATTGAAGATTAATTATTGAGATTAAATTTATTTCAGAAATACAATTACCGATTCTATATACGTAAGACTTTGGCACACGATACTTTCATTCCTATATAACTTACCAATGGAAGCCTAAGTTATAGCGCAGTTAATGGAAGAAAAAGAAAAAACAGGGGTATAAGAGGTTAAAGCAGGAGATAATTATGGAAACTACGAAACAGGATAGATGTAATACTTCTGAGACAGGAGAAAACATGTGTCTTAGCTTCTCTCGCAGGCATTTTTTTTCTCTGGCTGGCTGGGGTATGTTTTTTGCCGCAATGTTGGGATTTCTGTCACAAATTTTTGGATATAAAGGTTTCTTTTATCCCAGGGTACTTTTTGAGCCCTCACCAAGATTTACTATAGGAAAACCCGATGATTTTCCGCAAATTTCAGTGACTAAATTAAAGGAGAGGAGGGTATTTATTGTACGCAGTGGCAACATCTTTCAGGCTATTTCCGTGGTATGCACACATCTGGGATGTGCGGTTGAATTCTCTAAGGCTAAGGGTATCTTTGAGTGTCCGTGTCATGGAAGTAAGTACTATCGAACAGGTGAAAACTTTGCCGGCCCTGCACCAAGACCTTTAGCTCATTTTGAAATGTCTGTTGATCACAGCGGCAGATTGATTGTGAACAAAAGTAAGGTTGTACCGACAGAAACTGAGTTAATTGTATAAAAATGGATTGAGGAATTTTCTAATTCCTGAATTCCTAAATCGCAAATTAGAATTTAATAGACAGATAACAGGTTTATGGAACAAACAACTATTCCGACACAAGTCGAAAGGGTGCAACTCGATTCTGATTGGTTAGAGCAAAATATTCGCTGCCAACATCGGTGCCCTGCACACATGGACGTGCCCGGTTACATACGTCTGATTAATCAAGGTAAATATCTGGAATCATACAAATTAATGCTGGAAACCAATCCGTTTCCTGCCGTTTGTGGATATATATGCGCACGCCCATGTGAGTCGATGTGTAAACGTGGTGATTTTGACAACCCGGTGGCAATTGACAATTTAAAACGATTTGTCACAGACTATATTTACAAAAACAAAATAAATGTTCCTTCTCCAAATATAAAACGAAAAGAAGAAAAGGTTGCCATAATTGGAGCCGGCCCTGCCGGATTAACGGCCGCTAACAACCTTGCAGGCATGGGATACAATGTAACTGTTTTTGAAAAAGAATCTGTGGTAGGCGGAATGATGATGTGGGCGATCCCGTCATATAGGCTCCCTCGTGAGCAGATTATGTCTGATGTAAATAATATAAGAGCAAGGGGTGTTGAGATAAGAACAAACACCCCTATTGGAAGTCCGGGAATGACGATTTCTGATATATTCGATCAGGGATACAAAGCTGTATTTATTGCTGCAGGCGCTCAAAAGGTAAGAAAGCTCGGGATTCCCGGGGAAGACGGAGAGGGGGTTCTGGATTGCCTTGAATTTCTGAAACAAGTGAGTCTTGGCGTTTTTAGAAGTCTGGGAAAGAAGGTGGTGGTAGTTGGTGGCGGAAACGTTGCAATGGATACTGCGAGAACTGCTGCACGGTTTTCTCAGACCCCTGGATATGATCTTGGCTATGAGAATACAGAGATGGATAGTGCACGAATGGCTGTTCGTCTGGGAGCGCAGGAGGTACACGTTGTATGCCTGGAATCTAAAGAAGAGATGCCTGCACACGAGCATGAGGTAGATGGAGCAACGGAAGAGGGTGTAATACTTCATCCGTCTAAAGGCCCGAAGGGAATCCTTTTAGAAAATAACAGGGTAGTGGGACTGGAAACTATAGATGTTAAATCTGTTTTTGATAGTAACGGCAGGTTTAATCCTACATTTATAGAAGGTAGTGAAAGTACTATCTCAGCAGATTCAGTGATACTTGCGGTTGGTCAGACTGCTGACACATCCTGGCTGGACGGACACCCTGAGATAAAGGTAACACCGCGAGGCACAATAAAGATTGATGATGAAACTCTTGCAACTACGCGACCCGGTGTTTTTGCTGGCGGTGATATTGCCTACGGTCCCAGGATAGTAATCGAAGCAATTGGAAATGGCACACAGGCCGCAAGATCCATCGATAGATATATAAGAGGAGAAGATCTTCGAGAACCTAAGAAGAAGGTTTGGGTTACGCTTTCAGATGGCAAATTCAACTCACGTGAAGCAAACTATGACACAGTTCCTCGCACAGAGATGCCGATGTTACCCGCAGAAGAGAGGCAAGGATCATTTAATATGGTAGAGCTTGGCCTTACTGAGGAACAAGTGAAGATAGAATCTTCACGTTGCCTTAAATGTAACCTTACTATTGATGTGGAGACAAAAGACTGCATCCTCTGCGGCAGATGCACCTTGGTATGCCCGATGGGAGCGCTGAGGGTGGTGGATGCACAAGATGAAACTAAGATTTACGCGCCCTCGGTTAGTGAAGACGGCCTTGTTATAAAATATTCTGACAAATGCATTCGTTGCGGTAATTGCAAAGATTGTCCTGTAAGTGTAATAACCATGAAACGTGTGCTTTGGGAACCTAATGAAGAAATTAATAAAAAGCTGGGAAACAGCGAGTATCAAGAGAATAGATTTCTATAACTAATGTGGATATAAAGTAAAGGTAGTGCGAAGGAAAGGATAAACAAATGAAAATCCCGGATCTAAAAAAGAAGTTACCGGATCTAAAAAAGAAGTTAATGGTCTCTGTAAATGAAATCTGGAGGACTGTATTTCGCCATGGTTTCAAAGATACTCCCAGAAACAGGGCCCTTATAATAATAAGCAATGTGTGGCTGCATTTGCATCCGACACAGGTTCGGGAGCATGGTACAAAAATCCGTTTTACCTGGTGTATGGGCGGTATTACTTTCTTTGTATTCCTGTTTGAATTAGTTACGGGAATTTTGTTAATGTACTATTATACTCCTGATGTAAACAAAGCTTATGCGGATATTGCGGATTTGATGCATGTGGTACCTTATGGAAGGTTATTGAGGAATACCCACAGATGGGGTGCACATGCCATGGTGATTACGGTGAGTATACACATGCTGCGTGTATTTTTATCAGGTTCATATAAAGCACCCAGGCAATTTAACTGGGTGATAGGAGTGTTATTATTATTACTAACATTCTTATTGAGTTTTACAGGATACCTGCTGCCCTGGGACCAGCTTGGATATTGGGCTATCACAGTAGGTATGAATATGGGGAGAGCAACACCATTTTTAGGTTATGAGGGACCATTTGCAAATTTATTGGGTATGACAATAAACAATGACATCCGTTTTGCTTTGATTGGAGGAACAACGATAGGAGCCCCCGCTTTGTTACGGGCTTATGTATGGCATTGTGTCGCAATACCACTGATAGCCGCAGCATTGATGATGATTCACTTCTGGAGAATACGTAAAGACGGCGGTATTTCAGGGCGGTTATAATTAATTTGCAAATAAATATTAGTATTTGAAAATATTTTTATTTTAAGGAGTATGTCCATGGAAATCAGGCGAAACGAAGGAGAGCTTGCTGAATTGAAAGATGACAGGGTATTTACATGGCCTAACCTTGTTGTTAAAGAGTTCCTGGCTGCTATTCTTGTTACGATAGGAATACTTTTTTATTCATTTTATGTGGATGCTCCGCTTAGTGAATTAGCAGATCCGGCACATGCCGAAAATCCGGCAAAGGCACCATGGTATTTTGCAGGTTTACAAGAACAATTGGTATACTTTGATCCATGGTTTGCCGGAGTAGTGCTTCCAAGTATAATAGTTGTAGGCCTGATACTTCTGCCGTATCTGGATAACAACCCTAAAGGAAATGGTTATTTTACGTTTCGAGAGCGGAAATTTTCCGTAATTGTGTTTCTTTCAGGCTACGTGTTCTGGTATTTACTGGTATACGTTGGCACTGTCCTGAGAGGACCTTACTGGACATTCTTCTGGCCATGGCAGGAGTGGACGCACAGTTTCCCTGCACCGGCACCACTCCATAATCTACCATTACCCTTGGGGATTGCACTTTTAGTCGGGTTTTATACTGTGGGACTTGCCTTCCCTTTATTTATTAAGAACGGATCCTTTTT
>Ga0208639_1001478_pt1 | contig 15333 bp, 20 predicted proteins | sample ETNtaG_33_FD_185772 | JGI IMG/M metagenome (GOLD analysis project Ga0208639, IMG submission 185772) | Marine microbial and viral communities from oxygen minimum zone, Eastern Pacific Ocean - ETNP201310SV76 (SPAdes) (version 2) | ecosystem: Environmental > Aquatic > Marine > Oceanic ...
TGCCCACCGCTTTTAGCAAAACTCTGCACCTGTAGGCCTAGACCAGAGCGATGCAAGTAGGTCAGGTCACGCAGGGTCTGTTTGCTGCCTGGGATTACCACGGCATCAGGTTGGCCAAGAAAATCACCAGGTTCCACCCAGCGCAGTTGCACTGTGGGTTCTGTCTCCAACGGATCGAGATCAGAGAAATTGCTTAGTGATGGCAATTTCAATACAGCGATCTCGATCTCGGCGCCATCTTTTTTGCCGGTTCGTTGCAGCAGATCAAGGGAGTCTTCTGGCGGAAAGAGTTCGTCCAGCCAGGGCATCACACCTATTACGGGGATTCCGGTTTCTGCTTCCAGCCAACGGCGACCTTCATCAAAGAGTTCGCGTCGGCCACGAAAGCGATTAATTAGTAGCCCTCGTATCAATCGCCTTTCAACAGGTTTAAGTAAAGCCAGGGTTCCAATTATCTGAGCAAAGACCCCACCGCGTTCAATATCAGTTACCAGCAGACAGCGGGCGCGCAAAAACTTGGCCAGGCGCAAATTTGTCAGGTCTCGTTGTTGCAAGTTGACTTCTACTGGGCTGCCTGCACCCTCCAAGACAAGTCGGCTATTGGCGTAGGAACACTGAAGTTCTTTGATGCCCTGACGGATGACGCTCCATCCAGGCCTAAACCATTGCTCGTAGTAGGTCTCGGCGCGAGCTGTGCCAACGCTTTTGCCAAGATGTATTACTTCACTGGTGCTGTCTCCTTGAGGTTTGAGCAGCACAGGGTTCATTGCGCACTGGGGTTTGAGCCCTGCTGCCCAAGCTTGCAGGGCTTGTGAGTAGGCCATTTCTCCGCCGCTCTCATCAACCCAGGCGTTGTTACTCATGTTTTGCCCTTTGAAAGGCACAGGTGTTTCACCTCTTCTATGAAGCAGCCTGCAGAGAGCGGCCGACATCAATGATTTACCAGCTCCACTGGATGTGCCTAGCACCATTAGTGGAGTAGGCATTCCAGCAGAACTCATCGTCTGGGCCAAAATCGACGCACACAGTGATGTAGCCGTTCAATTGCGCCAGCCTGTTGCATCGGTAATCCTGGCGATTGTTCAAGTAGCTGGCGGCCAAGGGTGGTTAGACGGACTCTCGCCGTTAATCCTTGGCCATCTACTTCACGTCGTAATACCCCAACTGTAATTAACCAGCGAAAAGCGGCCTCAATGGCATCGGAATGCTGAAACCAGCTCACGCCAGCCAAGTGGTATTGAGAGGTCTCCTGCCAAACCTTCTCAGCATGGAGTCCTGTTAGTTGAGTATCGGCATAAAACCGGGTGTTAAACGGTAGGCAACGAATGACTTGTGCAGCACGCTTTTTACTGCGCATGTCAAGCAATTCCATCTCGCTTGTCATGGCAACGGTGGCAAGGTTGACCATCGATGGCAGCCTAAGGACTTGTTTTGGATGCTGCGACTCATTTTGTTGATGCTTGCCTCGGCTTCTCCGGCCCGTCATCGATTGCTTCAACAGGCCGCGATCCCCCATCAAGTAAGGGTGAGCGGTGTGGATGAAGAAACCATTCACCATATTGATCCAGTGCGGCTTGTTCAGCATCTTGCTGAGGCCAAGGCTGCTGTGGTGCATCAACAAATGGAGGTTTCTTCTTCAGTACTTGGCTGCGACTCGGTGTTGGAGTTTGATGGCACAGTATTTGGCAAGCCGGCCACTGCGGCAGAAGCCATTAGTCGTTGGCAGCGGATGGCTGGAGCTTGGGGGCTATTGCATACCGGTCACTGTTTGATCAGTGATCACGGTGAGCGGCTAAGCGAAACAGTAACCACACGTGTGCTTTTTGCAGCGTTGAGTACATCTGAGATTGAGGCTTATGTAGCCACTGGTGAACCACTGCTATGCGCAGGTGGTTTTGCTCTTGAGGGGCAGGGTGGCTTGATGGTGGAGCGCCTTGATGGTTGCTTTAGCAATGTGATTGGTTTGAGTTTGCCACTGCTGAGGCGCTGGTTGCTCGTTATCAATGCTTAAGAGGGATTCCATGACGAGGAGCGTTTGAACACTTGGCGCTGAATTTCTAAGCACTTTCTTTATTCGGGAATGCTCTTGCCGGTTGATAGTTCAGGTGGTTTTAGCTCATGAAAAAAGCCCTCGCCTTGATGGCGAGGGCTGTTTATTTTCCCGAGTAAAAGATGATCGATGCTTGATCTTTAGTTACTAATCCAGGTCAGGCATGGATAGAGATGGTTCAGTCTTCCTATCGATACCTTTCTCGAACCCGGCAGCAGCTGCACGGGCGCGACCTGCGTGGAACCAGTGCCCCACGATTGTGAACCAAGCAAAGAAGAACACATGACCAGCTAACCACTGGCGAAGGTTCACGAAGTTCACCGAATTGGGCTCGGTGATAATGCCACCAACAGAGTTGATGGAGGCATTGGGAGCGTGAGTCATGTACTCAGCCGCACGGCGTACTTGCCATGGCTGAACGTCGTTCTGAAGCTTCTCGAGGCTCAGACCGTTAGGACCACGAAGTGGTTCTAACCATGGACCACGGAAATCCCAGAAACGCATCGTTTCTCCACCGAAGATGATCTCACCGGTAGGGGAACGCATCAGGTATTTACCAAGGCCTGTTGGGCCCATGGCAGAACCAATGTTTGCCCCGAGGCGTTGGTCGCGAACCAAGAATGTGAAGCTCTGGGCTTGAGAGGCTTCTGCGTTGGATGGACCGTAGAACTCAGATGGATAGGCGGTTACGTTGAACCAGATGTAGGCCGAGGCGATAAAGCCACAGCAGCTCAGGCCAGCGAGGGCATAGCTGAGATAGGCCTCTCCATTCCAGATGAATGCTCTACGCACCCATCCCCATGGCTTGGTAGCAATGTGGAAATGGCCACCAAAAAATAGAAGCGCAGCAATCCATATGTGACCGCCAACGATGTCTTCCATAGAGTTGACACCGGTTATCCAGCCGTTCCCTCCCCAGGGAGAGCTGAACAAGTAGCCAAAGATGACGCTTGGATCAAGTGTGGGGCTGGTAATCATTCGTACGTCACCGCCACCTGGAGCCCAGGTGTCATAGATGCCGCCGACAAAGCAGGCCTTGATGACAACTGCCAGTGCTCCCCAGCCTAGAAAAATCAGGTTGTAACCAAGGATGTTGGTCATCTGATTCTTGTCGCGCCAGTCAAGCCTGAAGAAAGGAGCTGAATAGTTCTCTAGTTTTTCAGGGCCGACTAGGGAGTGGTATACACCACCGAATCCGAAGAACGCGGAGATGATTAGATGCATCACCCCGCAATGGAAGAACGGGTAGATGTCTACGATTTCACCACCAGTACCAACGCCAAATCCAAGAGCGGCCACGTGTGGCATCAGGATTAGGCCTTGCTCGAAAATGGGCTTATCGAAGGTGAAGTGACTTACTTCGAACAGGAGCATTGCTCCTGCCCAGAAAGTCATCAGACCTGCGTGAGCAATGTGGGCGCCAAGCAGGCGTCCAGAAAGGTTGATTAGTCGGGCGTTACCTGCCCACCAGGCGTAGCCGGTGGATTCAAGGTCGTATCCCCCGACATTCTCCAGTACGGAGGATTTAAAGGGCGTTTCCACGGGGCATTACCTCTTCAGGGAAGACAAAGTTTTCGTGAGGCTGGTCCGCAGTAGACATCCAAGCTCGTATGCCTTCGTTGAGAAGAACATTCTTCGTGTAGAAGGTTTCGAACTCAGGGTCCTCAGCGGCACGGACCTCTTGCGATACGAAGTCGTAGGCACGCAGGTTGACAGCCAAGCCAACGATGCCAATTGACGGAGTCCACATGCCCATTACAGGCACAAATAGCATGAAGAAATGCAGCCAGCGCTTGTTGGAGAAGGCGATCCCGAAGATCTGGCTCCAGAAGCGGTTGGCGGTGACCATTGAGTAGGTCTCTTCTTCCTGGGTGGGATCAAACGCCTTGAAGGTATTTGACTGATTGCCGTCTTCAAACAAGGTGTTTTGAACGGTTGCACCGTGGATTGCACAGAGCAAAGCACCGCCAAGGATTCCTGCAACACCCATCATGTGGAATGGGTTAAGGGTCCAATTGTGGAATCCCTGCAAGAAGAGAATGAAGCGGAAAATTGCTGCTACCCCAAACGAGGGAGCAAAAAACCAGCTGGATTGTCCGAGCGGGTAGATCAGGAAACACGCCAGGAAGACAACGACTGGTCCTGAGAAGGCGAGTGCGTTGTAGGGGCGAATGCCAACTAGACGGGCAATCTCGAACTGACGCAGCATGAAGCCGATCAGAGCGAATGATCCGTGCAGGGCTACGAAGGTCCAGAGACCACCGAGTTGACACCAGCGCACGAAATCACCCTGGGCTTCAGGTCCCCAAAGCAGCAACAAGCTGTGCCCCATTGCATCTGCAGGGGTGCTGACAGCGGCGCTAAGGAAATTGCAGCCTTCTAGGTAAGAAGAGGCAACGCCGTGGGTGTACCAGGATGAAACGAAGGTGGTACCGGTGAACCAGCCTCCTAGAGCCAAGTAGGCCGTAGGTAACAAGAGAAGGCCGGACCAGCCAACAAAAACGAAGCGGTCGCGCTTTAGCCAGTCATCGAGGACGTCAAACCATCCTCGCTGAGGCGCGCGTCCTACAGCGATCGTCATGGGAAAAAAAAACGGTGCGGGTTTGCCGCAAGCTGTGGGATACCGCACGACATTAACAATCTCCAAGGGGCCTTTGGGGAAGTGTTGCCTTGAGCTGAAACCCCTTGTATTGCTTATGCTCTTTTGGCTTGCTTCAGCTTTGCCCGTTGCTCGCCGTTTAAGTCCAGAATGGGCGTACATATTGGGCAGTCATGTCAGCTGATTTGCAAGAAAAATCCAATGCCGACGGGACTTCGCAAGAGTTGCTTGAGCAACCGGTCCTTGGTTTTCGACGTCTTTCCAATCAGCTCTTGGCTGTGATTGTCACAATCGGGAGCCTCGGCTTCATCTTGACTTGCCTGTCTAGTTATCTCGGTCGAGATCTGCTCCCTATCGGCAAACCTTCGGTTCTTTTATTCGTACCTCAGGGCCTGGTAATGGGTCTTTATGGCCTGGCTGGTGTCCTTCTAGCTAGCTACCTCTGGGCAATGCTTGCCGTTGATTTGGGTGCAGGTAGCAACCGCTTTGATAAGGCAGCAGGTTTGGTGACAATCTCTCGGCGCGGATATTTCAGGCAGATCAGCGCAGAGTTTCCGCTTAAAGATGTCAAGGCTGTGAAGGTTGAGGTGCGCGATGGCTTCAATCCTCTTCGTCGCGTGTCTTTGCGGGTTAAGGGTCGGCGTGACATCTCTTTGACCCGAGTGGGTCAGCCTCTCCCTCTAGCTCAGCTGGAGCAGGCAGGGGCTGAGTTGGCTCGTTTCCTTGATGTGAATCTTGAAGGGCTCTAAACCGTGATTGTTGCAACTCTTGTTCGTTCGTTTCGGCGTTCAGCTATCTGGGTATTTGTACTTTGCATGCCCTTGTTAGTGAGTTGCGGCAAATCGACTACGGCATCGATTGAAGCGGTTTGTTCAACATTGAGTAGCCCTTGCTTGCAGGGCAAAGCCATTGTTCAGATGAGTACCAATAGAGGCAGGATCACTCTTGAGGTTGATGGTGAGGCCTCTCCTGTTACCGCTGGGAACTTCGTCGATCTTGTTAAGCGTGGTGTTTATAACGGCACTGTTTTTCATCGGGTCGTTAAGGAACCTGAACCTTTTGTTGTTCAAGGAGGCGATCCTGCCTCAAGTGATCCCAAAAATCTCAAGAAAAATTATGGGGAAGGTGGATTCATCGATCCAGCAAGTGGGCAGGCCCGCTTCATTCCGCTTGAAGTGAAGCTGAATATTGAAGATCAGCCTCGATATAGCCAACTAATTAATGACCCCAGCGACTTGCTGCAATTGCAATTGAGTCATCAGAGAGGCTCGCTGGCAATGGCTCGTTCGCAGGCGCCTGATTCGGCTAGTGCTCAGTTCTACATTGCTTTGCGAGCATTGCCCCAACTGGATGGCCGCTATGCCGTTTTTGGCAGGGTCATCGATGGGTTGGATGTGGTGGATGAAATTCAGCAGGGTGATCGGATTGTTAGAGCCACCCTCGTAATGGCAAGACAATCTCCCAGCGCTGAAGCGCCACCGCCTTAGGCCGGCACCCTGCCGCCGCTAGGGGAGGCTTTTAACAGCTCGGTATTTACCCCTGAAGCCCGTTCAAGGGCCACTTTCCCAGTGCGGGCAATTTCCAAGATTCCATAAGGGGCTAGCAATTTTTCAAGTGCCACCAGCTTGCCTGGGTCGCCTACCACCTCAAGAGTAAGAGCTTCATCTGCCACATCAACCACTTTTGCTCGGAAAACTTGAACTAGATCAAAAATTGCACTTCGTTGAGCGGCGGGTGCAGAAACTTTTAGCAGCATTAGTTCTCGCTCAACAGCAGGTTGCCTTGTCAAATCAAGAACCTGCAGCACATTTACTAGCTTGTCTAGCTGCTTGCTCATCTGCTGGAGGGTGTGATCATCTCCCTCTACAACCATCGTGAGCCGAGATTGTCCATAGGCTTCTGCTGGCCCCACCGCGAGGCTGTCGATATTGAACCCACGGCGTGCAAAAAGGCCTGCAATCCGGCTGAGAGCTCCGGATTCATCTTCTACCAGCACTGAAAGGGTGTGCTTCATGCGCGCGGTCAATCCTTTACCAAATTAATGTTCAGCCAACTCAGCACGGTTTGATGAAATTCCTGAGTTGATTCGTCGTGAGGGCAGTGTCCCGTCTCATCAAGCACTGAAAGCTTTATCCATGGGTATTGATGCTGCAGCCGTTGGCCAACTTTTAATGGTACGAAATGGTCTTCGCGTCCCCAGATAAGAAGTAAGGGTGGCCGATCCAACAGTTTGTCTAGTCGTTTTAGCAATTCAGGGGCGGTCGCACCATGTGGTCGGAGTGCCATCCCAATACACATTGCTCTTAGGGCACGAGCTGCTGTGGGTCGTCGTGCTGGATTGGCTATCAGGCGTAGTAGCTCGTGGTCTGAGTTGATGGAATGGTGGTAGCCCATCTGGAGTGCTGCCTTGATTAGTGGGGTGTGGGCGATCAGAGGCACAATTAGCTCTAAGGGCAGCAGGCGAAAGATGATTGTGATTAAGTTTCCCCATAACCGTCTCCACCAGCGGGGTTGTCGGAGCGTTACGGGTTGAACCAATGTTGGATCCGGTAATGGAGCGGCTATTACCGCTGCAACAAGGTCTGGTCGAAATGCGGCTGTGGTGAGAGCAGTTAGTCCTCCTAGAGAATTCCCTATTAGTACTGCCTGTTCGCAGGAATTGGCCTTCACTATTTGCTCTAGGAAGGCTGCCAACTGTTTGCCCCACAGTCGATTGTCGAGTCGTTGGTTTTGATTTAGTCCGGGCTGGGCGGAGGCACCAAAGCCGATTAAATCAAGGCTGTATATCCGAAATCCAGCCGCTTTTAGAGGAGCTGCATTGTGTCGCCAATGAGCGCTGCTAGCGCCGAAACCGTGTAAGAGCACGAGTGGGCGGGTGCCCTCTGCTCCTAGTAAACGCCAGTGGCAACTAAGGCCTTGCCAATACCATTCATGGGCTTCGCCCCAGTCTTCTCCAGTCTCTGGGATTGCCCGGTCGGCAGTCTGGGTGACAGTTGCATCCACAGCGGCCTGAGCAAACCGACCTCCCACTATCGCGAAGGTGCTGCCGCTTTGGAGCTTGGCGATGGCTTCTTCCGTTCAGATTCGCGTCCTTCTCGTGATCTTTCGGTTCTGTTTGCATATTTTCAGCAGCAGACCAGGGGTAACTCATCAACTGCTTTGCACTGGCTGGACCTAATGGCTGGTTGCGGTATTCGTGCTTTGCGTTGGGGGCTAGAAGCTCTTGATTCCTCTGTGCTGCACTCAGGTGAAATGCAGTCGCCAGTGTTCTGGGTGAATGATGCAGATTTTGCTCGTACTGCTGTTCTTGAGCGCAATCTTGATCCTCTACGTCAGAAGAACCTCTGCCTAAATCTTTCTCATCAGCCAGCTGAGGCTCTCTTGAGCTGCGCTTATCTCGAGAAGCGTCTTTTTGATTTGATTGATCTTGATTGTTTTGGTTGTCCGAACGCACTGCTGCAGCCTGTCTTGCAGGTTTTAGCGGCTAATGGCCTGTTGCTGTTAGCAAGCAGTGATGGTCGTTCTCCAACAGGTCATGACCGTTTAGGGGCGATTCGCAGTCTGTCGGCCGCGGCCAGGGCTCATCCATCTAGTTGGGAGATGGCTTTAAGGCTTCAGTTGGGGGTGATTGCTCGACAGGCCTGGATGCTGGGCCGCGGTCTGGAGCCTCTGGCCAGTTTTAGCGATGGACGTACCTTTCGTCTTGCAGTGCGAATTAGGCGCTCTCTGGCTGTCGAAGAGGAGAACCAGCTTGGTTTTCTTGCAAGATGTGAGTCTTGTGGCGCACAGGCTGTTCAACCAATGCTGAGCCTTCAGGGTTGGTCAGCTTGTATTTGTCCTAATAGCAGGGGCCGTTGGGCTGTGAGCGGTCCCCTTTGGTTGGGCCCCCTGCAGTCAGCTGATGTGTTGGCTGATTTGCTGGTGTTAGCAGAGCAGTCGGTAGTCCCCATTGCATCCGCCAGCCTTCAGTTGCTGCAGCGCTTGCAGGCTGATATTGGCCTACCTGTATTTTGCTGGTCAACTGCTGAGCTGGCCAGGCGTCTGGCGTTGCCCGGCCCACCTTCTGTTCGAGCATTAGTGCAAGCTCTTCAAAAAGCCGGCTATGAGGCTTGCAGCAGTGCAGTTATGTCAGGTCAACTGCGAACAAATGCTCCAGTGGCAGAGCTTTTAGAGATTTGTAATGGAATGAGCCTGGAAGGGCGTTAAATGGGATGCGTGATTCAACGACCAAGTCATGGCTTCGGAGATTTTTGGTATTGCTGCCGTTTTCTGGGTTTTGATACCAGTGGGCCTTGCTGGTGGCGCTCTTTTGCTGAAACTGCAGGGGGATTGATCTTCGCGGCTTGGAGTCGGTCCATATAGGCTCCTGGCTTGTGAGGAAGGGCCCTATGCAGGTTCTGATAGTTGGTGGAACTGGCACCCTTGGTCGGCAGATAGCTTGTCGTGCCATAGATGCTGGCTATCAAGTTCGCTGCATGGTCCGCACGCCTCGTAAAGGTTCTTTCCTGCAGGAGTGGGGTTGCGAACTTACCCGCGGCGATCTACTAGACCCTGACAGCCTTGATTACGCACTTGATGGTGTTGATGCGGTGATAGATGCGGCTACAAGTCGTCCCGATGATCCGCATAGCGTTTACACAACCGATTGGGACGGCAAATTAAATCTGTTGCGGGCTTGCGAGAAAGCTGGAGTAAATCGGTTCGTATTCCTTTCTTTGTTGGCGGCGGAGCAGCATCGAAATGTGCCACTTATGGATATCAAGTTCTGCACTGAGCGTTTGCTGGAAGAGTCATCATTTGATTACACGATCCTGCAGGGCGTGGCCTTTATGCAGGGGTTGATCGGTCAAATCGCCATACCTGTTCTTGAAAAACAGACTGTTTGGGTGAGCGAAATCCCTACGGCAGTGGCTTATATGAATACCCAGGACGTAGCACGTTTTTCGGTGGCTGCGTTGGAGCGACCTGAAACGATCCGTCGCAGCTTTCCTGTAGTAGGGCCCAAGGCTTGGACCTCAGATGAAATTGTGCAATTTTGCGAAAAGTCCAGCAGTAAGTCAGCAAAAATGATTCGGGTATCGCCTTTTGTGATCGGTTTAAGTCGCAGAGTGATCTCTTTATTTCAGTCAACGGTGAATATTGCTGAAAGGCTTGCTTTCTCAGAAGTCACTGGAGGCGGAGTCAGTTTGGACGCACCGATGGACGAAACCTACTCATGCTTTGGTTTGGATCCGACGGAGACCACCACTCTTGAGAGTTACATCCTCGAGTACTACGAAACAATCCTCAAGCGGTTGCGTGAGATGGAGGCAGATCTCGACTTGGAAAGCAAGAAGCAGCTGCCCTTCTGAGCAACTTTTCCTAAGCCACTGGCACGAAGATGGTTTGTTTGTACTATTAGCGCATCCCTGCCCGGTTCGCATGTCCGTTGTTCAAGTCAAGCGCCTTCAGCGTCGACTCGATAATCTCTCTAGTGAGGCCATACAGGAGCTCGATCGGGCCTGTGGGCATGAGCTCTGGCGCAATCTTGGATTTGACGCCTTTGATGGTCTCGATGATGCGGAGCGCAGGGCCCGTGCCAATTACTACTATGGCCAGTGGCAGGTCGTTCGTGAGTTGCAGGAGGCCTTGGGCTGATGCCCATAGTTCATGCAAGCTTGTTCAATGATTTATTCCTTGGTCAGCAAAATGCATTGATGTTTAGTGAAGGTTTCGCTCATGAGCAGTAGCTGCTGTTCTTCTACAAGCTCAGATTCTGGAACTGATGCTTTGGATCAGAGTCGGGCTGTAGATGATCGCTATAGCTCTGCGGCAAAGGCTCAGGAGGCCTGTTTATGCACGCCAGTGGCCTTTAAGTCCAGCTTGCTTAAGGCCATCCCAAGCGATGTGGTCGAACGAGACTACGGCTGTGGTGATCCCACTCGTTGGGTTAGGCCTGGAGACACCGTTCTCGATCTTGGCAGCGGCAGTGGCAAGAACTCTTTCATCTGCGCGCAGTTGGTTGGTTCAGCGGGTGCAGTGATCGGAGTGGATCGCAATATCGAGATGCTCAATTTGGCTAGACAGGCGGCACCAGTTGTGGCTGAGCGGATTGGTTTCGCCAATGTTCGTTTTGTGGAGGGGGCTATCGAAGCTCTTGATGCACTTCAGAGCGATGGAGCTCCGCTGATTACCGATAGGACGATTGATGTGGTATTGAGTAACTGTGTGCTCAATTTGGTGAATCCTTCTGCTCGTCAAGCCTTGCTTGCCAATATTCGACGGGTTTTGCGTCCAGAAGGAAGGGTCGCTATCAGCGATATCGTTTGTGATAAGCCAGTACCGCTTGTCCTACAGCAGGATCCGGAACTTTGGAGTGGCTGTATTAGTGGTGCTTGGCAGGAGGAGAGCTTCCTGGATGATTTTCGGGCCCTTGGCTTTAAAAAGGTGCACTATGCCGATCGTTCTGATCAGCCTTGGCGGGTAGTTGAGGGAATTGAGTTCCGTTCTGTCACCCTCGTGGGTCAGCTACCGGATTTTTAAATAGGGACATTAGGCGGATGGCCTCTTTTGATGAGAGCTGTCTCCATTGCCCAGGATTCAGTCCTTCAATACTGAGCGGTGGTTCTCCATTTGGTAGCTCAATCCTGTGGCGGATCAACCGCAGGGTTGGTAGGCCTACGGCGGCTGTCATCCGCCGAACCTGACGGTTTCTCCCTTCTTTGAGCTTTATCTCAAGCCAAGTAGTGGGAATGCTTTTTCTCACACGTATGGCAGGTTCACGTTCTGCCACTGTTGGGGCATTCCCCTCCTTTAGGCAGCGCACGCGGGCTGGTTTCGTGATCTTCCCTTGAATGATGACCCCTGCTTCAAGCTTTTGCAGTTGATCTGTATTTGGAGAACCTTCTACCTGCACCCAATAAACACGCCAATGGCCGAATTTGGGATCAGTTAGTTGTTTCTGTAGGCGCCCATGGTCAGTGAGTACCAAAAGTCCTTCACTGTCTGCATCTAGACGACCTGCTGCATATACCCGAGGTATGGGGACCAAGTCTGATAGGCACTCCCAGCGACTGCCTGCTTCTGGTGTGAACTGACTGAGAACCCCGTAGGGCTTGTTCAATAGAAGGGTGGTGGCTTTTGCTGCTTGGTACTTTGAGCTGCTCAGAATTTAGATGCTAGTTAGCCCATTTTAGATAGATCACTGAAGGCATTAACTGAGTTTTGTTGCCCACACTTGTGATTGCTAGTTGCCCAAGGTTCGTTCTCAATGGAGGCGATCATGGCTAGCGACAAAATGACAATTGATACCAGTGCCTAATTTGCTCTGCAGAGTTTGTAGACGGCTGCAACCTAAACTCGGATTCAACCAATGAGCTATGGCACAACCGCATGATCGAAACCTCGGGTGTGATTGAGAAGGAACAGGGCAACGGGTTCTATCTGGTCAACCTTGAGCAGCCTGCTGGTCATAAGTGTCTATGTCGTGCAGCTGGCAAGCTCACCAAGTTCCGTATCAAATTACTTGCTGGTGACAAGGTGTTGGTGGAGATCAGCCCTTATGACCTAACGCGAGGCAGGATTACCTATAGGGAGCGCAATGCGGGAGCTCCTGGTGGCAGGCCCGGTGGGAACCGACCTGGTGGGCCTCGGCGACGTTGATGAGTTCAATTTGATTACTTTATTTTTAGTTGCTCAAACTGCTCTTTTCCCAGAGCTATTGAGTTGCCCTTATCTATTAATACCGGCGTGCTTTAAGGAAGTGAGGGCTTGCGAAATTGGTTGAATTATGCAGGTATTGATATATAAGCTATAGAAATTATTTCTTTAAAGCTGCTAATAGAATGCCGCTAAGGATTTCAACTTGCATTAGCACCTTGAATTAATCAAGAGTTGATTTCAATGTTTAGAGAATTGATTTGCTCAATAGAGCAGCGGGTTTAAAAATGCGATGTGAAATTAGGCGAAGCCCGCACAAATAGCCAACCAAAACCTCCTCGCCTTAATTTCTTTGCTTAGATCTCTAGGACTTCATCGGCGTCATTGGCCTTGTCAAAGGAGGGCTTTTTGCTGGGAGCGCTTGGTACGACAAGTGCTGAAGCCTCAAGTACTTCAGGATGTCCTCCCGGACAAGTTATCCACTCGCGGAATTCTTGGGTGATGGCGTAACTGTCTTCGTATTGTTCTTTGCTGTCCAGTAAAGCGATTCTGGCGGTTGCCCAGCAGGTGGCAACGCTTATACGACGCTGAATAGCTGCGTTCATGATTTGTCCCCATTGGCGACAAGATTGCATATTGATGGGTCTATTTCGGGTTTGATTTTGCATAACGTCGCATTTTTCTTTTGGAAAAGTTTTCGTCATCGCTGCAAAAAACTGGGCAGATCCGGTGTGCGTAGTCGGATTACGGCACCGGCTCCGTCGTCAACTGCCTCAAGTGGCAGGCTTGGGCCTTGCCAATGATTCCCAGTCTCTTGCTCTTGCTTGATTGCTTCGTTGCCTCTGATCATGTATGGCTCTGTCATCGACCAGTTGCGGGCATGGCCCATCAGTAATGGATCTGCAGGTGCAAATACATAAGAGGGGTGACGAGGCACGGGCTCTAAAGATGCCCTTGCCGTGGAGATCCTTACAGCGCGAGTGATCCCCTGCAGAAATCGGCTGCGGGTTACCACCGTTGTCAGATAAGCGACTACGCGAAGTCTTGGAGCATCAAAGCCCTCAGCGCACATGTCGATGCTCACTAGCCAGTCAGCTTTACCTGTTTGGAAGGTTGCTAAACGAGCACTTGAATCACGGTCTTGGGAGTGCACCAGCTCGACATGATCTCCTTCTTCTTGTAATAGCTGGGCGATACCGCTGGCGTGTTCGATATCTCTGGCGATCACTAAGCCCGCGGCATCAGGATGCTGGCTACGTACCTTTTCAAGTTGACGTCGTGCCCTTAGCAACAGTTGCAGGGCAATGCTGCTCGAATCTGAGATTCGAATGGCCCTACGTAGGTTTCGAGCTCGCCAGCTTTCGCGCTGTTCAGCAGACAGAGGAGAGACATCTCGATCTGGTTGCCCTGCTCGGCTGTGCTCTACCCAGCCATCCTGGAAGCGGAACTCCAGAGGGCGAACATCTCCGGCCTTTATTAGTTCACGGGGCTCGACGCATAGATCCGGGCTGATCTGCTCTACTAGAGCTCCTTCAGCTTCTACCCTCACCCTTCGCGCTGCACAGAAAGCCAGATTGTCGGCGCGAAATGGTGTGCCAGTCAGCCCTAGCCGTATTCGGCTGCCGTCAGAGAGTGCAAGAAAGGTGCGTCCCCAAGCTGGTCCTTCAGGTTCATCAGGATTCATCCCGAGGTGATGGGCTTCATCGGCAATGGTTAGTAAGCCGTCTCCGCCCCAGTCCTTCAGCTCTTCCATCAGGCTCTCTAGCTGAAGACCTGCTCCTTGATAGGTAACAGCCCATCCGTCAGCTTGTTTGAGTTGCTCAGGTTTTTCAGGGCAGACTTCCCAGTCCTGCAGGTTTAGCCCTAGTTGCGCAGATGCTTGGTGCCACTGATGCAGGATTGAGTTGCGGTGGCAAAAAACCAGGAAATGCGACAGGATTCCATCTTCTTGCATTGCCTGGAAGCTGAGCAGTGCTCCAAGGGTTTTGCCTGCGCCAGGGCCAGCATGCACGAGCACATCTCGCCCCTTTGTCGTCATCGTCTTTGCAGACAGGCGTCGACGAAGGAGTTGAATTAGCTGTTGCTGCCAGATGCGTGGCCGGATCCTCGGCTGACAGGAACCTCTCAGCAGTTCAAAGGAAGGCTTGGAGATGGAATTACACGTGAAGTTAGGTCTTTCTAACCATTCTTTTCCTGGCTGGCATCTTTAGCTTCCGGCCAAGAGCTTTTGGGGGTTCCAGCCCCCTGCCAACATGGCCAAACGCCGCCTATCAGCCAAATTCATCTATCAGCAACGCCGCTGCCTGGAGAAGTGCTTCTCACTTGACTGTGACATTGATCCGCTGATTCTGCGAGCACGTCTGCTCCACCGCCAAAACCTGGAATTTCAGGCCTTGGCAGTAGAGCAGGAGTTGCTCCCGGTTGTCTGAAGTTCAGACAGCTTCGGTGTGGTTCACAAGCAGGTGTTCAACCTCATTTAGTCCTTCGCTGGCAGCCGCCCGAGCGGTTTCGTGGTTGCCTTGAGCCTCATCAATGAGTTGACCGGCTAAGCGATCGAGTAATTCCTCCTTTTGCCCTCTGAGGATTGTTAGTAGCTCGTTCTCGATCAGTTTGTGAACTGCTGTCGCTCTTAGGGTGTCTGAACTGGCTTCTGCGAAGGTTCCTTGAACTAGTTCTTGAATGAACAATCTGTGGACTTCACTACTGCGTAGGAAGCTCTCGGTGGCATTGATAATGCCTTCTACTAGTGCCTTTTCAGGTTCAGACTCCTCTTTATCAAGTTTGAATTCCCAATCCAAATGGCGTTTTTGCCATCCGGCGGAATGAAGGCTGGGCATCACCGTTTGAGAGAAGGTATCCACCGAAATCTCGTAGATCCTTTCTGCAAGGCGCTCGCACCATTCACGTCCGTGTCCTTGGAGGTTGTTCTGCATGGTGGAGCGTTCCACGGCATGGCCACCGTGATGGCTATGGCAAACACCATCCGGACATTCGATCGCAGTTAGGCCCATGAGGGGAAATGGTATGAGGGAATTGGAATCAACCC
>Ga0208639_1001482_pt1 | contig 15299 bp, 13 predicted proteins | sample ETNtaG_33_FD_185772 | JGI IMG/M metagenome (GOLD analysis project Ga0208639, IMG submission 185772) | Marine microbial and viral communities from oxygen minimum zone, Eastern Pacific Ocean - ETNP201310SV76 (SPAdes) (version 2) | ecosystem: Environmental > Aquatic > Marine > Oceanic ...
AATCATTGCTACTCAAAGACCTTCTGTAAATGTTATCACAGGAGTAATTAAAGCAAATTTCCCTGCAAGAATTGCCTTTAGAGTAACTTCTAAAATTGATTCAAGAACTATTTTAGATAGTTCTGGAGCAGATCAATTAATTGGACGTGGTGACATGCTATTTACACAAGGAAACGAGATTATTAGGCTACAATGTGCTTTTGTTGACACCGATGAGATAGAAGAACTAACTGACTTTATAGGTTCTCAAAAAGCATATGCAAGCGCACACAACCTTCCAGAATATGTTGGCGAAGAGAGTGGCACAAATCTTGATATAGATAAAGAAGATAGAGATGTGCTATTTAGAGAAGCTGCAGAAGTGATTGTAATTGCCCAGCAAGGATCTGCATCACTTTTGCAAAGAAAACTTAAATTAGGGTACAATAGAGCTGGCAGACTTATTGATCAGCTCGAAGCTGCTGGAATTGTTGGACCTTTTGAAGGAAGTAAAGCGCGACAAGTATTATTAACAGATCTTCAATCATTAGATAAACACCTTGAAAATGAATAAATATTATTACATAAAAAACATCATATTTCTTTTTATTGTAACTATTGTTTTAAATAATATCGCAATAAGTCAGAACTCTGAAGAAGCAGAAAAACTATTAAATAAAGTTTCTGAAAATATAAAAAGCTACGATAATATATATATTAATTATACTTATACGCTTTTTAACTCAGAAGAGGATATTAATCAAACTAATAAAGGAAGTTTTGTTACCGAAGATGATAAATGGAAATTTGTTATGCTAGATGTAACTAGAATTTTTGATGGAGATAAATTATACACAATTAGTCCAGATGATGAAGAAGTTACTATCTCAACCCAAAATCCTGATGATGAGAGCACAATTACTCCAAACAAAATGCTCTACTTTTACGAAGAAGGATATAATTTTGAAATGGATATAGCTCAATATGTTGGAAGAAAAAAAATTCAATATGTAAAACTAGTTCCAATGGACTCAGATGCTGAAATTAAGCACATTTTACTTGGGATTGATGTTGAATTCAATCAGATTTATAAAGTAATTGAAACAGGGATAAATGATACGCAAACAACAATTGCTATAGTTGATTTTGAGGTTAATCTACCCCTAGAAGAGTCTTTATTTGTTTTTGATAAAGAAAAATATTTTGAGGAACTAGATTATTACGAAAATATAATTGATTAAATTTTCATTGAAATTAATAGATCAATACATATTTAAAACCTATATAAGAACATTATTTACTGCATTTTGCATTTTAATGTTAATTTTCCTTTTACAGTCAGTATGGATGTATATTACTGAGCTTGCTGGAAAAGATCTTGAATTAGATATAATTCTTAAATTCTTATCATATGTTTCTCCTAAACTTGTAGTTCTAGTTTTACCCCTAGCTATATTGCTTTCTAGTATTATGGTATTTGGTCAACTATCTGAAAACTATGAATTTGCAGCAATGAAATCTAGTGGATTATCGCTCCAAAGAATTATGAAGAGCTTAATCTATTTTTCTCTTTTTCTAGGAATTATTGTTTTCTTTTTCGCTAATAATGTAGTTACAGCAGCAGAATTTAGTTTTCTTAACCTGAGAAAGAATATTTCAAAAGTAAAACCCACTATGGCAATAGCTGAAGGTCAGTTTAGTGAAATTGGAGATTTTAATATTAAGGTTGAAGAGAAATATGGGAATAGAGGTCAGTATCTTACTGATGTAATTGTTCATCAGAAAAAAAATAAAGTTGGAAATTATACAGTAATAAAATCAGAAACAGGTGAAATCACTAGTGAAAGTGACTCCGATATTTTACAATTAATTCTATACGACGGAAATTATTATGATGAGGTTATTACTAAAGACTATAAGGTTAGCAAATCAAAGCCATTTGTAAAAAGTCATTTTAAAGAATACATGTTAAATATTGATCTTTCTATGATAAATAATGTAGATTTTAATCAACAAGAAAGTACGAATAGATATTCTATGCTAAAAATAAAAGATCTAAACACTGCTATTGATTCATTGGTAATTAAGAAAAAGAAAGATTACGAGGTAATTGCTACAAAAATGCATAATCGATCTAATGCAAAATTCTTAAATAATAATATTAATCCTATTATTGAAGAGTTTAAAGGTGAAAATGTATACGACCTTTTTAAACCACAAAAACAAAAACAACTTTTTGATCTAGGAATTAGTTCAGTAAACAGCACAATAAGTATACTAAAATCAAATATTTTAATACAAGCTAGAAGAGAAAAAAATATTAACAAGCATTTCATGTCACTTCATGATAAATTTGCCCTTAGTTTTGCATGTATAATTCTTTTCTTTATTGGTGCGCCACTGGGAACAATTATACGAAAAGGAGGCTATGGTTTTCCTATGGTTATTTCACTTATCCTATTCCTAACCTATCATTTTGTAGGAGTTTTTGCAAAAAACCTAGCAGAAGATAGCAGTATAAGTCCTATACTTGCCAGCTGGCTCTCTACAATGATTATGCTTCCAATTAGTGTTTACCTAACCAATAGAGCTACAAAAGACAGAAGCATTCTTAACATTAGTGAAATAACTGAAAAATTATTACAATATTTTAAGAGATAATTAGGTTTTAATATGTTGATTTAATGCAATATATTTGAACAATCTTATAGATTTATAAATGTCTGCACAGGATAAACTTAAATTAAATACAATTGAATCAGCAATTAATGATATTAGGCTGGGTAAGGTCATTATTGTTGTTGATGATCAAAACAGAGAAAACGAAGGTGATTTTGTAGCGGCTGCTGAAGCAATAACTCCTGAGATTATAAACTTCATGGCAACGCATGGAAGAGGGCTTATATGCGCTCCTATTACTGGCAAACTATCCAAAAAACTAAAGCTTAACTTAATGGTAGGATCTAGCTCAGACCCTCAAGACACAGCTTTTACTGTATCAGTAGATTTTAAAGGGAATGGGGTAAGCACAGGCATTTCTGCAGCAGATAGATCTAAAACTATAAAAGCATTGATAGATCCTAAGACAAAACCACACCAATTTTCAAAGCCTGGTCATGTTTTTCCGCTTATAGCAAAGGATGGTGGTGTTCTAAGACGTACGGGGCATACTGAAGCTGCTATTGATTTTGCAAGGCTTGCTGGTTTTAAGCCTGCAGGCGTTATTGTTGAAATTATGAATAAGGATGGGACTATGGCAAGATTACCACAACTGATAAAAGTGGCTAAAAAATTCAGTCTAAAAATCATCTCAATTGAAGATTTAGTTGCCTATAGAATGGCTCATGATTCCTTAATAGAAAAAAAGGAAGATTTCAATATAGAAACTAGATATGGAAATTTTAGACTAAGAGCATATGAACAAACGACCAATCATCAGCTTCATCTAGCCCTCACAAAAGGTGTTTGGGATAAAGATGATGCCGTTTTAACAAGAATTAATTCTAAAGTAACTAATAATGATATTTTAGGAATACTAACTAACGGAAAAGAAGAAAAGTTAGATAATATGTTTAAAATTATCAATGACGATGGTAAGGGTGCAATTATATTTATAAACCAGGAAAATCAATCCATAAATACTCTAAAAAGATTAAAAACATTAAAAAGTAATCAAAAAAATAATACAGTTGTTAAAGCCCCTAGGATTGATATGGATATAAAAGATTTTGGTATTGGAGCACAAATCTTACATGATATAGATATACATAAACTTAAATTAATCTCAAACGGGAAAAAAGCAAAAAGGGTTGGAATGATTGGGTATGGTCTAGAGATTATAGAATATATCAACTATTAACTATTTCTTTTTATGTCTATATATCCAAGGTAAAAATCTTGGATCCCTAAATATATTAAGCCAACTATTGTGTTTGACATTATTATAAAGAGTAAGTTTTGGACTTCCGCCAGCATCAATAACAGCATTTGCCATTCTAATTGAATAATAGGGATGAACGGTTCTATCATCCGATCCATGAACAATCCAAAGTGGAGTTTTCTTAGCATAGTTTAAAATCCAGTCTGGGTGTCCTGCACCACAAATTGGGGTAGCAGCAGCAAACATATCTGGACGTTTATTTAAGAGCTCAAAGATCCCCATAGCACCATTAGATAGACCAGTAAGATAAACTCTTTTCTTATCTACATGATCAAGGGAAACAAGTGAATCCATAAGGCTCATTACCATCGATAGTGATTCTGTAGGTGTAGAATTCTTTTTGAATCTATAATTCTTATTATCAGGTGATTTTATTAGTTTTCTACTAGACCATGAGTCAGTAAGTGGGGCTTGCGGAAATATTACAATTGCTGGGAATTTTTTTCTATTTCTTTTATTTGAAAAAACCTTATTAATGTAGGTTAATTGCTTTTTATTATCTGAGCCCCGCTCTCCTATCCCATGTAAAAATAGATGTAGTGGATATTTTTTAGTTTCATCAAAATCTTGAGGTAATAATATCCTGTAATTTAAAGTATCAGTATCTACTATATACTTTGCATGCTTAGGAAACCCGTTTGGATTTTTTTTCAGTTTAACTTCTTGAGCATTTACAAGATTAAAACAAAAAAAAAGAGAAGTGAATATTATTAAATGTTTCATGTAAAGTTGAATATATAAAAAATATTATTACTAAACATAAAAAAATTTTGAACCTCTTAAAAAGCACCCTATATTTGCACGCATACTAAAGGAGGAATGGCAGAGTGGTCGAATGCGGCAGTCTTGAAAACTGTTGAGGGTCACACCTCCGGGGGTTCGAATCCCTCTTCCTCCGCAAAAGCCTTGTAAATTTTTACAAGGCTTTTTTTTGTAACTTGTTTATTAATCATATTAATTGGCAAACCCTTTTTTTTCGATGGAAAATAAACAAATAACTTACATTAAATACCCTTTATTATTAATTGGCTTTATTCTTTGCATTTGTGGAGTAAGATGGCTAATTAATGACGAGCCTTGGATTTTAGATCAAGTTGCCAATGAAGAAAGATTACAAATGTCTTTTAATGATCTTTTTTTAATTGATGGAAATACAACATTAAGTGCATATTTAACCCAGATATACAGATTTCTAGGCCTTTATGTTTTTGGATTAGGATTTTTTCTACTTTCTTTTTCTACTTCTAGAATGTTGGAAATTATTTTAGTACGTAAGACAGTATTATACGTTCTAGGTATTTTACTTGTTTCTAATTTAATACTAGCCTATTTTTGGATACCTTCTTCCCATTTTATTTATGTTATGTGGGGAACTATTGTATTATATTCTTTTAGTTTATATAATCATATTAATTATTCGAAATAAAATAATAGATCAATTTTAACCTTTAAGGAGTCTGCTATTTTCATGCCTAGTTCTAAGCTTGGCTTATAACGATATCTTTCAATAGATATAATAGTTTGTCTACTTACCCCGGCTTTAATGGCTAATTCCTCTTGAGTTAACCTCTTTTTTTGTCGATATTCTTTAATAGTATTCTTTAATTCCATAATACTATGATGTTCTATATAAGTAAAGTTGGAATAAGGATTTAATAAATGAAACAATTAATAAAATCAGAAGAATAATAAATGTTATTGGCCCACTATTTTGAAAGGATGAGTCTGATGCTAGAATTCCTATAAAAACAAACAAACTAAGCTCATAAAGCAAATAACCTAATTTATAAGATTTTGAGCTTATCATATCGTCTCTTTCATCTTGAATCATCTTATCTTTATAAGTAAGCTCCAGAATTGAATATGCTACAGAAAAGTATATTACAGAAAAAACTACTATTTGAATTATTTTTCCAGCGTTATCATTAAAATCAAACGAGTTTAATCGATTTTCATAAAAATATGGCATAAAAATAACAGCAAATAAAACAGAAAATATAATTTCAATTAAAATTGAAAACTCTTTTTTAGAATAACTCATAGCTTATTGTATTAATTTTTTTGAAGTAATTTTAATAGAAGCATCCCTACCCTAGAAACAATAAATGTAAAAAGACCAAAAATAGGTGACAAAAGAGCTACTTTAATCCCTCCTGCTACAATTGAAGGTTCTGCATTGCCAGAAGCTTCAAGAACATCAAATCCTGCTATTAAACCAAGAAAAGCTGAGAAAAACCCCAAGGCTAATCCTAATGTACCACTATCATTAATAAATGGTAACATTTTTTTAGATAATACAGGGTTAGTTTTGACACTTAAAAACCCCCTTGCCATAAAATAAATAGATAGTAATAAACAAATAAGGATTAATGACATAAATAATGCGCCACCCTCTAAAAATCTATTAAATAATGTTGTTCCTAATATTCCTGTAATAATTGCCATAATTCTAAGTGTTTTAAGTTTCATATATTAATATTAATATAAATATAAATGTTAAGTCTGCTTTACAAATATAATTAAATTTTAATGTAAAGCAAGCTTAACATGTAAATTTTTTTAAATTATATAAAATAAAATCATGAAATAGTGAGAAATACTTCCGCCTAAAACGAAAAGATGCCAAATGGTATGTGAATACTTTAAATTATCTAGACTATAAAAAACAACTCCTATAGTATAACAAACTCCACCTAAAACCATAAGGTAGATTCCATAAAGATCTATGTAGAGTAGGATATTATTGAATTCAATAACTATTAACCAGCCCATTACCAAGTATAATAAAAGAAAAAGAAATTCAAATTTACCAGTTAAGAAAATTTTAAAAAAAGTTCCAAATAAAGCTAATGCACTTACTGCTAAAAAAACAAACAACCCTTGACCATCGTATAGAGTTATAAGACAAACGGGCGCATATGAACCCGCTATTAGGTAATATATACTTATGTGATCAAAAATTCTAAACTTCTCTTTTAGAACTGGATTATTAGTAAAATGATATAAAGATGAAGCCGAGTATACCAAAGTAAGCCCAAAAACATAAAAAATAATACTCCATGTACTTAGGAAAGTTATATGCTGGTCATAATAAAATAATATAGGGGCTCCTATAATGCTAAGAATTAGGCCAATAGCATGAGATAATGTGTTCCATAACTCCTCTTTACTAGTTTCTTGTATTCTATCTTTTAAGGACTCTAACATATTATATTCTATTAATCTATAAAAATCCTAATAAAAAATGAACGAAACAGTTGTTTATTGCTCTGGAATTATACGGCCAGGCGTATAAGGAGCTCCAATAGCTTTAAGCTGATCTTCTAATTTCTTAATGTCTTCCTTCATTATATTCTCAATTTCAACTTTTATCGGTAAATATTCCTCTTTGGCAATTGCAAAACTTCTAATATGAGTTTTTGTAGGTGCTGCAGTTGAATATTTTTGTTCATATAATAATGATCCTAATCTATTTGAAGGCGATGGTAATTGTTGAATATCTAATCTACTTTTTACAGAGTTGCCATAAAACCTTATATTAACTTCTTTTATTTTTAATTCAACATCTCTTACAGTAGTAGATAATAAACCCATAGGTTCTTCAGCTACTTTCATAGCCTCCTTTATATACTTTAGTTTATTATTAATTTCGGAAAGAATACGACCGCTAGCTGCCATTTTTCCCTGTAAGTCTGAAACTTCTCTTTGGAAAGCAACTTTAGCAGCTCTATCCTTAGCAGGCATAACTGTATTATCTAGAGCTTTTACATTAAAAGAAACTGGAGAAACTAAATTACTAAGTGATCCATTTTCATAATAATCTAATTCAATTGTATAAGTGTCTGGATTTACAAGTGTTCCTTCAGAAGTTCCCGCAAATGGATTATAAAATGATGCACTACTTAAATCAATAGGATTATTTTCTTCATACCTTAAATTCCAATTAAAACGCTGAAGTCCTTTAGATGGTTTTTTGAAAATCTTCTTAACTACCTTTCCAGAAGAGTTTTTTATTGTAAATAGCAATTTTGGCTTTTCTTCATTTACCTCTGCATATAGCTCTTCATAAGAAGGGTATGTTGCATCTTCTTCTGATTTTATTAATTCTTTTTCTTTTTTCTGACGCTTTTCCTTAATTGATTTATAACTATCACCATAGTAATAGGTTACCATAGCTACAGGGTCAAGGTTTTCTGCGCTATAAAAATTATCCCCTTGAAATGCTTTTCCAGGCAATCCAAGCGGCATAGATTTTTCCCACATTAGAGCTTCTCTAATGGGATATATCTCTGCTTTTACTTCAATATTTGAATTTTCAATATTTCTTAAAGCAGAATAATCATCCATTACATAAAAACCTCTTCCAAAGGTTCCTAAAACTAAATCATTTTCACGTCTTTGAATTGCTATATCTCTAACAGCAATGGTTGGTAGTCCATTACCTAATTTTTTCCATCTCTCACCTTTGTTTGGAGAAAAGAATACTCCGAATTCAGTTCCACAGAAAATAAGGCTTTTATCTACATGATCTTCTTCAATTGAATACACACTTCCTCTTTTAGGTAAATTATTGCTAATAGATTTCCAGCTATTTCCTCTATCTTCAGATTTAAAGACATATGGTGTAAAATCGCCATATTTATGGTGATTAAAAGCAGCATACATTAAGTTAGAATCATGCTGAGAAAGATATACACTATTTACATAAGATTGATCTGGTGCTCCTGAAATATTATCTACTTTACGCCAAGTTTTACCTCCATTTTCAGTAATTTGAATTAAACCATCATCTGTTCCTATAGCTATAAAATCTGGATCAATTGATGATTCAGATAATGCAACAATAGCGCCGTAAGGAGATGTTGAACCATTTTTTTCAACTGCATCTATGCTAATTACCCGGTCATATACTTTAAGTGTATTTCTATCTATTTGTCTAGAAAGATCTTCACTTATAACCTCCCAGCTGTTTCCATAATCATCTGACTTAAATACTTTGTTAGCAGCAAAATACAATCTTCCTGTTTTATGATGACTCACTGCTAGTGGAGCGTCCCAGTTCCATACATAATCCAACTCGCCTTTTCGAGCTATAGGTTTTATGCCTACCTCTTCCCCACTTTTCTTATCATACCTTACAAGCCAACCGTATTGAGATTGTGCATATACTATATTTGGGTTTTCTGGATCAACCTGTGATTCAAAACCATCTCCACCATGGGTTATAAACCAGTCTTGATTTGTAATCCCATGAGCAGTATTAACTCTAGAAGGTCCTCCTAGACTAAAATTATCTTGTGTTCCCCCATATATGTTATAAAATGGAGAATCATTATCTAGAGCAACTTTGTAAAACTGAGTAACTGCCAAATTTTCTTTAAAATCCCAGTTATTAGCTGCATCAAATGTTTCATATATACCCCCATCACAACCAACAAGCCAATGTTTGTTATTATTTGGATTAATCCACATAGAATGATTGTCTACATGTTTAAAATCTTCACCTACATTTTTAAATGTCTTTCCACCATCATGGGTAACCTGCATCCATGTATCCATTGAATAAACAGTATTTACGTCTACTGGATCTGCAATAATTTCTTGATAATAATTTCCACTTGTTACACGACTACTCTGTTTTTCCCAGCTAGCTCCTCTATTAGTGGACTTATAAAATCCTCCTTTTCTCTCGGAAGCTTCAACTATTGCATAAATCACCTCTGGATCAGCTGGAGATATAGCAAGTCCTATACGTCCCATTTCTACTTTCGGAAGTCCTTTATTTATCTTATTCCATGTTGAGCCTCCGTCAGTTGTCTTATGTAAGCCAGAACCTGGTCCTCCTCCTACATAAGTGTACACATGCCTTCTTCTTTGGTGAGTTGATGCATATATTACGTTTGGATCTCTAGGGTCCATTATAATATCATTCACTCCTGTATGCTCGTCTACAGATAATATATTACTCCATGTTTTACCACCATTTTTAGTCATATATAAACCTCTATCTCCCCCTTTATTCCATAATGGGCCAATAGCGGCAACATAAACTACGTCTGAATTATTAGGGTGAACAATAATTTTTCCAATATGTTCTGATTTTTTCAATCCCATATTTTTCCAAGACTTTCCTCCATCATTGGATTTATATACTCCGTCTCCGTAAGCTACTGATCGTTGATTATTATTTTCCCCAGATCCTACCCATATTACATTACTGTTATTTGGGTCTATTGTTACACATCCTATTGAATACGATCCTTCACCATCAAATACTGGTGTATACGCTAAACCGGCATTACTAGTCTTCCATACACCCCCAGAAGATACAGCTACATAATACTCAAATGGGTTGTCAGGATTAACAGCAATATCTGATATTCTCCCTGAAGTAAGTGCTGGACCTACTGATCTCCATTTTAAACCACTAATACCTATCTCATCAAGAGGTTGTGATTTATCCTTCTTTTGTTTTTGGCTATAGGAAAGGTTTGTTATTAAAAATAATATTAGAACGTATAATAAGCTGTATTGTCTCATAATGAAGTAAATTAAATTGTATAATGAGACAATTTATGAAAAATAATTTTATTTAATAATATCTAAGTTTTCAATAGGTTTTCTAAGATAACTAACAAGTTTTCTTTTTTCCATTTTTTTAAGCTGATCTGGACCAAAATCTTCCTTAGATCCTTGAAAAAGAATTCTCCATATTTTACCTTTTTTTGATTCAGATATATATAATGAACCATCAGGCCCTTGAGCTAGACCCATAGGTCTATATTTTGCATCTCTCATTTGTTTTATTACATCAACTCCTGCAAAACCATCGGCAAATACTTCCCACGTTCCAGTGGGTTTACCAGACTTAAATGGAATAAAACCAACTATGTAGCCTGCTTGTGGATAAGGTGTTCTATTTGTTGATCCATGAAAAGCAATAAAAGCACCGTTTTTATATCTTTCTGGAAATTGGTCTCCTGAATAAAATAACAGATCATTCGGCGCCCAATGTGCAGGTAATCCTAATATAGGATCTTTATAACCATTGGCTTCTTTTTTACCATCTCCCCCATATTCTGGTGCTAACATTTTTTTATTTTTAAAGTGGTCATAGTAAGTATATGGCCATCCAAAATCATCTCCCTCTTCAATTAACATAAGCTCATCTGCAGGTAATACAGCGTTTTCCCACTGGGAAAAATGCTTAGGAGCGTGATTATATAAGTAATCCCTTCCATGGTTTACAGCATAAAGTCTATCGTCTTTTTTATTCCAAGTTATTCCTACTACACTTCTTATACCAGTAGCATATTTTATTCCATCAGTTAGTTTTTGATTTAGTTTATTCTCATCAAACTTCCATATTGCTCCTAAATCTTCAAGCTCATCACAAGGATCTTTACCTAGAACTGTTGCCATAGGATCATCATACCCTCTTGTTAAATCTTCACACGAGTTAGTATATGCACTAAAAGTAACATACATGCCTCCTTTTCCATCAAAGGCTAAAGATTTAGCATTATGCCATCTTATAGGGTAAGGATCAACTACTAAAACCTCTGGCTTTCCATTGGGAATTAGTTCTGACTTATCTAACTTCTGCCTATAGACTACAAGTTCAGAACTATAGTATAAGTATCCATTATGTATTTTCATCTCTGTTGCGAATCGTCCATCATTTGGGTAATCTCCAAAGCGTTTAGTTATATCTGCTTTTCCATCACCATCAACATCTCTTAGAGCAACATTTCCATTTTTACCACTGTCTGTTCTTAGTTTAACATATATATCACCATTACTATTAACAGCTAAATGCCTGCTCTCGCCAACACCATCACTAACAACCAAAGCTCCAAAACCATCTGGGAGTAAAAGTCCTCCATTATTAGAATCTAGAATTAATCCTGTTTCATTACAGCTATAAAAAAATGATAGGATGATTAATATTATTAACTTATTGTTCATTTAGAATATTTTGTTAAATTGAGTCGCAATTGCAAATTTAATTAAAATCAAGTAAGACTGACATGTCAAAATCATTTATACTATTAAACATTTTACTATTTACGCTATCTATTCCTTTAACTGCTCAAGGAATTTTTCATGAAAAGAATGATTTTACTAGACAAGACTCTTTAAGAGGTATGATCACTGAAGAAAGATCTTGGTGGGATTTAAATTATTATCATTTAGATATTAAAGTTGATCCTGAGAACAAAACAATTAAAGGAAGTAATACTGTTGGATACACTGTTTTAAAATCTAATAAATTAATGCAAATTGATCTTCAAGAACCTATGGATATTACTTCGGTTAAACAAAACAACAAATCATTAGACTTTTCTAGAGAAGGAAATGCATATTTTATAGAATTAAAGAAAAAACAAAAACTTGGGAAAGTAAATTATATTACTATAGAATATGAAGGAAATCCTAAAGTAGCTATTAGAGCTCCTTGGGATGGTGGGTTGTCTTGGGAAAAGGATGAAAATGGAATAGATTTTATTGCCACATCCTGCCAGGGACTTGGAGCAAGCGTTTGGTGGCCAAATAAAGATCATATGTATGATGAGGTTGATAGTATGCTTATAAGTGTAAATGTTCCTAAACATCTAGTTAATGTATCCAATGGTAGACTAAGAAATGTAATTGAAAAAGAGGATGATACTAAAACATATGAGTGGTTTGTTAGTAATCCAATAAATAATTATGGGGTAAATATTAATATTGGTGATTATGTTAATTTTTCAGAAAAGTATGATGGGGAAAAAGGAATTCTTGATATAGACTATTATGTTCTTAGAGATAATTTAGAAAAAGCTAAAGAGCAATTCAAACAAGTTCCTATGATGTTAGATGCTTTTGAGCATTGGTTTGGCCCTTACCCCTTCTACGAAGACAGCTTTAAACTTGTGGAAGTCCCTTATTTAGGAATGGAACACCAGAGCTCTATTACCTATGGCAATAAATACATGCAAGGATACCTAGGAAGAGATTTATCACGTACGGGTTGGGGATTAAAATTTGATTACATAATTATTCACGAATCAGGTCATGAGTGGTTTGCAAATAATATAACCTATAAAGATATAGCCGACATGTGGGTTCATGAAGGATTTACATGTTATTCTGAAAACCTATATGTTGATTATCATTTTGGAAAGGAAGCTTCAGCAGATTATGTAATTGGATCTAGAAGAGGAATTGGAAACAGAAAACCTATTATTGGCCCCTATAATGTAAATAAAGGAGGTTCAGGTGATATGTACTCTAAAGGGGCTAACCTACTCCATACATTGCGACAAATTGCAAAAGATGATCAAATATGGAGACAAATTTTAAGAGGATTAAACAAAGAATTTTATCACCAAACTGTTACTTCAAAACAAGTTGAGAATTATATTTCAGAAAATATAGGTTTTGATCTAGGCTATGTGTTTGATCAGTATTTAAGAGATTACCGAATTCCTGTCTTAGAATACACTATAAGTAATAATGTTTTAAAATATCGCTGGGCAAATACAATTGATGGATTCAATATGCCAATTGAAGTTACTATAGATCATGTTAATCAATGGCTATATCCAGAAAAAATATGGAAGGAAACGGATATAAAACAAGAATTTATTAAGATTGATAGAGATTACTACATATTTAGTAAAGATCTTAGAATTATAGAATAATTAGTACTATGGGAACAGGTTTTGAATTTTGGGATTATTTTGTTTTTGTAAGCTATGCTATTGTAATATTAACTATTGGACTATGGGTTTCTAGAAGTAAAGATGGGAAACAGAAAAGCGCAGAGGATTACTTTTTGGCAAGTAAATCTCTTCCATGGTGGGCTATTGGTGCATCATTAATAGCTGCAAATATTTCAGCTGAGCAATTTGTTGCAATGAATGGTTCGGGGTTTGCAGCTGGACTTGCTATAGCATCCTATGAATGGATGGCAGCAATAACACTTCTTGTAGTTGGAAAATATTTTTTACCAATATTTATTGAAAAAGGTCTTTATACCATCCCAGAATTTATAGAAAAAAGATTCAGTGCCAATTTAAAAACAATTCTAGCAGTTTTTTGGATTGGATTATTTGTCTTCGTAAATCTAACAACTGTATTGTTTTTAGGAGCTAAAGCATTAGACATTGTTATAGGAACTGGTGATGGAAGTTTGCTTTTTGGAAGTATTATCGGTCTTGGCTTATTTGCAGCAGCATATTCTCTATGGGGTGGTCTTGCAGCAGTAGCATGGACTGATGTTATTCAGGTTATCCTTTTGATTTTCGGAGGGTTAATGATGACTTATTTTGCTTTATCTAATGTCACAGAATCAGGAAGCTTTATTGATGGTATGGTACATGTTTACAATACTGTTCCAGAGAGATTTTCTATGATAGTTTCCAAAGGAGAGATTATAAATACTAATGGACAGGATACTTGGGAAAATCTTCCAGGCATTGCAGTACTAATTGGTGGAATGTGGGTTGCCAATCTTTACTATTGGGGATTTAATCAATACATTATTCAAAGAACTCTAGCTGCAAAAAATCTTAGAGAAGGACAAAAAGGAATTGCTTTTGCTGCTTTTCTTAAACTTTTGATGCCAATAATTGTTGTAGTTCCTGGAATAGTTGCTTATGTAATGAATATGGATTCAGGAGTTTTCAATCCAGAAACAATTGATCAGAGTTTTATAACTGCAAATGGTATGATAGCTAATGACAATGCAGCCCCTTGGTTAATAAAGAACTTTATTCCTGCTGGTTTTTTAGGTCTTATCCTGGCGGCTCTTGCTGCAGCAATAGTCTCCTCGTTAGCTTCAATGCTGAATTCAACTTCAACTATTTTTACAATGGATATTTATAAATCATTTATTAATAAGGACGCATCTGATAAAACTACAGTAAGAGTTGGAAGAATTACTGTTATGGTTTCTTTATTAATAGCTATGGTTATTGCTCCTCAGCTTGGAAGTCTGGGAGAAGTTTTTCAATTTATTCAAGAATATACAGGCGTTGTTAGTCCTGGTATATTAGCTGTGTTTGTAATGGGGTTATTCTATAAGAAAACAACAAATAATGCTGCAATTTGGGGTGTCATATCATCCATACCAATCGCTATGTACTTTAAGGTAGGTCCTAAAGGATGGATCGATAGTCCACTGTTTATAAATGAGCCATTTATGAATCAAATGATGTGGACATGTCTAGCGACAATTGGTATAATTTATCTGTTAAGTAATTTAACTTCTCAGGGTGAAGATCCTAAAGCAATACAACTAACAAAAGGTTTATTTAAAACAAGTCCAGATTTTAATATTCCTGCTTTTGCCGTATGTATAATCACAGCCTTTTTATATGCATTTTTCTGGTAA
>Ga0208639_1001486_pt1 | contig 15282 bp, 9 predicted proteins | sample ETNtaG_33_FD_185772 | JGI IMG/M metagenome (GOLD analysis project Ga0208639, IMG submission 185772) | Marine microbial and viral communities from oxygen minimum zone, Eastern Pacific Ocean - ETNP201310SV76 (SPAdes) (version 2) | ecosystem: Environmental > Aquatic > Marine > Oceanic ...
AAGGCATTCATGCGCCTCCCCGTAGCTTATCGCAGCTTGTCACGACCTTCATCAGCTCTCGAGCCGAGCCATCCCCCAGTCAGGTTGTAGCATCAATTTATGATTAATTTCCACACTCACATCTGTGTGAGTCCTCTGGTGTCCAGAAACGTCGATTCTGGTTTCTCTGACCACCCCGTCACCCCCGCAGGGCGGGACGGTCTCCACCTCTTCCCCACGATAGTAAAGGCTACCGGGGTGCACATTTAAGCATCCCGCCGACCGACCTCCCGTATATGAATGGTTCGGGAATCGATGGGTGAGAAAAATGGGCGACTGCGCACTGAGATAGTGCATATTTTCTCCCTTTTCAGACAATATAAGAATGTAACCAGTTAAATCGTAGGCTGAAGGCGCCTAAGATTTCGTAAGATAATTGACTCCGAGGGGGCCATTTCTCTGGCACGTATCAATAGGCTTGAGGCTGCATCAAATTCACCCACTGCAATCAATGAAACTGCCTTCCCGTTCATCGATGATACATCTTCAGGCCATAGTGAAATTGCTGCATCCCAAATGCGATTTGCGACGCCATGTCGACCACAGGTTGCCAAACATGTAGCCAAATTGTAGAGGATTGTCGAGTTGTGTTTGTCTTGCTGAGCTGCTTGCCTCAGAGCCAAAACCGCAGCCTCAAAATGTGGCTCTTCGGCAGGTGTTGCGGTCGGGCTTGATTCATGTACCTGAATCGCTAATTGGAGCAATGAAAGGCCGAAATTATTGAGGGCTGAGGAATCACCAGGCAAGGCATTGCATAGGATTCTAAATTCATCAGCAGCATCTTTCCAACGCCCCTCCTCAAGGGCTTTGAAGGCGGCAGATGAATGGCCGGTAATGGAGGCATCAGTTCCGACATCAATTGGAAGGGCCTTGGCCGGTAATAGTTCGGGTTCACCCCCCGATAACATCTCTGGATCAAAGCGAACGGTTTGTTCTGCTGGATCGACGAGTTCGTCGAAATTGACAACGATTTCTGAGACCTGAAGTTCATCGCCAAAATCATGAATCACAACGTCTTCTTCAACGGCATACACATGCTCAGCGTCGAAAGCCGCCGCATTGATTTGGAAGGCGTTTTCCACGAAAACCGGCGACTCAGAAAGTTGCTCTTCATCGGGGGTTACTGGTCGTGCTTTGAGAACCAACATTGGAGTGCTTGCTATCACTTCTCCAGTGCTTGGTGTGGCTTCAAGGACTGGAGGGTTTTCGGGCTCAGGTAAAGCCCAAGGATCGGCGGATTGCGATGGAGGATTAGGGTCTTCAGTGGGCGACTCAGCCACTGTTGGTTGACTGGGTAAATCGTGCTCACTTTCGACGATTATGCCCGCAGGTGCACCGACACCAAATGGCAGTGTGGATGCAATTGTACCTGCCCCGCCGACTTGGAAGGGAAGGGATGAAGATGAGGCGGCTTTGACGATGCTGAGATCCAATCCACCTATGCCTTCTTTCGCATCATCCAATGCAGATTCACCAGGTAGAGGACCTGTGGGTCGGTTACTGCGGGCGTCATCAGTATTTTCCGCTGCAATGTGTGAAACTCGACTGCCACAAGAGGGGCATTCTTCGGCCCCACCGAAGAGTAAACCGCAAGCATCGCACTCCTGCATGGTACGCTTGGAGGCGTGGGCCGTTTTGATGCTGCCGCCGAGCAGTGTAGGATGTTCGCCCTAGGCACTGTAGAGTGTCCCGTGGAAAACAATCATGAAAATTGTGGCAACAATACAGGTAATCATCATCACGGGGAAGCCCACTCGCATCCATTCCTTGGTGGTAATTGGATTCGGTCCACGCTCGCTAATCGAGACGGTCATGACATTGGCACTGGAACCGATTGGAGTTGCATTGCCACCGAACCCGGCTCCCATGGCGAGAGCCCAGAATAGCGGTGCGAGATCAATCGGATTACCTTCTTCTGCTGATTTTGCACCGACGAAGACAATCACTGGAATCATGGCTGCTGTAAACGGAATATTATCGACAATCGCGCTGGAGATTGCCGACACCCAAATGATTGCCACTGCAAGCATAACAGGGTCACTACCGAATGTATCGAAAATCCATTCTGCAAGCATTTGGAGGTAACCAACATTGCCCATTGCACCAACCAGCATGAAAAGACCTGCGAAGAACAGGAGAGCGTGCCATTCGACCTTTTCACTCACAGAGTGCATAAGCCCATGCCGCATTTCATGATCTTCGGGGCGCGCAGCGATTAGAGCGATTCCTGCACCGGCAAGGGCCAGGGCGTGTATCTCAACATGGAGGTGTAAAAATTCAGTTAGCGAGAACATGACAACAGTAGCACCGAGAATCCAAAGTGTTGTCTTCATTAGCATCGGATGTTCAATACAATCCCATTCATCTTCTTCAAGAATCGCTTCGACATGGGCCGGTTTGGATTCACGCCATTCACGATAGTAGTAGCGAAGGTAGGCCAATGTCGCAACCCAGGCAAAGAACGTGAGAATTCCCAATCGAAGTAAGAACCCATTGAACCCAAACAATTCGCCAATTTCAGTACCTTTCGTGGCACTTGCAATCATGACATTGGGAGGGTCACCAACCATCGAGGCAACCCCACCCGTGTCGGAAAGTATCGCTTCTGCAAGCAGAGGAGGGATTGGGTTAATCTCCAACTTCTGACATATTCTCAAGGTGACTGGAGCGATGATAATGATGGCGGTTACGTTGTCAATGACCAACGATATCAATGTCGTAAATGTACCCAGATAAACCACCAATTTCCAAGGATCCCCACCCGACATTTTTGCAGCTTTAACGGATACATATTCAAAGAATCCTGAGATTTCAAGCAAGGCGGCAAAAATCATCATACCCAGTAGAAGTCCGATGACATCAAAATGAATCCAACCCAGCATGAGTGATTCTAGGGAATGATGGCAAATTTCACCATACGTTGCAGCCGAATCAAAACCGAGGTGATGGAAAATTGAGGATTGATATTTCCCATCTGGTCCAAGAGCCACTGTTTCACACAGATTGAATACACCCATTGTCAGCCCTAAGAAGAGCATGCAAACCACACCAAACCATGCTGCAATTGTGCGATGGATTTTCTCTGAAAGAATCAAAGCGAACGCTGCCACGAAAACAACCAAAACCCAAATTCGTGGCTCCATAACCCACCCAAATGAAATTGGCTCTTGAATGTGCCTTCTATTGAAGGTCAAGAAAGCGGTGGAAATGACAACTATTCTTCTTCAATTTTTTCTGAAGGTAGGCCGACAATTGATTCGGTAGATTCTGGAATCAGTATTTCTGAGACTTCGCCTTCGACCATCACATCAATCTGGTCTTCTGTCCGCGCTGCATCTTGAATTTCTTCTTGCTTGAATTCGCTTTCGCCAAGAGCCTTGTCTAATCCATCTAATACCTCGCTGGCAACTGCTGATGAAATGGTCCCTGAACGTTCTGCATCCAATAGAGCCTGGATTTGTGCGGTGATGAGATCTCGTCTCGCGCGTTCTACACGGGCTGAATGCACAACATTCGCTTCAGATAATTCGACAATTCTTGCCTCACTTTCCTTCACTCGTGTGCGATAAGGCTCAGCCAGAGTAGATTGATCTTCATCACTAATCAGCCCCTGAGTGTTTAATGCGCTTAGTCTACGCAGAGCCGCTCGACTGCCAATCACTTCCGCCAGTGCAACTTCGTAACGGACTTCTGCCTCAGCAGGAGCTCCGCTAATGCCAAGTCGTTGCAACATGGGTCGCATGGTTAACCCTTGAGCCACCAAGGAAAATAGAACAACGCTGAATGCGATAATGAGCATGTCATCATAAATTGGGGATAATGTCGCCGTCATCTCTGCACCTCCAGTAACAGTTTCACCCATGAACAAAAATTCAGGTGGATGGCTGACTACGTGAGAAATCAACAGAAGTAGAGCAATGGGGATGCTACCGCGAAGTCCCCCCCACCACAGGGCAACCTGCCAACGACCCGATACGGGATTTGGATTTCGAATATTGGCAAGAGTGGTCAATGGGAATACCACAAGACGGGCGAATAGTGCGGCGCCAATCCCAACTGCAGCGAGGTGGAATACATGGGCATCCCATGCAAACACCGCTTGCAATTCGTAACCAATCAACAGGAACAATACGCTGTTTACCAAGAAGGACAACACCTCCCAGAAGTGATGCATGCCGATTCTGGCTGTCGGTGTCATCCCTTCTTTGACGCCGTGATTGCCGACCAAAAGACCTGCGACGACGACGCTGATGACGCCGCTCCCATGCAGCATTTCAGCCAAAAGGAAAGCACCGAAAGCTAGGGCCAATGTAATTGCGATTTCGACAAGGTGATCTTCCGATTGAAGCAAGAGCCAATTGGCGAATAAACCGCAAAGCAAACCGGCGATTGCTCCGACAAAAACCACGACAAGGAATTCACTTAGTCCAGCAGTGAATATGGAAACCAACGCCACATCAACTCCAGAGACGACAGCGAGAGTCGTTGCCAGAAGGATGTTGAACAGGACGACGGCGGTTCCATCGTTGAATAGAGATTCACCTTCGATGAGTACAGATAATCGCTTTGGAGCACCGAGTGTCTTCACCAAAGCCAGTACACTTACAGGATCGGTCGCAGCCAAAATCGAACCCAATAGTAATCCATACAGCAAACCATTTTCTACGTCCGCCCAAACAAATTTCCAGCAAATGACGCCAATAATTGCGGTGTTCATCAAAACACCAGGGATTGCCAAAAGAGTGATTGGGCGCCAATTCTGTTTCAATTTCCGTATATGCATCGCACTGGCGCCTTCAAACAATAAAGGTGGTAAAAGGATGAAGAAAATCGTCTCTGCAGTGAGGAGGCCTGTGAGTTCAATATCTTCAGGCATCCAAAATTCGCCCAACCAACCAACAATTAAACCGACGATTACCAATGCAATCGTGTATGGCAATTTCACCCAACGGATTGCAATAGCCACCAATAACGCAAGGATGAGAGCACCGAGAATACTCTGAAACCATGAAGGTGGAATCGCAGACATTAGAATGGGGCGGGACGAGACGACTCTTCAACACATACGCTCGCGCGCGAGGATAATGCTGTAAATCATGCACGCCAATAAATGGCGACATTGCCTCTTGCGTCAACAAGAATTGCATTGGTACGTGCTGCAATTTCTTCGAATACTTCTTGACGGGTTCCACGCTCTTCAACCAAACCTTTGTTCATCTTGATTTTGACAACTTTCCGGCTTTGCAATTGTGCATCCAATTCATCAAACATTGCATCGGATAATCCAGAGCGCCCGATTCTCAATGTGACTTTGAATTCCCGATCATGAGCCATCCGACGGATGTTGGCTGGAATATTACTCATGCATCCACCTCCTGTGGGAAATCCGGCCCTCGACGCGAAATACGGCCACATTTGTTACAGGTAGTGATGCGACACCCACGTCGAATACGGATGCGAGCGGTGATGCCTGGTCGAAGTGGTGATTTACATCCTCGGCAAATCCATATTCTCTGTTTTGGATGAAGTCCAATCCGATGGCGTCTGCCAATCAACCACATTTGAGCGGCTGCCTGATCAACAGTGGATTCAGAATACGACCATGGATTCTCAAGGATTTTGGAGAGGCGCTCTGACGCGGTGGTGGCTCTTTGACGTCTGGTTGCCGCAGCACGGGGTTTGCCTCGTTTGCCGCGCGCCATAATAGTCACCAATTTCACAGAACTGCAGAGATTGCAACACCGACCTTTTCGATATCTTGGTCCCCATTGATTGAGACAAACAAACCTCGCTCCCGATACCAATCAGCCAGTGGTGCCGTTTGTGTGTGATATGCTGAAAGGCGAGTTAGAACAGTGTCTTCGTTATCATCAGCGCGCCTCTTCATTTCCGTGTGACCGCAGTGGTCACATTGCCCAGAAGTTGCTGTTGGATTGAATGTGTCATGATAGACTGCATCGCAGCCCCCGCATGTATATCGTCCACAAATTCGCTCCACGATTCTACTGTCGGGGACTTCGATTGCGATGACCACACTGAGTTCGGCAATATGCGACAATGCTTCAGCCTGTGCAATTGTCCTCGGGAATCCATCAAACAATACGCCATCAGTCGCATCGGATCGAGTCAACCTTTCCTCGATGAGTCCAATGATGACTTCATCAGGCACAAGTTCCCCCGCCTCCATGTATCCTTTGGCCTCCATTCCCAGAGTAGTTCCTTCGGCCAAAGCTGCACGCAACATATCGCCTGTCGAAATTTGTGGTTTACCTGTGATGGCAACAATATTGCCAGCCTGAGTTCCCTTGCCAGCCCCCGGGGGGCCAAACAACACGATGGAAGATGCCATGATTGGGCGAACTGTAGTGCCTTCTTGAACTGAACGGAGCCCTACGGGCACCGTTCATGCCTGGCCTGTGCGCTCTAGATACTCTTGGCCGTAGTGCTTCCATTGCTCCATGGTCCAACCGGGTGGAAGGCCACCAGGAGGGACGGGTGGGCCACTTTGCGAAAGGGCGGGCGGGAGACCTTCCGGCAATGCTGCAGGAGAGGGGGGCATACCGGTTGGAAGACCGCCTTTCACACCGGGGAGAGGTGGCAAGGATAGTTTCGGTTGACTCTGGGAAAGGGCGCTAGCCAACTCATCCGCACTGACTGCACCCGATGTCTGATTATCCGTAGAGACGCCAATGTTGAGGGCTGCTTCACGTCGGCTTTCTTGGGCACCCAATATTTCACCTGGCGAGAGTAATTCCTCTCCACGTGAAATTGCTGGATCTGTTCTCCTCAATCTGAGAATTCCAAGGCCCAATAGTGAAACAATCATCAACGCAAGAACTGCAATAGACCAAGGTGGCAACCCTAAGGACTCAAGAATTCCTGCAATCCCGTCTGATTGACCATCTCCTGAAACCATTACTTCCAGAGTGGCCGAATCATTTCCTGATGCCAGTGGTTCGCCTGTTAGAGGGATTGCAGAACCACTGAAAATCACAGATTGTAAGCCGCGCAAATCATTGCTTTCCACTGTAAATGTGATGACCCGAGTTTCGCCCACACCCATTGCAGAAAGTGAATCACTTTCCAAATTGACAGAAAGTCCATCTGGAGATTCGGAAAGAATATTGACATCACAAGCGATGTTGCCAGAATTTGTGACTGATAGGTTCACATTCGCAAGAACCCCATGGGATAGATCAATTCGAGTTTCAGTATCGAATGTCAACCACAAACTGGGTTCGACAATGATTCCGATTTCCGCAACTTTTTGAATCTGAGTTTGTCCATCCAACGTTTCTGCATCGATAATAATCGAGAGTGTTTCACCTGGACCAGGAGGGGTGCCTGAAGCAACAGAAAGAGATACTGTGACACTGGTGGAATCGCCCTGCACTAGGCCCCCGGCTGCCGTTGATGCGAATCCGACCTGCCAACCATCAGGCAGAGTGCCAAAGGACCAACTCAACAACAAATCGACGTTGCCGATATTGTCCAATCCGATTTCTGCCAACCCATAATCTCCAATCGACGCTGAAATTGTGCCTGATTCAGGGAGATTGATCGAAAAGTCAGCGATTTCCTGAACAATCAAACGTGTTCGATTTATCTGGAATGAAGAATCACCTAACTCGGTTTTGAAATCGATTTGATTGGTGTCGCCGTCATTTGAATTGAAGGGGACCAAGACTACGATGTCAATCGTCAAGGCAGTACCCGGCTGTAAAGTGAATTGCAAAAATCGATCATCGCTTAGAGTGCCCGCTGTTAAATCCATGTCCCAATTTGGTAAAGCAGGTGAGGCGCGGACACTGAAATCAATCTCAATGTTACCTCTATTTTCAATCACCAATGTGTGTTCTATGCGTTGTTCATTCTCAACTGAAATATCACCGATGAATCCCGAGGGGCCTAGTGGATCTCCATTCCCATCATACAAATCAGCGCTAAAGGCACGGCTAACCCACACCTCCACAGATGACCCTTCATCGGACAGAGAATCGATCACAGAGAAGGCCGGATCTTCAATGCTCGAGGTGGTACAGGTGACATCTTCGACAGTTCCCGCAGAAGGGATACCATCGACGATGTATGGAACACGAACTCGGACTGGAACCGGAATAAATTGGAGTCTGGCCAGAGGCTCTAATGTGAGTGAAGACGAATTTCCAGTCCCCAACTCAATCGCCCAACGGTTGGGAGTCTCACAGGAGATTTGGTAGGTTGTTTGGCCGTTACCAGTGTTCAATACAGATAGAGAGAATGATGCGAAGTCACCGGGAACTGCACCAAGATTGCTGGTTCCGGCAAGGAGTGTTTCCAATCCTTCGACACGAAGAACTTCGACCTCTAGTCGAATCGTATGGGATACGGTTGGATTCATTCTGTAATAGGCAATGACATCGACAACATAAGTCCCAGGCAGTGCATATCTAGCGCCGTTAAAAGCATCCAAATCCGCATCAATATCGCGCATTGTCACGGTGACTTGCGTACTATTTGCAACACCTTGAGCAGAGGTTAGAGAGTATGGCCCTTCGGTAGAAGTCGCCTTCTCCCAATCGTCCTCTGTCGGATTAAGTGCACCACCTGGTTCCATCATTTGTACAGGTGTAACGATGAGAACTACTTCCTCATCACCGGTTCCTTCGTTGGCCAAAGTCAAATCCCAAGAGACCTCGGTCCCTGTTGAAGGATCGAGTACCAATTTACGAGCAAGTTCAACCTCATCGGCATCTGCAGGCATAGAACCGTCTGGTAAATGGGGGGTGATTCGAACACCGATAGCTGTGATGTTCAAATCGAGTTCAGCAATATTGTTGTTGGTGCCATCCACCTCGTCATTCATTTCAGTAACATTGTTTGTCGAATCTAAGGTCAACCGAATTGTGTGAACACCAGTGGTTGTGAATTGCTTTTGGAAAGAGAAGGAATCTGAGGCCCCCCCTGCAAGTGGATCGCGAGTTCCGCTCCAAAGAATCTCATTGTCAGTGATGTCCTCGACCAATACTTCGTAACTACCTGTAATGGCAGGGGCCTGATTAATCCAAGCCATTCGTAAGAGGACGTAATCGTTCTCAAGAGGCGTGGTTTGACTGGCCCATACTGAGCCCGAAAAGACTGCGATGTCACTGATTGGATTTTCATTTCCAACCGCGGAAATGACGACTGCATAGTCCTGTTGAGAACCACCCGCATGGGACACAGAAATGGTCCAATCACCTGTCGAACCTGTGGACAAGCGAACACGTTCAACATTGTTCAGTGAATCCTTTGAACCACCCGTGGTGGAAAATCCATTTGAGAAATCATTACCCTTGTAGACAGTGCCATCCGGAGAAGTCACGGTCAAATCCAAGTCATTGACCAATCGCGATGCAGATTGAGTGGCTGATGAAGAGCCTTCTTGGTCATTCCAAACCAGTGTGACGTCCAAACCGTATGATCCGTCGAGAGCGTAATTGTATGCATAGGATAAGCCGGGTGACAATGTCTGAGATGTGTCGTAGAAGATATTCTTCGCGATGACACCGTCGAAAGGATACAGACTTTCTTCAAGATCAAGTTGCCCCCAACCCTCATCCATATTCGGAATATTAGCGGTGCCAATATCTCGCGCACCGTTGATTAGAATCGCTTTGATGAGAGCACTATCGGGATTGGAAATCGAAAGTTCTGTCCGCAAAAATTGGCGTGCAAGTAGAGCGGCACCACCCACAACAGGTGTTGAAGAACTGGTTCCATCAGCTGACATGTAGAGTGGTGTAGTGGTTCCCGAATGACGCGCGCTAGAACACGACCAGCCCGCAGGGTTCTGTGCTTCTTCAGCACGGGAACTACAGATTTGTACACCCGGTGCAATAATATCGGGTTTGATGCGACCGTCCGCGGTTGGACCTATACTGGAAAATGAGGCTACTTGACCAGCAGATGCGGTGCCCGGGCGGCCCGTTGTCGACGCTCCAACGGTCAGGACATTTTTCGCCGTCGCAGGAGGGGCAATGGATTGCGCTCCTTGGCTGCCTTCGTTACCAGCAGCGAACAAAACGAGGAAATCATCGTAATCGTGGAGGAATGAATCGGCAGAACGTGAATCAGATGTGTATTGGCCCCACGATGATTGGGCGCCCCAAGAGTTGGACTGAACGTGCGCATTCTTCTGCTGAGAATCTCTGAACATATCATACAGTGAGCCCCAGCGAGCAAGTTGCCCAGATGAATCGTGTTCGAGTTGATAGAAATGGAACGTGGCTGCTGGAGCAACTCCCTGTGTGGACGAATCGCCAGAACCATCACCCAGCATTGTCCCTGCAACGTGCGTTCCATGGCCCGAATTTGTGTCAGCGGCAGAGTTATCGGGACCGTAATTGTGGTACACCCCTCGGATTCGATTGTTGAAATCACCATGGTCTTGATCCAATCCTGAATCGGACAATGCGCCCACTTCACCCGTTCCATCAAGGCCACCATTGTGATTGTTTACGGTTGCATCGATGGTGGAAATGCTGCGGGCATAATTGTTGACGATCCCAATCGAATCATGAGGCTCAATGAAAAGCAGCCGGTGGTCCTTTGAAAGAGCGGGCAACCAAGCAGAATCAATTCCAATCGCTTGGCAAAGATAAGAGTCACATCGAACAAATTCAGCGCCAGTCATGTACAGGTGTTCATCCATTTGACTGGTATCTACATCCTGAGCCAAAGTAAGATCCAAATCAATCAAGCCACTAGATTGATGCAAATCAACATCAAGACGCCAAGCTGGTTGCTGCGCCCCTACCCAACGAACCCGATCATCTTCTGCCAGTTGGATGATTGCAGCACTACGTGCTTCAGTTGTATTGGGAAGTCGTAGCACCCAAGCATCTTCGGGCAATGTGTCGACAATGTTGGCTTCGACACCTTTCGCCAATGTTTCCGCCAATACACCATCATTTTGATGCAATTGTACGATAAGGAAACCTGTAGCAAAGGGGTCATCGGTCGCTTGAAGATAGGGAGGAATCACCGATTCCTGATACAATGGATCAAAGTTTCCAGTCTGCACCCAAAGTTGACCTGAACCGGATGAAATCGATACACCTGGGCCCGGCGCACCATTGGATTCAAACCAATTTTCAGCCGCTTCGGCGGCAGTCCAAAGGGGACTATCCTGCGATTCCTCATAGACAGAAAAAGACGAGGATGACCACGGCATTGTGACCATCAAAAAGACGAGGAAGAGCGGAGACAATGCGCGACGCATGGGGCTTAACGAACCGCAGCCCCTTTTTGATAGTTGACGCCCGTAGGGCGTCTGATGATTCACGATTTTTGGGGGCTCAACAGTTGTAATATACTGAAATTGCAGCATCTGTTTTCGCGACAGAAGCCTGCCAATCCGATTCGGTGCCCATGAGGGCCCGAATACAATCCACATTCTCTGGAATTACATCGCTTTCTTGGTGAATTGCTTGGAAATAATACAACCGATCACCAACAAGTTTGACCCCATCTTCCCAGACGAAAATTTCGTGCAAATCGCCCCACTTCCGACCGATATCTCTAGCCATCTCCATGACCTCTGCTGTTGTCGGCATTCGGTTTTCTGCACCATTCATGACAATGACACGAGGGGTGTTTTTCCACATGTCCAAAACGGATTCTGTAGTGAGACCATGACCAGATGGCAAATCTGCAATAATCGCATGCATGTGCATAATCGTTGTTGGCACTGCAACTGCAAGACTGTTGATCTCGATTTCAGGCTTTACAGTCATGACATCAGGGCCATGGTGACTGGGGACTTTCAATACTGGCTTGATGGCATTAATCGGCCCCTTTCCAGAGTCGCCCGGGTCGGCTGCTCGACGAATCATTGTGCACTCAACTTTCAAGCTGCCACAGTGATCATACAACGGCACCAATGTTCGTGAAAGTCCGGTAGTATTGCAGGACACCACTCGGGTCCCATCTGCATTCATATTTGCAGCATGATTTGCTGATGATGTGTAAGAAAGTCCGGTTAGAGCGTGCTTCTCTCCACCTTGGAACATGTGCTTGATTCCTGCTGCTTTGTATTTGGCCAGATTTTCCGCACCAAGTTTCCCTGGACTGCAATCAACAACCACATCAGCGATAGCCAAGAGAGCCGAAAGACCGCCTGAACAATCATACCCTTGTTCCGCAAAACGAGCAATACGATCCGCATCATCAAATGTGCAGTAAAGAGGGAAGCCTTTCTTGACCGCTAAATCACAGCCAAATGATGGGCCCGTTTTTGTGACTCCAACAATTTCCATGTCATCTTGTGCATCGACAGCATCTGCTACTCGTTTGCCGATGGTTCCAAACCCATTGATTGCGACTTTAATGCTCATTGAACGACCCCCACTACTGCTGTCTCCAGTAATTCGCCCCCCCCTGACGACTGCCTATGAACATACCCGTGCTCCCGTAGGGAGCGCGGAATCGATAGTTGACCACATTTTACAGGGGTTCGGGTTAAGGAGGATAGCGCCCCGGAGAGGCGCGAGGGTAGTCCATGATTGATGATATAACAAAGAGTCTCAAACTCAATCGGAACCTCTCAAACAACCTCTCAAAAGCAATTGAACTTGATCGGGCAATCAAAATTGGATGGGGGGCACAAGGTGATGCGAAACCGAAAGAAGGAGAAATCGGAATCGCATCATATCTACCCAAAGGTGCGCGAGTGCGGCTTCTGGGGAACTTGGGTGACTTTACAGGATTTTGTTGCAAGGGTGGGACATTCACACTAGAAGGAAATGCGCTCGGCTGGTTTGGCGCATTTTCCTCAGATGGTCGATTGGTTGTCGAAAGGGATGCCGGCATTCGTTGCGGACATGGTATGACTGGCGGAAGGATGTTCTGCCAAGGTAGTGTTGGTGATGAGGCAGGTGCTGCGCTCGACGGTGGGGTAATCATTGTTCGAGGCCATGCTGGCCAACGCACTGGCATTGGCATGAATGACGGAACAATCGTCGTTGTAGGAGATTGTCAGGCTGATGCCGGACAAGGAATGACAGGTGGGCGAATTATTGTCGATGGTCGTTGCCTTCCTGAAGGTGAAGGTGCGCAACAACGTAACCTGACCAAAGCCGAGCATAAAGAAATCAATTCGTTGCTCAAAGAACATGATCTGTCTGTGAGCGAAGATGCGGTTATGATTGAAGCGAATGCTGCACATGCCATCCCTTCAACACCCCCACTGCAAACAGTTTGGGGTGACTTCGGAGAAATTGGTTTGATTAGTGGAGAAAGTGCAATCGATTCTTCCAGTCCAATTGATGTGGTCACCTTGGTTACCCGGGGTGAAGAAGATGATGGTGTCGTCTTCCCATTACCAGTAATGCTGGAACTAGAAAGTGGCAAGGGATTGTCAGGTAATTTGCTTTCCGAACAGCCCTGTATGGTTAGTTCGGACCCACGAGGGATCGATTTGGTTCGCATTGATGCGGGAAATCTTTCTGACGCGGATGCATTGTTAGCAAACGCAGCAGGTATTGTTCTCGATTTGGAGAATCTCCCACCTCTACATGATGGTGAAATTCTTGCGCTCATGACTGGACTTCGTTCTCAACTTGGCGATGACAAACCAGTACTAATTGCTGGACGGGTTGACCGGATTACCAATCTACACCGTATGCTGCGAGATCAACCGATTGATGGAGTCATGGTGCGCCTCACTTCGGGAGCTGGTATGACTGCCCCCGCTGCATTACCCCGAATCGGGTTGTCGGCTCGAGATGCTGGTGTTTCAGACACATTACACATCCTTGATATCCCATGGGATGCAACATCTGATGATGCTGCGATCGCCGCAGCTGCTGGCTGTGGAATCATCCGCGCAAGTCCATTCTCTGCCGACGATGAGATTCCTAGCACACAAAAGGCGCGTGCTGAAGCAGTCGAAAAATGGCTGTCAGAATTTGCAGCATCTTTACGTGGACGTTTGACCGATATGGGTCTCGATGCATTGGAGAAACTCAATCGTCGCCACTTGCGTGCTCTGGAACACGATACTGCTGCACAAAGTGGGCTGCGCCTCGCAGGATATGACCGTCCACTTCCTCAATGGATGGGACCGTGAGGAATTCGCATGCCAACGGTGACTTTTGATCATGCAACCTTGCGTGCCATTCAGGCACGCCACGGTGTAGACCATGATCCGTGGTTGTGGGAAGAAAAGCTCAGTAACATTGGTTGTGTAGTTGAGGAATGTGATTCCAGTGAAATTGAGATTGAGATTTTCCCCGACCGAGCCGATTTGCTCTCCCCTGAAACAATGGCACACGCTGCGCGTGCATTCCTTCACGGGGGAGGGGCAGAGCCGGACCTAGCGACCACCGATGGTAGCATCACGATGAATGTGGATCCGAGTCTTGAGAACATACGGCCAATCATCTATGGCGCAGTTGTGCGAGGTGTTGACAATGGGTCATCACCGGAAGAGAATGATGCATTCATTCAGGCACTCATGGACCACCAAGAAAAATTGCATTTTAGCATCGGTCGTCGTCGGCGTCGTGCCTCGATTGGTGTACACGATTTGTCTACGCTAGCACCTCCATTCAAGGTCATCACAGTCCCTGAATCATACTCATTTATTCCATTGGCTATGACGAAACGAATGAGTATTCGAGAAATCCTTGAATCTCATCCAAAAGGTGTTGATTATGCGCATTTGCTTGAAGGTTTTACCGAATTTCCAGTCATCATCGATGCAGCTGAACGTGTTCTCTCATTCCCCCCCATTATCAACGGTGACCACACAACAGTGACCGAATCAACCACTGACTTCTTCATCGATGTGACTGGATGGGATGCACGCGCATGTGAGGCCAGTTTACTCCTTGTTTGCCTGGCATTTGCGGCCCGAGGCGGAGTGGTTGAGACCCTCGAACTCACCGATTGTCATGGTCAAGTTCAGAGGACACCAAACGGTAGGGCGCGTCGTCTATCTTTGCCAAAGAGATTGCTTGAAGAAATCCTAGGGCGTGAATTTTCCAAACAAGAAATGCGGGATTCCATCGACCGAATGGGTGGTCGTTTCATCGAAATGCGGACCGTTACCAACGGACCTCGTACTGTTGAAAGGATGGCTGACGCCGCCATTGGCGAACAAGAATATCTCATCGAAATGCCACGGTGGAGAGCAGACATTCTCCATCCCGTAGACTTGGTCGAAGAAGTTGCAACAGGCATTGGCTACGAAGACCTCGGCAAAGCATTGTCCGGCCAATC
>Ga0208639_1001503_pt1 | contig 15191 bp, 18 predicted proteins | sample ETNtaG_33_FD_185772 | JGI IMG/M metagenome (GOLD analysis project Ga0208639, IMG submission 185772) | Marine microbial and viral communities from oxygen minimum zone, Eastern Pacific Ocean - ETNP201310SV76 (SPAdes) (version 2) | ecosystem: Environmental > Aquatic > Marine > Oceanic ...
ATCATAATAGATGCAAATTCCAATGAAAAAAGACTTAAAGAAGAAAAGGCCAATTTAATAGAGATAGACTCAAAATATTTTGAAACTGAAAAACTATCCAATGAAGATTTAGAAGATGCAAAGAAAAAACTTAAAGAAGAGCAAAGAGCTATTGATGAAGTAGTCAACAATATTGCTGAAGGAACAATAAATATAAGTGTTGGACCAATTAAAAATGTTAAAAACTCTATTATTAGAGTGAAAGAATTAATTGATAATAATGAAAAAAACCAAGCAGTTACTTTATTGGATAGATGCAATATAGAGCTTGATAATTTTTTAAATGATCTAAAAAATGAAAAATCTAGAGAAGAATTATTAAGTGTTAATGAAAAATCACAAAACATTAAACAACTTCAAGAAAAATATGCTGATGCATATAGTAAAAATCAATCTATTAAAAATGAGTCAATCAAACGTAATGAAAGAATTAAAACTATTAAAACGGAAATTGAAAGTTGGATAAATTTATTATCTAATTCAGAAAAGATGGTTGCTGAATTAACTGAAAGAAAAAATAAATTAACTGCACAATTAAAAAAATTAGATAATCAACCAAGTGTTCAGGCTGAAAGAAAAGGTCAAATTTCTGAAAACTTAAGAATTTCTGATAAAGAAAAAATTGATAATGATGCTGTTATTGAAGAAACTGATCAAAAAATTGAAACTTTAAGAGCACAATTAAATGAAATTCAAGAACAATCAATTCAAATTAGAGAACGTAAAGCAAGTTCTGGTGCAACTATTGAAGGTTTGCAAAAAAGAAAAAGTGATTTATTAGACAGAATTAATTCAGAACTTAGTTTAACGGAAGAAAATATTTTAGAAAATTCCAACTTAAATGGTATTGAAGAACTGCCTAATGCTGTTGATCAAGAAGACTCTTTAGATAAAAAAAAGCAAGAAAGGGAAAGATTAGGATCGGTAAACTTAAAAGCTGACGAAGAAACAAGTAAATACGAAGAAGAAATAAAAAAAATGGAACAAGATCGTTCAGATCTAGTTACTGCAATAGTAAAATTAAAAAACAGCATTAATGAACTTAACCAAAAAGGAAGAGAGCGACTAACAGAAGCATTTGAAAAAGTTAATAGGAAATTCAATGAAGTTTATACGAAACTTTTTAATGGTGGAAATGCTAAACTTGAATTAATTGACTCTGATGATCCTTTAGAAGCAGGGTTAGAAATGTTGGTAAGTCCTCCTGGTAAAAGACTTCAGTCCATAACTTTATTATCTGGTGGTGAACAAGCCTTAACTGCTTTGGCATTAATTTTTGCAGTTTTTCTAACTAACCCTTCACCAATTTGTGTATTAGATGAAGTAGATGCACCACTTGATGATGCTAATGTAACAAGGTTTTGCAGCCTTCTTGAAGAACTAATTAAAATAACAAATACAAAATTCATAATTGTGACCCATCATGCTTTGACGATGTCCAAGATGAACAGACTTTATGGTGTAACAATGCCAGAAAAAGGAATTAGCCAGCTAGTTGCTGTTGATCTACAAAAAGCAGAAAGTATGGTTGCTTAACTAAATAAATGCCTAAAGATCAGTTTAAAACTCGCTTGGAGATTGCAAAAAAGAAGATTTCAAAGAAAAATTTATACGATAAGAAAAATAACCCCTCTCCTATTGGAACAGCCTTTAAATTGAGCACTGAATTAGTATCTGCTGTGGCAGTAGGGACAATTATTGGGTTTATTTTTGACAAGACCTTTGATACTAAACCCTGGTTTATATTAATATTTTTTTTTGTGGGTGTGGTTGCTGGAATATCCAACGTAATTAAATCTGCAAAAAATATGCAAAAATAGATAGAGTTTTATGGCAGGAAATCCAATGACCCAATTCAACGTACACAGAATTGGACCTGAAATTAAAGTGGGAGCATTTGATATATCATTTACAAACGCAAGTTTGTTTATGATTATAAGTTCAGTTGCAATTTTATTAATTTTTAATCTTGGTTCTAAAAAAAATTCATTATTACCTAATAAAATACAGCTTTTAGCAGAGCTAAGTTACACCTTTGTATCCAAAATGATTAGTGATACAGCTGGATCAAAAGCAAAACCGTATTTTGCATTTATCTTTTCTCTTTTTATGTTTGTTCTTTTTTGCAACATGTTTGGAATGATACCTTACACATTTACAGTAACCAGCCACATTATAGTTACTTTTGTACTTGCTTCATTTATTTTTATTGGAGTAACAATTGTTGGGTTTATTAAACATGGCTTTGGTTATTTAAAATTGTTTGTTCCGAGTGGGGTGCCTGCAGTGCTACTTCCTCTAATAGTAGTAATAGAAATTATTTCATATTTAAGTAGACCAATCAGTTTATCTGTAAGATTGTTTGCAAACATGATGGCTGGTCACACTATGATGAAAGTTTTCGGAGGCTTTGTAATAAGCCTTGGAATAGTTGGTGGATGGCTTCCACTGAGTTTTTCGGTTGCTTTAACAGGTTTGGAGATACTAGTTGCTTTTCTTCAAGCTTACGTTTTTGCAATCTTAACCTGCATCTATTTAAATGATGCATTAAATTTACACCATTAATTAACATAGGAGGATATAATGGAATTAGAAGCAGCAAAAATGATCGGAGCAGGTTTAGCAGCAATAGCTTTAGCTGGTGCCGGTGTTGGTATCGGAATAATTTTTGGAAATTATTTATCTGGTGCTATGAGAAACCCATCAGCAGCACAAAAACAATTTCCTAATTTGCTTTTAGGTTTTGCACTTGCAGAAGCAACAGGATTATTTGGATTAGTAGTTGCTTTAATCATTCTTTTTGCGTTTTAAATTTAATGATTAAAAAAATATATTTTCAGTCAATATTTTTTAGCTTCCTTTCTATGGAAGCTTTTGCAGCTGAAAGCGGAGGTATGCCTCAATTAAATCCTGAATTTTGGATTTCCCAAATTTTTTGGTTAACGTTAACATTTGGAATTTTGTATTTAGTCTTATCTAAACTAATACTTCCAAAAATTAGTGACAACCTAGAATCTAGAAAATCCCAAATATTAGAAAATATTGAGGCTGCAGAGAAACAAAGAGAAAACAGTGAAGCAAAGCTTAAAGAATACGAAGAAGTACTTTTAAAAAGCAAAATCGAAGCTAAAAATATTTATAACCAAGCAAGAGAAAAAGCTTTAAAAGACATCAATTCAAAGAAAGAAGTATTAGATAAACAAATTGATGAAGAAATTGGCAAAGCTGAAGAGGAAATCAAAGCTCTTCAAAACGGTGCTTCAGATAAAATCAATAAGATAGCAATAGAAACTTCGTCAGAACTAATACAAAAACTTATTGGAGCTGAAGTAAATAATAGCAGCATATCAGCGATTGTTGATGATCTATCTAAAAGAAGTGGAGATAAATATTATGGCAATTGATGCAACTTTTTGGGTGGCAGTATCTTTCGTTATTTTTTTTGGAGCCTTAATTTACTTTAAAATTCCTCAAAAAGTTACAGAGATGTTAGATAAAATGATCTCTGATATTAAAAATGAAATTGATGAAAGTGAAAAATTAAGAACTGAAGCAAAGACATTACTTGATAATACTCAAAACAAATTAGACACGGCACAATCAGTAAGTAATGAAATTTTAGAGGAAGCTAAAAAAGATTCAGACAAGCTTATAATTGAATTAAATGAAAAATTTCATAAATCTTCAGAAATTAAAAAAAATTTAGCTGAAAATAAAATAAGCCAAATGAAGGAAGCTGCCATCAAAGATATCAAGGATGCCTCAATTAAAATTGCAGTAGATTCTGTTAAAAAGATTATTACTACATCAGTTGATAAATCCAAACTTGATGCAGTATTTCAAAAAAATTTAGATGAAACTAAAGAAGAATTAAAAAAGATTAACTCATAATACCCTTACAATTTTTCAAAAAAACTATAAATTGTTAAAATGAATTCTATAGTTATTGGTTCTGGATTTGGTGGAATTGCAGCTACTCTTAGACTTAGAGCTAAAGGTCATAAAGTTACACTAATAGAAAAACATTCTGATTTAGGTGGTAGAGCTAGGGTATTTAGAAAGAATGGTTTTACTTTTGACGGAGGACCAACTGTGATTACCGCCCCATATTTAATTAACGAATTATTTGAATTATTTAAAAAAGATCCAAAGGATTATATTACACTTTCTCCACTTAAGATTTGGTACCAATTCATTTTTGAGGATAAGACAAAATTTAATTACTCAGGGAATGAAATAGAAATGAAAAATCAAATTAAAAAACTCAATGAGAGAGATGTTGAGGGTTACGAAAAGTTAGTATTTTTTACAAAAAAAATTTTTGATAAAGGTTTTACTGAACTTGCAGATGTCCCCTTTGATAAACCATTTGTAATGATGCAGCAATTGCCTGCACTATTAAAACTTAAAAGTTATAAATCAGTCTACTCTCTAGTTTCTTCATATATTCAGAGTGAAAAATTGAGAAGAATGCTAAGTATGCACCCTCTTTTAGTTGGTGGAAACCCTTTTTCTACAACCTCTATTTATGGACTAATTTTATACTTAGAAAAAAAATGGGGCATACATTACTCAATGGGTGGAACTGGAAATATCATAAAGGGTTACGAAAAACTAATGAACGAGGTTGGAATAAAGATATTAAAAGAAAGTGAAGTTACCAAAATAATCACAAAGAATAATAAAATTTCTGGCGTCCAAGTAAATAATCAAACTGATATAGATGCTGATAATGTGATTTGTAATGCAGATCCACCTGCTGTTTATGAAAAATTATTAAGTCAAAATCACAATAATTCGTTCCTATTTAATTGGAAAAAAAATCGTATGGAATATTCCATGGGGTTGTTTGTGTATTATTTTGGAACCAAAAAAATCTATGAGAACGTAGAACATCACACAATAAAATTTGGTAATAAATATAAAGAACATCTAGATGATATATTTGATAAAAAAAAATTAAATGAAGATATTAGTTATTATCTTCATAGACCAACAGCGACCGACAAGTCAATGGCTCCTGAAGGTAACGATTGTTTTTATGTATTAGTCCCAGTTCCTAACAATCAATCAAAAATTGATTGGAATATTGAAGGTGAAAAGATGAAAAAATTAGTGATAGAAAAAATGGAAAAGGATTTGATGCCCAATCTTAAGGAAAATATTGTAGAAGATTTTTACCTTACACCAGATTACTTTGAAAAAGATTTGAATACTAAATATGGTTCTGGTTTTTCTATCCAGCCAAAATTTACTCAATCAGCCTACTTTAGATTTCACAATAAATCAGAGGTATATGATGGTCTTTACTTTGTTGGAGCAGGAACTCATCCTGGAGCAGGAGTGCCAGGCGTGTTGTCTTCTGCAAAGGTATTAGATAAAATCATATAATGGCTAATCAGAGTTATTTATCGATATACGCAAAATCATTTAATTGGGCAGGTTTTTTTTTACCAAAACAAACTTATTTAAAATGTTCAGCTTTGTATGACTTTTGCAGAGTTGCTGACAATATTGCCGATAGTGATGAAGAAATTGAGATAAAAAAAAGAAAATTTTTAGAATTTCAAGATAATTTTAATAATCAAAAATTTGATGATCCTGTTGTAAAAAATATGTGGCAACTCATAAAAGAATTACATATTCCCTTAAAAGTCGTCCAAGATTTATTAGATGGAATAAATTCTGATATTCAAAAAAATATAAAACTGAATAAAAAAAAGGATTTATTACTCTACTCATACAGAGTAGCAGGGACTGTTGGTTTGATGATGGCTAAAATTTTAAGGGTAAATAAAAAAAACTCATTAAAATCAGCTATTGATCTTGGTATTGCTATGCAACTAACAAATATATCTAGGGACGTTGTTGAAGATCTTAATTTTGGAAGATCTTACATAAATCTTAATTTTGAAGAAATAAAATCTACTATAAAGCTCTCTGAAAATTATTATGAAAACTCATTCTATTCAATCAAAGAAATTCCTTTTACTTTTCGTTTTGCAATTTTAGTTGCCAGAAGGGTTTATAGAAAAATTGGTTATAAAATTTTAAATAAACAAAATTTAGAAAATTATAAAAAATCAGGTAAAATTTATGTGACTAATGTTGAAAAAATAGTTGAAACTTTGTTATCTATTTTTGATTTAATTAAGTTATCACTTATAAGAAAAAACGATGATAACATTGAACATGATCACGATTTAATTAATGAAGAAATAAATTTAAATGAAAGAATTTGATTATATAATTATAGGTGGAGGTTGTGCGGGTCTCTCCTTAGCGTATGAATTAGAAATTTATGATAAATTAAAAAATAAAACTTTGGCTATCATTGAGCCAAGGGAAGAATATAAAAGAGATAAAACATGGTCTTTTTGGAGGGTTTTTTCACATAACTTTGATGACTGTATTAAAAAAAGCTGGAATAATTTTACAATAAATACTCCAGATGAAACAAAATATGTGGATTGCCAATCTACCCCATATCAGACAATTGATAGCGGCATGTTTTATGAAAAAATACTTTTAAAACTTAAATTGAATAAAAATATTCACTTTTTTAAAAATATTAATGAATTAGATAAATCAAATTCAATTGTATTTAATAGTGTACCTAATTTTGAAAACAAACAAAGTGAGTTGTGGCAGCATTTTTGTGGAGTTGAAATAGAAACTGATAAAGACTTTTTTGATGATGAAATATTCAATCTGATGGACTTTGCTTGTGATCAAAGAAATAAAGTTCATTTTTTTTATACACTACCATTCACTAAAAGAACTGCATTAGTTGAAACTACATGGATATCCGAACTTATTGATGAAAAACTTAAAGATTATGATGAACAGATTGATAATTATTTAAGTAAACACCTAAATATCAGAAACTGTAAAATTAATTTTAAAGAAACTGGTGCAATCCCACTTTTTAGACAAAGAAATGAAAATAAATTCAATGAAATTTATATAGGCTCAGCAGGAGGCATGACTAGATTAAGTACAGGTTATACTTTCTTAAATATTCAAGAACAGAGCAGATATATAAGAAAAAACATAGAGAATATAAAAAATATGAATTTATTTAAAATTAACTCAAAATATGATTTTTTAGATAAAATCTTATTAAGAGTTCTTAAAAATAATTCCACTGAAATGGGCAATATATTTTTCAAGGTTTTTAATTCAAAACCTAAAACAGCTATTAATTTTCTATCAAATAAAAGTAATTTTTTTGAGGATTTAGAAGTTATTCTAAAAATGCCTAAATGGAAATTTTTAAAAGAATTAATTTAATATGAGCGATAAAATAAAAAAAATAAACCTAAATCACTCATTTATTTTTTTCTTTGTTGTAAATATTTTTTGTATTTTAATTTTTAAGTATAGCAATTTAAATAACTCATCAATTTTGTGTTTACTTTTAATTTTAATTATAGGTGTTTCTCATGGTTCATTAGACTATATTAAGGGGAAAAAACTACTTGAGTTATTTAATTTAAAATCAACTTATATATTCTATATTACATATATTTTAATTTCAGTGGCTGTCATAGCAACTTGGATGTTGTTGCCATCAATAACTTTAATTCTTTTTTTAATAATCGCTTCCTACCACTTTGGTAAAGAGGATACACAATTTTTAATTAACGGTAGATCTTATTTCACTCAAATTCTTTATTTTTTTAAAGGATTTTTAATTATACTTGCTCCTTTATATTTTCATTTTCAGGAAACTATAGCAATTTTCAAATTATTATTAATTGATAATGAGATGTTTTATTTAAGTTTAAATTTTATTGAGACAAATAAAGTAATTCAAATAGGAATAATCTGCAGTACCTTATCTAGTATTTTTCTTTTCTTAAAAAATTTTGAAATCAAAAAATTTGTAATTTTTCTAGATTATTTTTCAATTTTAATATTAAATTACTATTTATCTCCACTACTTGCTTTTACTATTTATTTCTGTTTTTTACATTCAATTAGACATTCAATTTCACTAGCCATCGATCTTGATCCAAATAGTGTAGCTAATGGATTTAGATTGTTTATTAAAAAAGCTTTACCTTTAACCATTTTAACAGGTGTTTTTTCTTTTATTGCATTGTATCTACTAAGTAATTCATACAATTTAGATAGTGCAATTTTAAAAGTAATGTTTATAGGTTTGGCGTCTTTGACCTTTCCACATATATTGCTGGAATATTTTTTAGAAAAAAATGAAAAATAAAGAATTAAATATACTGCTGTCTGCTCCTCGAGGTTTTTGTGCTGGTGTTGAAAGAGCTATAGAAATTGTAGAAAAATCAATTCAAAAATACGGCGCTCCAGTTTATGTTCGTCACGAAATAGTCCACAATAAATTTGTTGTTGATGATCTAAAAAAAAAAGGAGCTGTGTTTGTTGAAGAACTTGAGGAAATAAAAGATAAGACAAGACCAGTTATTTTTTCAGCTCATGGAGTACCAAAAAAAATACCTCAAGATGCTAAAAATTATAACATGACTTATGTGGACGCAACATGTCCATTGGTCTCTAAAGTGCACAGAGAAGCTGAAAATTTAAATAAAGCTGGATACCATATAATTTTAATTGGTCATGAAAATCACCCTGAAGTTATAGGTACTATGGGTCAATTACCTAGAGGGTCGATTGATCTTATACAAAATGAACAAGAGGCCAAAAATTATGATGATAAAAATAATAAAAAAATTGCATTTGTAACTCAGACGACTCTATCTTTAGACGATACAAAAGAAATTATTAAAATTTTAAAAAACAGATTTGAAAATATAAGAGAACCTCAAAAAGAAGATATTTGTTATGCAACAACCAATAGGCAAATGGCTGTTAAAAATATAGCTAAAAATTGTGACATGTTTTTTATAATAGGTAGTAGAAATTCCTCAAACTCAGTCAGACTTGTAGAGGTTGCTAAAAAATCTGGCTGTGAAAATTCGATGTTAATCCACTCAGAAAGTGAAATACCTTATGATAAAATTGAAAACTCAAATACAATTGGTATTTCATCAGGAGCTTCGGCTCCTGAAATATTAGTCGATAATTTTATCAATAATTTAAAAAATAGATTTACTATTAAGATAGATGAAGTAGAAATAATCAAAGAAGACGTAGTATTTAAAATCCCAAAAAAATTAAATTAAATGGCTGTTTTCACAAAGATTAACAAGAAAGACATTGTTTCAATTAATGATCAGTTTGAAATGGAGAGAATTACTCATTTCAAGGGAATTAAAAAAGGAATTGAAAATACGAATTACTTATTAAAAACAAAAAAAAATAAGTTTATTTTAACAATTTTTGAAAAGAGAGTTTCAGACAAAGAAATACCTTTCTTTATGAAACTAATGGAGCTACTTAATAACTCAAATATTAATTGTCCAAAACCCTTGAAAAGTAAAAATGGTTCACACTTAATAAAATTAAAAAATAAAAAGGCATGTATTGTTTCTTTTATAAATGGAAAAGATAAACTTAAATTAAATCTTAATAATTGTTATGAGGTAGGAAAAGTAATTGCAAATATTCATCAAATTACAAAAAAAATTAAATTCTCTAGAAAAAATTCTATGGGTATTAAAGAGTTGGGACCATTATTAAAAAGTATAAAATTTAAATCAAAAAAATTTGATAGCTTACAAAAATTTTTAATAAATAATTTAAAAGAAATTAAAAAAAACTGGCCATCAAAACTTCCTCAGGGAATAATACATGGTGATTTATTTATAGATAACATTTTTTTTAATAAAGATAAATTATCAGGAATTATTGACTTTTATTTTGCTGCGAATGATATCTTTATGTATGAAATTGCTATTTGTATAAATGCTTTATGCTTTGATCATAAAAACTCAAAATTTGAGATGAACAAACAAAAGATAAAAAAATTAATAAAAGGTTATGAAAGTGTTAAAAAAATTTCACTAAAAGAAAAAAAATCACTAAATATCTTATGTAGAGGAGCTGCAATGAGATATCTTTTAACAAGACTGTATGACTATTCAAATACTCCTAAAACTGCATTAATAAAAATTAAAGATCCGAATGAGTATTATCAAAAACTTATTACACATAACAACTTAAGGTCTTACAAAGAATATTTAAATTAATGATTGAAATCTATACCGATGGTTCTTGTCTAACAAACCCTGGAAATGGTGGTTGGGCAGCAATAATTAATGATGATGGAAAAATAAAAAAAATTAGCGGTAGTGAAAAAAATACAACTAATAATAGGATGGAATTATTAGCCCCTATTAATGCATTAAGGGAGATGAATGACAATTCAGAAATTACTATTTATACAGACTCTCAGTATGTTAAACTTGGAATAACAGAGTGGATAAATAAGTGGATCAATAATAATTGGCAAACATCCAAAAAAGAAGATGTTAAAAATAAAGATTTGTGGGTTGAACTATATAATTTAGATAAATCTTTAGATGTTAAATGGAATTGGGTGAAAGCTCATGCTGGCAATCCTATGAATGAAGAAGTGGATTTAATGGCAAAAAATGCTGCAAATTTAGACTAATTTAATAAAATTTTCTGCGGCTGAAACTTCACAAGATCCTGTATCTGTCTCCTCTTGTAGTTTAACAATCTTTAAATTATCAACTAGCATCGTATATCTGTTAGATCTAATACCAAGCCCTCTTGCACTTTTATCTACATCAGCTCCAATTGCTTTAGTAAAATTTAAAAATGGATCTCCAATCATTAATATTTTATCACTAACATTATGCTCTTTACCCCACGCATTCATTACAAATGGATCATTAACTGAAATACAAATAATATAGTCAATTCCTTTTTCCTTATATTGTTCAAACATATTTACATATCCTGGAAGATGTTTTTCTGAGCATACCGAGGTATAAGCGCCTGGAAGACCAAAAATAACTACTTTTTTATCTTTTAAAAATACTTGAGTATTTTTTTTAACCAGTTCTCCGTTCTCAATCACAAAAACATCTACATTAGGAATTGGATCATTTTCTTTTATATTCATTAAATTCTTTTTTTTATGTATTGCTTAATTTTTTCAACTTCATTATCGACAATATTGTAATTTTCTTTTTCATCCATAACAAACATCAGTTTTTCCGGTAGATTAGCTTTTAAATTAATAGAATTTTTAATTGCTTCTGGAAATTTACATGGGTGTGCAGTTGATAGAACTACACAGTCATTAAAAGATAGTTTTTTTGCGGCCCCTACTCCAATCGCTGTATGTGGATCTAATATAATATTATTTTCTTCATAATTTTTTTTAATGATATCTAAAGTTTCTTGTTCATTACAACTTTCAGATAAAAAATCCTTTTGAATTATCTCTAAATTATTCTTTTCAATTTGATAAGAATTTTGCTTAACTTTTTTCATAATTTCTGCTGTTTTTTCAGAGTCGGAACTATTTACATAATAAATTAATCTTTCAAAGTTACTTGCTAATTGAATATCCATACTAGGTGAAATTGTTTCTCTCACTTCTTTTGAAACATAATCTCCTTTTGAAATCGCTCTATGTAAAATATCATTTTCGTTTGTTGCAACAATTAATTTGTCAATTGGTAATCCCATTTGCTTTGCAAGATAGCCAGCAAAGACATCACCAAAATTACCTGTTGGAACTGCAAAGGAAATTATTTTCTTGTCTAATTTAAAATATGAGTAAAAGTAATATACTGCTTGAACAATAATTCTTACCCAATTAATTGAGTTCACTCCTGACATATTAATAGATTTAGAAAACTCTAGATCAGAAAACATTTGTTTTACAATATTTTGACAATCATCAAAGTTTCCATCTATTGCAATATTGAAAACATTTTTTTCTTCCACAGTAGTCATTATTTTTCTTTGTACGGAGGAAATTTTATTGTTTGGATGCAAGACAAATATATTTAAATTAGATTTTCCTTTAATTGCATCTATCGCAGCTGCACCTGTGTCTCCAGAGGTTGCAACAACTATGTTTATTTTTTTGTCATTTTTATTTAAATAATATTCATACAAATTCCCAATAAATTGCATTGCAACATCTTTAAATGCTAGTGTTGGCCCATGAAATAATTCTAATAATTTTATTTCTCCAACATTTGAAATTTTTACAACTTCTTTTTCTCTAAATGTTGAATATGATTTTTTAACTAAGGCTGAAAGTTCTTCTTTTGAAATAAAATCTGATGAAAATTGATTTATTATTTCAGTAGATAATTCATTATAACATAAATTTTTGAGCTCTAATAATTCTTGAAAGCTATATTTTTTTAAAGATTTAGGCACATAAAGACCTCCATCGTCTGCTAATCCTTTAATAAATACCTGCTCAAAATTATATTCTTTAGAGTTATCTCTTGTGCTTACATATTTCATAGTTTTTTAACCATATTAAATATTTAAAAAAGTATAATAGATATTTATATCTTTAATATCTTTAGGTTTTAAATCACTTAATATTTTTGGATCAATATAAAAAGTGATTGAGTATGTTGATTTTTCGCTTGGTAATAATGTTTGTTTTTTATAGCAAAAACAATCAATTTCAACAAAATATTTTTTTAATAATTTTGGTTTGACATTATAAATAGCTTTTCCGGATGACTTTATAGAACCATAATTTTCTACATTAAAATCGATTTTGTATAATTGACCAATTTTTACTTCCATTGAATTATTTATTGTAGAAAAATTCCAAGATAGATTTTCTTCTACTTTGGTTTCTAAATTTAATGTAATAATCTTTTGATTATTATCTTTTGTTATTTTTTCAAAAATTATAACTGCAAAAATAGAAATTATTACTAATAATAAAAAAAAACCTGCTAAATATATTATAGAAAATTCTTTTTTATTAAACATCTTAATTAACCAAAACTACCTTATAAAAGATGATTAATAAATTTTTTTATTTAATAATTTGATCTACTAGAAACAAAACAAATAGCAAAAATAAATAAAAAATTGAGTAAGCAAATACTTTTTTTGCCTTTTTTAATTCAAATTTATTTTTCTTATATTTGTATAAATCATAGCAAATATAATTGTAGTAAAGAGTAAGAGATAAAGAAATAAATAAGTATAATATTCCACTAAAACCTATCGCATATGGAATTATAATTACCGGAATCATAAATAAAGAATAAACTAAGATTTTTTTCTTTGTTTCTTCTACTCCATTTGTATTTGGCAACATTGGAATTTTTGCTTTTGCATAATCTTTGGCTTTATAAAGACTCAATGCCCAAAAATGGGACGGAGTCCAAAAAAATATAATTAAAAAAAATGTAATTGGTTCAAGACTTAAAGAATTTGTTGCAATCGTCCAGCCTATAATCGGGGGTAGAGCACCTGAAGCTCCTCCAATAACAATATTTTGAGGTGTCTTTCTTTTTAACCAAATAGTATAAACAAAAAGATAAAATGCAATTGTTATAAATAACAGTGTGGCAGATAAAATATTTGAAAAATAATAGAGTCCAATAATTGAAATTATTGATAAGACTATTCCAAATATTAAGGCATGATCTTTATTAATTTTTCCTGTTGGAATTGGTCTAAGACATGTCCTTGTCATTAAACTGTCAAGATCTGCTTCATACCACATATTTAACGCTCCTGCTGCGCCAGCACCTATAGTTACAAAGAAAATGCAAATCAAAGAATCAAATAAAGGAATTTGATTGGGAGAAGTTAATAATCCTACAGCGCAAGTAAATATGACAAGAGACATAACTCTTGGTTTCATCAATAAATATAAAGATTTAATAAAAGTTCCTGTATCTAGGACTAAAGTAGAAACAGTTCTTTTTCTGATTATATTGGACAAAATTAACTTACGTTTGTTACTACAAATATTATAAAAAGTATCATTCCAATAATAAGAATATGGTTACCTAAATCAAAAAATCCTATTTGTTCATTCTTTTTATCAATAAACTTTCTACTAAGAGGTAAATTATCATATGGGTTTATTTTGATTTTTGATTCTTCACTATTTTTATCATTTTCAACTTTTATTAAAAAACCAAACCAAGTTATGTAAATAAAAAATAAAAAAAATATTAAAAATCCACCTAATATTGTATATCCTGTCATAAATTATTGTCCCCCTACAACAAAATAAAAAAGTCTTGTAAATACAGTGTATTTAAACTCTGCAACCATAAGAAATATAAAACACCCTATTGCTGTCATTGGCCACAAAAGAACGTTAACTAATGCATAACGTTCCCAAAATAAATGCATGAAAAAAGCCATAATAAGTCCTGCTTTTAAAAACATAAATAATAAAATCAAAGACCATCTAAGCAAACCTTGAAATTGATACCAATCCACCATGTATGAAAAAAAACTTAAAACAAATAATAAGCCCCATATCCACAAATATATTCCTATTTTATGTGTTGTTGATTGTTCTTTTTCGCTCATACTACTCATAATTTAAATCTTACCATAAATAAAAAAATGCAAAAATAAATACCCATACTAAATCTACAAAGTGCCAGTATAATCCTAGAATTTCAATTTCAACATAATTACCTTTCATTGTTGTAAACCAGCCTCTTTTTCCTTCATCATAATGACCTTTGAAAGTTTTGTACGCATAAATAAATAAGAAAATCACACCTATAGAAACATGGGTGCCATGAAATCCAGTTATCATGAAGAAAAATGATCCAAATTGTTTTGCGCCAAAAGGATTTTCCCAAGGTCTTACTCCTTCATGAATTAATTTAGACCATTCAAAAGCTTGCATTCCAACAAAAGTAAGTCCACCAATTGCTGTGGCTAATATTAACCAACCACACATCTTTCTATTTTTTTCATAACCATATTTTACTGCAAGAGCCATTGTTCCACTGCTTGTAATTAAAACGAATGTCATAATCGCAATTAACAATAATGGAACTGGTGTACTACCTACATGTAGTGAGAAAACCTCACTTGTATTTGGCCAATCTATTAAAGTTGATCCTCTACCCTTCATGTATGAAATTAAAAAACAACTAAATATAAATGTATCACTCAATAAAAAAATCCACATCATTGCTTTGCCCCAATGTACACCTTTAAACATGGTTTGATCAGAACCTGTGTCCTGTGCCATTCCTTTAAAGCCAGGTTTA
>Ga0208639_1001504_pt1 | contig 15189 bp, 17 predicted proteins | sample ETNtaG_33_FD_185772 | JGI IMG/M metagenome (GOLD analysis project Ga0208639, IMG submission 185772) | Marine microbial and viral communities from oxygen minimum zone, Eastern Pacific Ocean - ETNP201310SV76 (SPAdes) (version 2) | ecosystem: Environmental > Aquatic > Marine > Oceanic ...
TTTATTTTTACTATTTGTTTTGTTTTTAGTAGATCAAATTATTAAATAAATAAAATTTATTAATCATTTTATATAATATAGTTGTAGTTATTTAAAATGATTAAGAAAAAAGAATTTTCTAAAATATATTTAACAGGACTTTTTTTATTTTTAATAATAATTTCTATATTTTCAGCTATAATTTTTGAAAAGACGAACAAAGATAATTATCAAAAATTTATAAAATTAAATTTAAATACCAAAGTAGCAAAAAATTTATTATGGAAATTTACTACAGAAACTAATTTTAAGAATATTAAAATTGGTCAAGTATATAAAATTGATTTTAATGTAGAAAATTATGGATCTAAAAAATTATCCGGAAAAGCTATTTACGATGTCAAACCAAAGTTGTTGAAAAAATATTTTGTTGAAATTGACTGTTTTTGTTATAAAAAACAAACTTTGTTACCAGGTGAAAAATCAACATATTCAATTACTTTTTATTTTGACCCAGAAATGTTAAGTGATTTGAGAGTTAATAATATTCAAAATATTAATATCTCTTATACTTTTTTAGATAATGAAAATAGTTAAAACAAATTCATGAAATATGTAAGCACAAGAGAAGATTCAAAAGAATTTAATTTTGAAGATGTATTTATAAAAAGTTTGGCTGATGATGGCGGACTTTTTGTTCCAACATCATTAAAAAAATATAACAGTGAAGAACTATCAAAACTAAAAGATTTAAATTATCAAGAATTAGCAACCGAAATTATACATCTTTTTTCATCCGAGTTTATTTCTTTTAAGGAGCTTTCATCTTTAATTGAAAAATCATACTCAACATTTAGAGAAAATAACGTGGTTAAAATTTCAGAGATTGGAAATCTTAAATTATTAGAATTATTTCATGGACCAACTTTAGCATTTAAGGATGTTGCCATGCAATTTATTGGAAATTTATATGAATATTATTTGTGTAAAAAAAATGAAAAAATAAATATTGTTGTTGCTACTTCGGGAGATACCGGTTCTGCAGCTATCGATGCAATTAAAGGTAAATCGAATTTAAATATCTTTGTTTTGCATCCAAATAATAAGATTTCATCTGTTCAAAGAAAATTAATGACAACCGTTGATGACAATAATGTATTTAATATTGCAATAAATGGAAATTTTGATGATTGTCAAAACATAGTTAAAACTATGTTTTCTGATTTAGAGTTTTCAAAATCAATAAGAATATCTGGAGTTAATTCAATCAATTGGGCAAGAATCATTGCTCAGTCTGTATATTATTTTTATTGTTATTTTAAACTAAATACAAATAACCCAGTATCATTTTCAGTACCCACTGGAAATTTTGGCGATGTCTTTGCTGGCTATCTTTCAAAGAAAATGGGTTTACCAATTGATAAGTTAATTGTTGCAACCAATAAAAATGATATTTTGCATAGAGCCATATCCAAGGGGGACTATATTTCAAAAAAAGTTGAAGAAACATTGTCTCCTAGCATGGATATTCAAATTGCGAGTAACTTCGAAAGATTAATTTATTATATTCAAAATTGCGATTCTAAAAAAACAAAAGAAATAATGATAAGAATTAAAGAAAATATATACACTATTGATAAATTGAGTTTAGAAAAAATTAATAAAGATTTTGTATCGGAGAGTTGTAATGAAAATGAAACTTTAAAAATTATTAGTGAAATTTATACTAACCACAATATGATATTAGACCCACATACTGCGGTTGGCGTAGGTACTGCAAAAAAATTAAAATTTGACAATAACTGCGTAGTATTGGCAACAGCTCATCCTTGTAAATTTCCAGACGCAACAAATAAGGCTATAAAAAAGCATAAAGAATTACCTGAAAAACTAAAAAGTATATTAATTAAAAAAGAAAGATTCGATACTATTGGAAATAATGTAGAAGAAGTAAAAAATTATATCAAAAAAAAATTAAAGTTATGAAATATTTATAGATTTAGTCCAAATTAGCAGCCTCTCTAGCTAGCAAATCTACTTCATTATTTATTTTGTCTGTAGAATGTCCTTTTACCCAACTCCATTTTATTTGAAATTTATTTGATAATTCATCTAATTCTGTCCAAAGTTCAATATTTTTAACTTTCTTATTGTTTGAATTTTTCCAGCCATTTTTCTTCCATTTATGTATCCATTCAGTTATTCCTAATTTTACATATATAGAGTCTGTAAAAATTTGAACTTTGCTACCATTGGGAATTTTTTTTAAGGCTTTTATTGGAGCAAGTAATTCCATCTGGTTATTTGTGGTATTTTTTTTATTTCCTTTAATCTCAGTCTTTTTTCCATCTTTTATGATAATTACACCCCAACCACCTTTACCTGGATTGCCAATACATGAACCGTCTGTATAAATTTTAATCATTAATCAATATATTCATTAAAGGAATTTAGATTTCCATGGAAATTTAGTTTTTGGATAAATTCCCTAGGATCTTTAATTTTTATCAAAGCATTATTAGGTGTATTTAAATAGTCATATGATCTTGTAAGTAAATATCGCAAAGCTGAACCTCTACACAATATATTAAAATTATTTTTCTCTGACAAAGTCAATTTTTTTATCGACTCATAACCTTTTAATAATTTAGAAGATTTTTTTCTATCAAATATAAAAAGTTTATTTTTTTTTCTAAAACAAAGAGCATTAATACAAGTAGCCAATTCATAAACTAAAAAATCATTAGCAGAAAAATAAAAATCTATTAATCCATAATAATGTTTTTTGATAAAAAAAATATTATCTATAAAAAGGTCACCATGAATAATTCCTGAAGGAAGTTTTGTTGGCCAATTTTTTTTTATATATTTTAATTCTGTTTTCATTAACTTTAATGAATTTTTAGATAGTTTATTTACTCTATTATCTATTTTGTTAAGTAATGGTTTCCAGGAGTTAACTGATAAAGAATTTTTTCTAAATAATTTTAATTTTTTTGAAGCAATATGCAATCTTGCAATATTTTTTCCAACAATAAAACAATCTTTATAAGTCAATTGCTTTTTATCTTTTCCTTTCAGAAAACTTACCAAACAAGCGCTTTTATTTTTAATATTAAATAAATATTTTTCTTTTTTATTTTTTATGGGTTCCGGACATTTAATCTTTAATTTTGATAATCCAAACATTAAATCCATGAAAAAAGGTAAATCTTTTTTTTGAACTCTCTTTTCGAAAATTGTTAAGATAAATTTTTTATTTTTTGTTTTGATTAGATAATTTGTATTTTCAATACCTTTTTTTATACCCACAAAAGCAATAATTTTTCCTAAACTGAAATTTTTTTCAATATAATTTATTTCTTTAGAATTAATTTTTGTATAAACAGCCATTATTTTAATTTACCAGGAATATTAAATGTTATATTTTCTTTTACTATTTCTATTTCTTCTATTTCTACAGTAAATTCTTTTTTTAATTTATCTATAAATTTATTAACTAAAGCTTCCGGAGCAGAAGCACCTGAAGATATACCTATAATTCTACAATTAGATATCTTATCAATTGGAACATTGCTTTCAGAGTGAATTAGCTCAGATTTATCACATCCATTATTTTTTGCTACTTCCACTAACCTAACTGAGTTTGAAGAGTTTCTGCTTCCAATTACAAAAAACATATCACATTTTTTTGAAATTTTTTTTACAGCTACTTGTCTATTGGTGGTAGCATAGCAAATATCTTTTTTTTTTGGCTCATAAATTCCTGGAAATTTTGCTTTTAAAACATCTATAATTTCCCTTGTATCATCTACCGATAAGGTTGTTTGAGTGACAAAAGCTAATTTTTTTTTATTCTTATTTCTATAATTTTTTGCACCCTCTATACTTTCAATAAGATCAATATGTCCTTTAGGTAGCTGCCCCATTGTTCCGATCACTTCCTGATGATTTTTATGTCCTATGAGCAATACATGAATCCCTTTTTTGTTTAAATTTTCAGCTTCTCTATGGACTTTAGACACCAAAGGACATGTCGCATCAACAAAGGTCATATTTAAATTTGAAGCTTCTTTTGGAACAGATTTAGGAACTCCATGAGCAGAAAAAATAACTGGTCTAGTTATATTTTCTATTTCTTCTAATTCATCAACAAAAATAGCTCCAATTTTTTTTAAACTATCAACCACATATTTATTGTGAACAATTTCATGCCTAACATAAACTGGCGAATCATATTTATCTAAACTTTTTTTTACAATTTCGATTGCACGGTCAACTCCAGCGCAAAAACCTCTTGGAGAAGCTAATAAAATTTTCAAATTTTTATTTTTCATTAATATCTAAAAAGTATTGGAGCAACACACCTGGAAAAGTCAAAGTTACAGTGTCAATAAATATAACTACTGAATTCATTAAGGTCAATTTTATATTATTTTTTGGAAAAGTAACAAAATTATCTTTACTAATTAATTTAAGAATTGATTTTTTTTAGTTCAGATTTGGTTTCTTCAAGATTTTTTTCAAATAAATTATCTAATTTGGATTTATCAATCGAGGTAGTAATAATTTTTTTAACAGATTCTACCGCTATTTTGATCGATGTATCTTTTATTTCTTTAATTGCGATCTCTTTCATTTGGCCAATTTTGGTTTGAGCTAAATTTTTCTTAATTTCAGCTGATTTATGAAATTTATCATTCATTTCAATTATAAGTTTCTCAGAGTCATTCTCTGCTTGATCTAATATTTTTTTTGTTTCTGAACCTGCTGAGTCCAGTTTGTGTCGAGCATCATCTAAAAGCTTTTTTGACTCTGTTCTTAATTTTTCACTTTCAGCAATCTCATTTTTTATATCCACAATCATTTTACCTAGTAATTTATTTACGTTTTGTGGAATTTTGAAATAAATTAGAGTTCCAAAAAAAATAAAAAAAGATACCGCTACCCAAAAAGTTGCATCAAATGTCATGTTGTCTTTCCTTATTTTTTCTTGATTGATCCTCAACTATTGCTGAAATGCTACTATTATTTACTTCTTCACCAATTAACTGGTTTATTAAATCGGAAGAAGTTTCAATAGCGATTTTAGTGATCTTTTCACCCGACGTATTCTTTAGTTTATTTATTTCCTCTTCGACAGCACTAATTTCATCATCAATATCTTTTTCTAATGCAATTCTTTTTTTATTGATATCTTCCAAGACCTCTTGTCTTCTATCGTTAAAGTAATTTTTGGCTTCAATTTTGCTTTCCAAAATAATTTTTTCAAATTGTTTGATTTTATCTTCACTTTCTTCTCTTTGTTTTTCTGCTGTCTCAATATTCTCTAGAATTTGTGATTTTCTAGTTTCCAGATTATCACTAATTTTTGGCAACACTAATTTTGACAAAACGAGATATAGAATGCCAAAAGTTAAAACCAACCAAAATACCTGCGAAATCCAAAACTCCGGATTTAGTTGGGGCATGCCTCCACTTTTGGCACTTTGTGCTGAAGTTAAAAGCACAAAGTTTAAAGCAAATATTTGAAAAATTATTTTTCTTAGCATCAATTAAAATGCAAACAATATAATCAACGCAACTACTAAACCAAATAGCCCAGTTGCTTCAGCCAAGGCAAATCCTAATAGCAAATTAGGGAATTGTTTTTGTGCTGCTGAAGGATTTCTCATAGCACCCGAAAGGTAATTACCAAAGATAATTCCAATTCCAACTCCAGCACCTGCTAAAGCTATAGCCGCGAGTCCTGCTCCTATCATTTTTGCTGCTTCTAATTCCATTATTTCCTCCTTTTGTAATTATTAATGGTGTAAATTTAATGCATCATTTAAATAGATGCAGGTTAAAATTGCAAAAACATAAGCTTGAAGAAAAGCAACTAATATTTCCAAACCTGTTAATGCAACAGAAAAGCTTAGTGGAAGCCATCCACCAACTATCCCAAGGCTTATTACAAAACCTCCGAATACTTTCATCATTGTATGACCTGCCATCATGTTTGCAAACAAACGTACAGATAGGCTAATTGGTCTACTTAAATAAGAAATTATTTCAATTACCACAATCAGTGGCAGTAAAATCAACGGAACCCCACTAGGTACGAAAAGTTTTAAGTATCCTAGTCCATGTTTAATAAATCCAATTATTGTTACCCCAATAAAAATGAATGCTGCTAATACAAAAGTAACAATAATATGACTTGTTACAGTAAAAGAGTAAGGGATCATTCCAAACATATTGCAAAATAATACAAACATGAATAACGAAAAGATGAATGAAAAATAAGGTTTAGCTTTAGAACCAGCCGTATCACTTATCATTTTTGATACAAATGAGTAACTGAGCTCTGCCAATAATTGCAATTTGTCTGGTATCAATGATTTTTTTTTAGTACTCAAATTAAAAATAATCAGGATAGTTAAAGAGCTAATAACCATAAATAGACTTGCATTTGTAAATGAAATATCTACTTCACCTAATTTTATTTCTGGACCAATTCTATAAACATTGAACTGGTACATTGGGTTTGCTGCCATTGTTATTCTTTACTATTTTTGCATTTTTTTCGCAGATTTAACTACATTCATTATTCCTGCAATTACACCTACAAAAAAAAATATTAAAATTAACCAAGGCTTAGTACCAAACCAATTGTCTAAAATAAACCCAATAATTGTCCCAACAACAACAGCAGAGACCAATTCAGTACTCATTTTAAAAGCCACACCTATACTAGTGTTAGATTCCTTATTTTTTGTAAAATCCTTCGATTTTACTTTACTTTTTGCAATTTTAAGGCGAGTTTTAAATCGGTCTTCTGACATCGATTTAAGCTACCATGCTCTCGGCTTTTTGAAGATCGACAGCAACTAGCTGACTAATACCTTTTTCAGGCATAGTGACGCCATATAATCTATCCATTTTTGACATGGTTAAAGCATGGTGGGTAACTATAATAAATCTTGTAGAAGTTATTTTTGTTAGTTCGGCAAGTAGATTACAAAATCTAGTTACATTTGCGTCATCAAGAGGAGCATCAACTTCATCCAAAACACATATTGGAGATGGATTAGTTAAAAATACCGCAAAAATCAATGACAAAGCAGTCAAGGCTTGTTCTCCACCAGAAAGCAAAGTAATTGATTGAAGTCTTTTTCCAGGAGGGCTGACTAACATTTCTAGTCCAGCGTCCAAAGGATCATCAGAGTCCACTAGTTCTAATTTTGCATTACCACCATTAAATAACTGCGTATAAACTTCATTAAATTTTCTATTAACTTTTTCAAAAGCTTCAAGTAGTCTTTCACGACCTTTTTGATTTAACTCAGTTATACTTTCTTTTAGTTTAATTATAGCCGATACAAGATCTTGTCTATCTTGTTCCATTTTTTTTATCTCGAGTTCATATTTTGAAGTTTCTTCGTCAGCTCTTAAATTTACCGAACCCAATTTCTCTCTTTCTCTTTTTTTTTCATCTAGAAGCTCTTCTTGGGCGACTGTATCAGGAAATTCCTTTCCTTTTTCTAGATTGGAAAAATCAAGTAAATTATTTTCTTTTAAATTAAGTTCGGTCATAATTCTTTCAAGCAAATCATTTCTTCTTTTGTTTAATCCTTCAATAGTGGCACCAGAACTGGCTTTTCTTTCTCTTATTTCAATTGAATTTTCTTTTGTGCTATTTAGTTCATTTCTCAGGTTAATTATTTTTTCGTCAATTTTTTCAATTATAATTTCATTTTCATTTTTTTCTTTTTCAGAAATTCTTAAATTTTCTGAAATCTGACCTTTTTTTTCTGCTTGAGCTTGTGGTTGTTCTTCTAAATCATTTAATTTTAAATTCTGCTTATTTTTTCTATCATTTAATTCATGAACCATTTTTTCAGAATTATTAAGTAAATTTCTCCAGCTTTCAATTTCCTTATCAATTATTTTTATTCTTTCGTTTCTCTTAACAGACTCTCTTTTTATATTTTGGTTTTTACTATAATTTTCCGCGTAATTATCTTGCAGTTTTTTAATTAGTTTATTTTTTGAAGTTAAGGTGGAAATTAAATCATTACTTTCAATATCTTTAATTTTTATACTTAAAAAAGATAAACTAATCTTACATTCTTCCAAGAAAACTATTGCATCTTTACTATTATTTTCAGAAATTAAAATTTTAGCTTTTTCTAATTGTTCTTTTGCCGTGTTAATAGTTTCAATATTTTTTTGCAAGATGTCTGAATTAAAGTTTTCAAGCAAAACATCCATTCTTTCTTGTTCATTTTTTAGCTTTGATTTAGCTAATTTTAAATCTTGATTAGATAGCTTTTCAGTTTCATAATATTTTGAGTCCATCTCTATCAGTTCACTCTTTTCTTCTTTTAGTCTTTTTTCATTAGAATTTGCATCAATTATGATACTTTTTTCTCTATCAATATCTTCATCAATAACTTTTAGAGTATTTTTAATAGACCCTATTTCCTCTCTCATTCTTTCACTCTCTTTATCCAAACCTTTTAGTTCTAGGTTTAGTCTTTGTATTTTTGATAGGTTTTCAATATTTTTTTCTCTAATGGGCGTTGCTTTTTCAATTTCAGTCTTGATTTGTTTTTCTATTTCCTCAAGTTTATTGTTAAATTGTTTAACCTTATCATCTGCTTCTGTATTTATTTCATTTTCTAATTCAATTTCATAATCAATTTCTATAAGTTTTAAATGATATAAGCCTGCTTCAATTTTTTTAATTTCTTCAGATATTGATTTATATCTAGCAGCTTCTTCCGCTTGTTTTTGTAAATTAACTAATTGTTTTTCCTGTTGTTTTCTTAATTCGTCAGCTCTTTTTAAATTATTTTCTGCTGCACCCAATCTTAATTCTGCCTCATGTCTTCTTACATGAAGACCTGCAATGCCAGCAGCTTCTTCTAAAATTGCTCTTCGATCTACAGGTTTTGCTGTTACTAAAGCTCCAATTCTTCCTTGGCTAATCAAAGAAGGGGAATGAGCACCGGTTGATAAATCGGCAAAAAACATTTGAGCGTCTTTTGCTCTAACTTCCTTATCATTAATGTAAAATTTTGAACCTCTATCTTTTTCAATTTTACGTCTAATTTCAATTTCATCCAATTCGTTATATTGATGAGGTCCATCTTTATTTTCATTTGTCAAACTTATTGATACTTCTGCAATATTCTTTGAAGGTTTATTTGATGTTCCAGAAAAAATTACATCTTCCATTCCTGAACCTCTCATGCTTTTTGCAGACGTTTCCCCCATACACCATCTTAATGACTCAACTATATTTGATTTTCCACAGCCATTAGGACCAACAATACCTGTTAACCCTTCTTCTATAAGAAAGTTAGTTTTTTCTGCAAAAGATTTAAATCCATTTAACTGGATTTTTTTAAACTCCATTCACTAACTTATATCAGTTTTTCTAAATATTTTTTCAATTTTTTATAGTTTGATGGATTTTCGAACTTTTCTCCGTTAATAATTAATGTGGGAGTTGCTTCTATTTTAAACTTTTTAGCACCCTCGATTCGGTCCTCCAATATATGATCTTCAACTTGCTTATTATTCAGACATTGATCGGGATCTAAATTAAAATTAGATTTTTCAATAAAGTTTTTAATATTTTTATTTAGCTCATCAATTGAATTTCCTTTAATCCATTTTCTTTGATTATTAAATAAATAATGAAGAATTTCTGAATTTCCATCATTTTTACAGTGTGCTATTTTTGATGCATTAAGCGATGCAATGTCCAGAGGAAAGTTTCTGAACTCAATATACACATGGCCCTTTTCTATGAAGTCTTCCTTCAAGTTAGGATAAATATTTTTATGAAAGTTTGCACAATGGCTGCACGTTAAAGACTCGAACACTATCAGTTTAATTTTTGCATCTACATTTCCTTCAAAGATTGGTTTAACTTCTGCATTAGAATTTGCTGATAATAAATAAAGTAGAATAAAAAGAGTTGTAATTATTGTTTTTTTCATTTTGTTTTATATAGTTTGCTTAACTCTAATAAAGATTTTTTAATTTTGTCATTCTTAATATTAGTAATCTGTTTTATATGTTTACTTTTTGTCGCATTAGTGTCTTTTTTTCTAGTAGTTTTTTCATATTGGTCTTCAAAAGTATTTAATTTTATGTTTTCAACGACATTATAACCAAAATATGCATTCATTTTTTTTATGATAGTTTTTTTTGAATATTCCAAGTCAACTTCTCTTCCTCTTTTAACCATGATGTTTAAACAGCTTCCAGTTAATTTATTTGAATTTTTGAAAGACTTTGGGTAGCAAGCTCCAAACAATTCATTCCCAACAATATATTTCCAATTATCCAAAGTCTTCGAATATATATGGCCTTTTTTGATAAGTATTTTTTTTGCCTTTGTGGGTAAAGTATTTTTAAAAGATCTTAATCCTTGAATGGTTTTATTTCTCTGCTTAGTATTATATTTGAGACTCATATGAATAGCGAAAACATATCAAAAAAAATTCTACATTGGTATGATAATAATAAAAGGTTTTTACCTTGGAGGAAAAAAGTTTCAAAAAAACAAAGAGAATATTTTACATTGGTTAGCGAGTTTATGCTTCAACAAACTCAAGTCAAAACTGTAATTCCTTATTTTATTAATTTTATAAATAAAATTCCTGATTTGGATAATTTAGCCAAAATTAAAGATAGCATTCTAATGAAATGTTGGGAAGGATTGGGATATTATTCCAGAGCTAGAAATTTAAAAAAAACAGCTATAAGAATTACAAATGAATATAGAGGTAGATTACCTTCTACAATTGAAGAATTAAAATCATTACCTGGTGTTGGCGATTATACTTCAAGAGCAATAATGGCAATTGTCTTCAATAAAAAAATGATTCCATTAGATGGAAATATAGAGAGAATATTAAAAAGAGTTTTTTATTTAAGAAAAGAAAATGAGATATCAAAGCAACATTTAAGCAATAAGAAATCTTTTTTTGGAACAACAAACAGATCAAATGATTATGTTCAAGCTATTATGGAAATTGGAGCTTTAATTTGTAAACCGTATCATCCTTTATGTTTTCAATGTCCACTTTCAATAAATTGTATCTCTTTTAAAAAAAATGATTTTGAAGTTAAAATAAAAAATAAATTAAACAAAACTAAATACTTTGAAGCAATAATTTATCAAAATAAAAATAAATATTTGTTAGTAAAAAATGATAAATTTAATTTTCTGAAAAATATGCCAATTTTTCCAATGACAGAAGTAAAAGAAAAAAAATATAAAAATTCAAATAATAAAAAAATTAATATTAAATTATCAAATATGGATATGAAAATAATTTTAAATAAGATTAATAAATTACCAAAAATAAAAAATAAAATTTTACTTAAAAAAAATCATACACAGTCAACAATTTTACCTTCTTTTACCAAAAAAATATTTAGTTCAGTCTCTAAGATCTAATGAAAAAAATAGCAATTATTGGAGCTGGAATTTCAGGTTTGTATCCTGCTAATTTGTAGGAAGTGGATTATAGCTTTGAATAAAAAATTTATGAAAAATGTCATAAATTTAATTTAGAAAAAAGTTATGGAATACAGCTTTTAGTTAATAGTATTAAACTGCTAAATAAAATAGGTTTTAAATATTTTTACTAAGAAATTTTTGTCTTAGATTATCAATTGGAATCATTGATCCATTGATACTGCAATGCCAATATGTCCAACCATTATAGCTTTCTGTACCCATAATTTTTGCAGCAACTTTATGAATGGATCCCTCAGATTGTTTATGTTTAATACTTCCATCAGCCATAATTTTAGCGTTAAATTTTTTCTTTAGATCAAAAATACTACTTCCAGGTTTAATAATACCTAACTCAACCAAAGAACCGAAAGGTACTCTAGGTTTAGATTTGTTGTTTTGTATTGTGTCTAAATAGTTATCTTCAATTATTTTAGTTTTCTTAATTCTATCATTTGCTGCTTTAAAATATTTTTTATCTTTTTCGATACCATAGTATTTTCTACCTAATTTTTTAGCTACAACTGCGGTCGTTCCAGTTCCTAAAAATGGATCAAATATTGCATCTCCTTTACTTGTAGTTGCCAATATAATTCTGTGCAAAAGCGACTCTGGTTTTTGAGTTGAATGAACTTTTTTTCCATTTTTTTTTAATCTTTCTTTTCCATTGCATATTGGAAATGACCAATCTGATCTCATTTGCAAATCATCATTAAGACATTTTAAAGATTGATAATTAAAGGTATATTTTGATTTTTTATTCTTAGAGGCCCAAATCAAAGTTTCATGAGCATTTGTAAATCTTGTACCTCTAAAATTAGGCATTGGATTGTTTTTTCTCCAAATAACATCATTAAGTATCCAATAATTTAAATTTTGTAAGTGATATCCCAGTCTAAAAATATTATGATAAGAACCGATAACCCATATACTTCCATTGTCTTTTAAAATTCTTTTACATTCGCTTAACCATTTCAAACAAAAATCATCATAATGTTTAAAGCTTTCGAATTGATCCCACTTGTCATCAACTCCATTTACTTTACTATCATCTGGTCGTCTTAATTTTTCTCCAATCTGCATATTGTAAGGAGGGTCTGCAAATACTAAATCAAAACTTTTTTCAGGAATCTTTTTTAGCAACTCTAAAGAATTACCATTCACTATATTGTCCAAAAATTTTGTCATTTCAGGATTCAACTCGAAATTGAATCTAGGGTCAAATGAATTTTTAAAAAAAACTTCTTAATTGTGTTTAGAAAAATTATTTAGACAACATATTGTGTATAGGTCGAAAGGTTTTGCGGTGGTATTTGGTAATACCATATTTTTTTATGGTAGCTAAGTGGTCCTTTGTTCCATAGCCAGCATTTTTTGACCAGTTATATTTTATGAATTTTTTTGATAAATTTGTAACCAGACGATCTCTTGAAACTTTTGCAATTATCGAGGCCGCTGAAATTTCAGAAATTTTTTGATCTCCTTTTATTATACTTTTAAGTTTATAATTTTTCATTTTAGGAAGTTTATTTCCATCAATCAAAACTAATGTAGGTTTTTTTTTTAATTTTATAATTGCTCTTTTCATAGCAAGTAAACTAGCATTTAAAATATTAAGTTTTTCTATTTCAATTAAAGAAGCAGAACCAATAGACCAAGAAGAATTTTTTTTAATATATTTTTCTAAAATTTCACGATTTTTTTTAGATAGTTTTTTTGAGTCTTTTAATTTTTTTTTATTAATATTTTTATTTAAAACTACTGCAGCTGCGTATACTGGACCAATTAAACTTCCTCTTCCAACTTCATCTACGCCAGCAATAATCTTTTTCATTGTACAATGAAGAAATGGTACACTAACAAACCGATAATTAACCCCTTAATAAAAGTCAACCATAACAAGTCATAATTTGACATGTTAAATTTTTTTTGCCACCATTTTATATATTTTTTATGTAGTTCAATCATCTTTAAAACTTATATTTTTAAATTTAATTCATCAATTTTTTTTTTTATTTCTTTTAAATCAGCCCAAGAATATTTTTTTTGTTCAGGTTGTCTTAGTAGATATGCAGGATGAAAAGTAATCATACAGAGATAAGTTTTATTGTTAATAATTATATCTTTCCAATTACCTCTTTCTTTCGTAATCTTTATTTTAGATCCAAACAAAGACTCCATTGCAGTACTACCCATTAATATCAATATTTTGGGGTCAATAATTGAAATATGCTTTCTTAAAAAGTTTGAATATCTTGATACTTCTGCAGGCTCTGGTTTTCTATTATTAGGAGGCCGGTAATTAACAACATTTGTAATATAAACTTTACTTCTTTCGATATTAATTGCTTTCAACATTTTATTTAAAAGCATTCCCGCGTCTCCAACAAAAGGTTTTCCAACCTCATCTTCCTTTTGTCCCGGTCCTTCGCCAATAATCATTATTTGACTTTGATTATCTCCATCACTGAATACTAATTTAGTGGCACTAGACTTTAATTCACAATTATCAATATTCTTAATTTCACTTTTTAAATTACTCAATAGTTTTGATCTATCTTCTAGTATTGGTTTAATTTTAAATCTATTAATAGGTTTATCGCTAAAAATATATTCAATATCATATGAATTAATTAATTCTGAGTTTATTATGTCATTTTGATTTTTATCTTCTAAGGTCATAAAATATTATATGCGATTAATAATTATTATTTTATCATTCTTCTTATTATATCAGACTAGCGTTTATTCTAAAGTAACTGAAAAAAATGAATTCAACCAGAAGTATTTATCGAACTATTTCTCAGCTTTAATTTCTTATGATAATCAAAATAATGAAGATGCTCTTAAATTTTTTAAGGCATCAAAATTTTTAATTCGAACACATGATAATTTTTTAAGAGAGTATGTTTTTTCTTTAGTTCTAGATGGACAAGTTAAAAGAGCCATAGACCAAATTAAAATTACAAAAAATGCCAATAATTCAAATTTTTTTGAATCAAATCTTTTGTTATACTTAGATAGTTTCGCTAAAAAAAATTATAGACAAGCCTCGAAAAGATTAAAAAAACTTGAAAATTTTATAGAAAATGGAACTTATGAATTTGCTATTTATAAAACACTCGAAGGTTACAACGAGTTGTTTCTAAACAAAAAAATAGAAAAGCCGAATAACAATTTTGGCAGACTAAGCCTCATAACCAATGCGTTTCAAAATTGTTATTTAAATTCAAAAAAAACTAGTTCGTATTTTCTAAATCTAATAAACTCTTCTGAAGGAGATTATTCAAGATATTTATTTTTTTATTTGGCAAATATTATTGAAAACAAAGAATATAATGTGGCGAAAGAAATTTCGACAACAATTGAACCACTAACAAGTAGTTTGCTAATTTCTCAATCCAAAAATTGGATTGAGGATAAAAATTTTAATAAATTTACTAAATATTTTTCATGTAAAAATGAAAATCATCTTTTAAGTGAATTTTTTTTCTTAATTTCAAACTTATTTTCATCGCAAGAAAAATTTGAAAAGTCAAATTTTTATCTTAATTTATCAAATTATTTGAATCCTAAGTTTTATTTTAATTTATCATTGCTTGCTGAGAACTATTATTTGAATAATAATTTTGATTTAACAATAAAAACTTTAGAAAAGTTTAATAGTACAGATGAAATTTATTATT
>Ga0208639_1001507_pt1 | contig 15184 bp, 13 predicted proteins | sample ETNtaG_33_FD_185772 | JGI IMG/M metagenome (GOLD analysis project Ga0208639, IMG submission 185772) | Marine microbial and viral communities from oxygen minimum zone, Eastern Pacific Ocean - ETNP201310SV76 (SPAdes) (version 2) | ecosystem: Environmental > Aquatic > Marine > Oceanic ...
TATGCTGTACATGCCAACACCCTTAAAAGTTGGAACCATCTTTGATGCGTATCCTATAATCATCAAAGTTACGAATCCAACGGCGATGGCGTGATTGGCCGCACCATGAAACAGATACTGAGGTTCCGAAAATGCCTTAAGGAAAGGTTTTGCCCCAAGTATAAGCACACCTATAATCAACCAGACATAAGCAGTCCTGATAGTCTTTGAATAGCTTCTATCCATTACAACATCGTCGAGTTCCCTTGTAGACTTTTCAAAGATCCTGATACCGTAAACAAATAGTAAAATGCTGAACGCTACCAGGTAAATCGTAAGGTATGATACTTTCAATAAAAATGGAGAGTTGTAATTAAAAGTATGTGCAATAAAGTATATGGGAAGAGTTAGATTTAGCAGCCAGAAAGTAGTATTTACTGCACGAACCCTTGCTGTTCCAACATCAAGGAAGGCATACACCGTCCTTATATTTACGGCAAATATAAACATGAAAGCAAAACCGAGGAGAAATACGTGAACAAAAGGGCTGTAAAATGTTCTCGGAATCTCGTTTGTATTTGTGAAAAACATAACGACATCCATTATAAAGTTCATAAGACCGCAAACCAGAAACCATGATACCCCTGCCACTATAAATTTGTCGTATGGTTCTTTCTTTTCCTGACTTGCCAAGACGGTACTTAAAATAATGAAGGCAAATAACGCAATTGCCATAAATTCTAATAAGCCTGATATTGGCAGGAAGATGTTTGTTAATTCATTTGCGTAAGGTTGGGCAAATATCCTTATAACGGTTCCTGTGACTATCAGCCAGAAGCTTGTGGTTGTTAATTCACGATATTTGAGTTCTACGTTTTTAACCCGGGGTACTATATAGTATGCAAAACCGATGATACAAAGACCCACCCATCCAAACAATTGAGCATGTCCATGTGTCTGGATAAGTTTATGAAGTACGTAATGGAAATCTTGGGTTTTGCCTATATAAGTTAATACTATTGCGCCAACTGTCACACCTATTGTTAGTGCCATTAAGATAGCTGTCTTAAAGAATTTCTCATAAACCTTGTCTTCTACCAGCTCAATCGTTTCAGTGTATTTGTCCGGACCTTTTTCAATAGCTTCTTCCAATTCCTTAACTATTTCGTCGTAATCTACCCCATGAGCCTTTGCAAAGAATGCCAGAGGTTCATTAGGCCCTCTTACACCTCCGGCCACAACAAGATTATATTTCCTGAATACTGACAGGGTTTCCGGGTGTTTCTTGACCAGATTTTTAATTATCGTATTTCTGTTAATTTCCATAGTATTTTCTTATTCTAACCTCTACTTTTATGTTGAGGAAGAAAATTATAAATAGCAATCGTAACCTCTCTCTTTCAAGAGGTCAGTTAATTTTTTAATATCTTCAGCATTGTTTTTGTTGCAAACCATGGTAACATCTTTTGTGCTTACTATAATCATGTCTGACACGTTTATAGTTGTTATTAAGTGTCCTTTGTCTCCGATTATTATGTTTCCCTGTGTGTCAAGTCCGCAATGTTCACCCAATATGGTATTATTATTTTGATCTGACTTGTTCAATCTTTCTATAGTAAGCCATGAGCCAACGTCGTCCCATTTAAAATCTGCTTCGATTACCTTTACATTTGAAGCCTTTTCCATTATTCCATAATCTATTGATACGTTATCAAGCTTTTCATATTCATTGTAAATAACATTTGATTCGTCAGGTGTATCTACTGATTCCCCAATTCTCGCCAGGCCCTTTGACAATTCAGGCATGAGAGTATTTATGTTTTCAAGTATTGTATTTGCGGACCAGACAAAGATGCCACTGTTCCAGTAATATTTACCATTCTGCACAAAGCCTTCGGCTGTAGCACGATCCGGTTTTTCTGTAAAGCATTTTACATCATAAATCTGGAAATCCTGAAGGTTAATACTATCTTCGCTTCTTTGTATATATCCGTAATTTACAGATGGTTCATTTGGTTTAATTCCGAACGTAATAAGAGCGTCTGTTTCAGTTGCGAGTTTCTCTGCACATTTTAATGCTTTTAGAAAGAGATCGGGGGGTTCAATTATATGATCTGCCGTCATAATGGCCATGATGGCATCGGCATCTCTATTGGAAATTATGGTTGCTGCAAGACCAATACATGCGGCCGTGTTTCTGCCAAATGGCTCTGATATAATATTCTTTGCCGGTATCTGCGACAGTTCCCCCTTAATACTGTCAGCCAGGCAAGCCGTTGTTACAACATAGATATTCTCTGAAGGTATTTCACCAATAATACTATCAACAGTTTGTCTAATCATAGTATCTTGTCCGGTAATCTTCAAGAGTTGTTTTGGTGTTTTTTTTCGACTCCACGGCCAAAACCTGGTACCAGAGCCACCTGCCATAATTACGGCGTATAACATAAATAACCTCGATAATTAGTTAGTTTGAATAATGATACGAAAGGATTGCAGAAACTGCAATTGCAGCAGTTTCCACTCGAAGAGTCCGTTGTCCCAGGCTGACGAACTTACATCCGGCTTTCTTTGCCATTTCTATCTCGTTCGGTGTAAATCCTCCTTCCGGGCCAATAAAACCGATTATATTATTTGGTTTCAGATGTTCTTGCAACGTATTTTTTAGATTATTTGAATCAGGCTGGTTGCAGGCTAATAGAGGAAGGTCGTAACTATCTAAATTCTCGATGATATTGCAAAAGTCCACAACCTTACCAATTTCTGTAATAGTATTACGGCCGCACTGTTTTGATGCCTCAATCGCAATTTTGCGCCACTTCTCAATTTTCTCGGAAGATTCGGCCTTAAGCTTTACCACACTGTGTGTGTAATTCATTGGAATTAATTTGCGAACTCCCAGCTCAGTACATTTTTGTATTAGAAAGTGAGAACGTTTTCCCTTGGGAATAGCAAATGCTATGTCGACGCCAACCCTGTTTTCTTTATTGACCGTCTTGTACTGATTAGCTTCTACTCTGACTTTATTTCCATTTATTTCAACGATTTCGGCATTACACTCAATTCCCATACCGTTAAACAGGACGATATTGTCACCGGTCTTTAATCTTTTAACATGTATAATGTGATGGCTCTCTGAACTATCAATCCATATATTTTTCAACCCAGCCTGAAATGGAGTATAAAAACGATTCATACTTAATTCTTTGGCCCTTATTATGAAGAAAATTAAAAAAGGTACTCTTGATTTATGGTTTGATCTATTTGAAATGCAGGTTTTCTAAGAGACGTGATCTTCTGAAAAACCTAAAAGGTACTCATGACATTCCTCAGATTAATTCAACTCCCTTGACCTGGCTAATGGTTTGGCCTGCAGGGATCATTGGAAATACATTCTCTTCCGGGTCTACTCTAAAATCAATTACGACAGGACCGTCTATTGAAATTGCTTTTTCAATTACCGGTCTGACGTCTTCCTTCTTTTCAACCAGAAAACCATCTGCACCATAGGCCTTTGCTACTTGTACAAAATCAGGATTACCATCGAGTAAAGTGTGAGCATATTTTTTATTATAAAACAACTCTTGCCACTGCCTTACCATTCCAAGATAACCGTTGTTCAGGATAGCAATCTTAACGGGCAGTTTATACTTAACAACAGTGCTAAGTTCCTGAATATTCATTTGAATACTACCGTCACCTGCAATGTCAATAACGATTTTGTCAGGGCATCCAAGCTGGGCGCCTATTGCAGCAGGGAATCCGAATCCCATAGTACCTAAGCCGCCGGAAGATAAGAAACTTCTGGGATTTGTATAGGTATAATATTGTGCTGCCCACATCTGGTTCTGGCCGACTTCAGTTGTGATAATTGCTTCGCCTTTGGTGGCCTCACAGATTTGTTCAACTACGTATTGGGGTTTTACAACGTCACTTGTGTTATCATAAGACAAGCGATATTTCTTCTTCCATTCAGCAATTTTTTCAAACCACTCTTTTCTTTCAGCATAATTTACATGTTTTATCAATTCAGTAAGAATATTGTTGGCATCACCAACAACCGGGATGTCAACCCTGATATTCTTACTGATAGAAGTTGGGTCTATATCTATATGAATAATCTTTGCACAGGGAGCAAACTCATCTATCTTACCCGTAATCCTGTCATCAAACCTCGCTCCAATTGCAATTAATAAATCTGCTTCATGAACGGCATAGTTGGCAGGAACCGTTCCATGCATTCCTATCATTCCCAGTGCTTTTTCGTTGTCTTCAGGAAATACCCCCAGTGCCAGTAATGTCGTGTTTACCGGTAAATTGGCTTTTTCTGCAAGCTCGATAAGTTGTTCTGAGCTATTTGATAATATAACTCCACCACCTGCATAAATTACCGGCCTTTTTGATCTGTTTATTGCCTCCGCTGCTATTTTTATCTGCCGTATATTGCCTTCATATGATGGCTTATATCCGGGAAGATTTATTTCTTCGTGAATATCTCCATCCCATTTATCTGTGGTTACGTCTACAGGGAGGTCAACAACAACAGGGCCCGGTCTGCCAGTTGATGCAATATAAAATGCCTCTTTAATTACCGTTCCCAGTTCTTTTATATTTTTAACGAGATAATTATGTTTCGATATAGGGCGAGTTATACCGGTTACATCTGCTTCCTGGAATGCATCACTGCCTATAAGATGTGTTTTGACCTGTCCGGTTATGGCTACCATGGGTATAGAGTCCATGTAGGCTGTTGCAATAGCAGTTGTTAAATTTGTTGCGCCGGGACCGGATGTAACGAGACAAACACCTACTTTTCCGGTAGCCCGAGCATAACCATCAGCCGCATGCCCTGCCGCCTGCTCATGTCGTGTCAGTATGAACTTTAAGTCTGTATCGTCAAACAGTGTATCAAAGAGTGGTATGACTACACCGCCAGGTAAACCAAAAATGTATTCAACATTTTCTTTCTTTAAAGCATCAATTAAAATTTGCGAACCAGTTCTTTCCATTTTTGTTTTTTGTTAAACCAGGTTTTCTGGAAGTTTAGATTGTTTTTAAGCTGATAAATTGGAAGTTCTTCAGTTTGCCAGCCTGATAAAATAGATATACAGAGAGCCCTCTTTCAAAGCTCTAGAGAATAAACCAAAGTTGCCAATTTATTCCAGCCGATAAGATATTGATTTATTGTAAAAGAATTATTTCTTTAGATAAGTATAGCGTGTGTTTCAAGATATGTCAATTGGAAGATCGGTTAATTGAATTGACTTAAAGGTGTTCCTACGCTTCTTTGCTATGGATGGTCCTCTTAAAATTAATTAACTGTTTTCAGCGTCGTAATCATCTGTATCTGTATCAGGCTCTCCCATCACGGGTGGTTTATAGCCTGGCTGTTTAGCTTTTTCAGTCTCTTCTTTGTATGCAGCAAGTACTTTTTGTTCAATTTCATCGCGGCAATTAGAATTTATTGGATGAGCGGTATCCGCATATAACTTGAATTTACCCTTGGATTCTTCCCCCGCTTCGCCTCTGGCTTCACCACTGGATTCTCCTAATGCACGTTTGTCATCTAGTTTGGCGCCACAATCATTACAAAAGCGTGCACGAAGGTGGTTTTTGGAATTGCATTTAGGGCATTTATCAGCGAGCTTTCTGCTCGGCATAGCAACAAAAGCCCCTTTATATCCTTCTATAATTTTCAGGTCTCTTACTACAAAGTCGTTATCAATTGTAATGCTGCAGAAAGCCTGTAAACGATTTTTTTTTGCCTCAGTTAGTTTCACTCTGACTTCAGTAATATTCATAGTAATAAGTTCTCCTTCCAGTCTCGTTGTCTATGGTGTTATAACATTTGTTACCGCAAATACATTTCCTATGCTGCTTAGTTCTATTTTGCCTTTGATAGCTTTCGCTTGTTGCCTATCTCTGCACAGACCGAAGAAGGCTGACCCACTACCAGAAACTGACAAACCACAAAAATCAAAATGGTCTAAAGCCTTTTTTACATCTAACAAGTCAGGGTATGTAGTGAAAACAACTTCTTCTAAACGGTTAAATAGCAACTTACTGATACCCGCAACTTTAGGATGTTTTAGTGCGTTCAAAAAAAAGCTTACATCTATTATCTTTTTTGTCAAGTCAATTTTCAGGTTTCTGTAGATTGTTGCTGTACTGATATTGATATGCGGAAAAATGACAAGATAATTCATTTCACTTTTCACTTCAATCGGAGTTATCTTTTCTCCCCTCCCACTACATAACGCAGTCTTGCCCTTTATGAAAAAAGGAATATCGGATCCCAGCTTTGCAGCAAATTCCATTAGCTCAGCATCGTTAAGTCCGATCTTCCAAAGTAAATTCAATGCCTTAAGGGTAGCGGCTGCATCACTACTCCCACCGCCCAAACCGGCTCCCACAGGTATATTTTTTTCTAAACTTATCAATACTCCTTTTCTGATTCCGCACTCATTTAGAATAAGATTTGCAGCTTTGCATACAAGATTGTTTTCGTCTGAAGGAATATTCTTGTCATTGCAATTAAGCCGCACACCTTCCTGGATTTCTTCAAACTGAAGGTTGTCCACAAGATCAATTTCCTGCATTACTGTTTCAATCTCATGATAACCATCATCTCTTTTGCCTAAAATTTCCAGGAAAAGATTTATCTTGGCAGGCGCCTTAAGGCTAATTCTATTTATTTCACAATTGTTTTTATTCACAAAACGAAATAATGTTGATTTGAAATAATTTGTAAAATTAAAACCATTTTTCCCAAACAAGAACACATGTTGAGGGTTTTGTATTGTAGTTTGGTTCGGGTTGGAAGCTTCTGAGAATTTTTACGTCTCAGGGTTTGAGCTTATTCCCAGGAAAGTAAACTGTGTCGCGCCATACTGTCTTTCATTAATTATCTTCAACTGTTTGAAGTTTTCTTTGCTGACCGTTTGTTTTTTGTGATGTTGGAGTACAATAATTCCTGTTTCATTTATGATTTTTCTGGAAACGCACTCATCCAGCATAGAAAAGATTTTTTTTCTATCTCTGTAATCTAAATCCAATAATTTATATGGAGGAGCTACCAGCATAAGGTTAAATTTTTGATGCTTATTTTTTAGAATTCCTAGCAATCTAAAAACGTTTATTTTTAGAACAACAGATTTCTCTAGAAATTCTGCATCCTGGAGATTCTTCTTAATTACCAGAATGGCATTTGTACTATTATCTACAAATAAACACCTTTTTGCACCTCGACTAAGAGCTTCTATTCCTAGTGATCCGGTACCTGCAAATAAATCCAGAACAACACTATCATGTATAGAGTCTCCTAAAATATTAAATAAGGACTCCTTCGCTCTATCCAATATTGGCCTGGTTCGTTTACTGCTTAATGCTGATAGTCGTACACCTTTTGCTTTACCTGAAATAATACGCATATACGTCCTTTTGGGCGCAGATTATAAGAATGTGCGGTTCTGCTGTACTGTGGAAATCTGCGATCTGTTTTAAGTTTATGTTAAATTGTTAGCGCCTGTTTTGATAACAAGTTGTGTTGCCTCCGCTAAATTCTCCGGTGAACTGCCCGCATCTATCCACCAACCGTCTAAAACCGAACATGTCATCGTTCCGTCTTTTATGTAAGCGTTATTGACGTCAGTAATCTCTAATTCTCCCCTGTCTGACCTTTCAAGTGTTTCGATGATATCAAATACACGGCTATCGTACATATAAATGCCTATGACAGCATGGTCTGTTTTAGGGTTTTCAGGTTTCTCTTCAATGCCAATCACCTTATTCCCTTCAAGTTCTGGAACACCAAAACTTGATGGATGTGGGACTTTCTTTATTAATATCTTGGCGCCTTCCTTTTGTTTCTCAAATTCGTCCTTTTCTTTGATTATGTTCTTTTCAATAATATTGTCTCCCAAGACAATCAAAACCTTTTCACCGTCTGCGAAGTTCCTGGTCAAGTCCAGTGCTTCTGCAATTCCACCTTCTCCTTCCTGGTATGTGTAGCTTATGTCCTTCAATCCAAATTGCCTCCCATTGCCTAAAAGCTTGAGGAAATCACCTGCATTATTACCTCCGGTAACAATCATAATATCATCAATTCCTGCATTTATTAAGGTTTGCAATGGATAGTAAATCATTGGTTTGTCGAAAATAGGTAATAGATGCTTGTTGGTAATTCTCGTTAAAGGCAATAATCGAGTACCAAGACCACCGGCAAGAACAACACCTTTCATTATTTATCCTTTCTGTCAATGATAACTATAATGGATGATACATTTTAAGTACATATTAGAAACTTATCCGTTGTAGTGGTAAACTTTGTGAATAATTTGTAAGTCGTCTTATAGATCGCTTATTACACTCTAAGTTGTAAATTTTGCTTCTGAAATAGTTTCTGAAGTTCGTGAAAATCCTATCATATAGGCTTTTGTAGCGCAAGTGATTTTAGAATTATCTATAATCATTAAATGATTGAAAATATAGTACTTGAAACAAAACTTGAAAATTGGTAAAAGCTATCTAAGTGAATATTGTGGCAAAGATGGTCGCATTAGTCCGTTAACAGGCAAATTGGCAGGTGGGCAAAATAATTCAGGGATTTCTGAATCTTTAATAAATTGTTGTGAGCGAGGGTGGCGGAATTGGCAGACGCGCTAGACTTAGGATCTAGTATCGCAAGGTATGGGGGTTCGACTCCCCCCTCTCGCACCAAATAAAAATATATTGTAAATCCTTATTGGTCAATTATAATTCAATGTCTAGGAATTTCAATCTTTTTGATAGGATCCGTCTCCCGACGGCGAGTAACACCCACAACGGCATGTAAGCCTTGGTTGCCGGCAGGATGACTCCTTGTAAAAGTTGCCAAAGACTTAACTTATAGTAAGCGGGTGTAGCTCAGTGGTAGAGCGTCACGTTGCCAACGTGAATGTCGTGGGTTCGAATCCCATCACCCGCTCCATTTTATTGGCCTTACTGTTAAATCAGGCATGATGTATAGCTTGAAGACTAAAAGGAAACCCATAGAAACGGTTTGAATAAAACAATGAATATAGAGATAGAAGAAGTAGGGCCATGTAAGAAATCACTTAAGATTGAGATACCAAAGGAAAGAATAGAAGATGAGTGGCAAAAGCAACTAAACGAAGTATCCAGAATGGCCAAGTTGCCAGGTTTCAGAAAAGGTAAAGCTCCCAGGAAGCTTCTTGAGAAGAAGTTTAGTGACAGAATTATAGAAGATGTCAAGCGGGCAGTTGTCAGCGAGTCATACCAGCAAGCATTGGAAGGGAACAAATTATCACCTATCGGTGACCCGGATGTTGGAGACATTGACCTTGAGTTGGGCAAGCCGTTAAAATTCAAGATTACATTGGAGGTCTTGCCAACATTTGAGTTGGGAGACTACAAAGGAATGCAACTGAAGAAGAAGCCTGTTTCAGTTACTGATGAAGATATAGAAAATGCATTGAAAGCTGTAAGCAGGCAGAAAACCCAACTTGCTGTTGTGAAAAAAGGTAAAGTAAAAGACGGAGATTATATTATATGTGATTGTGAAGTTGGTGTTAATGGTGAGGCAATTTGGAATGACGAAGAATTGGAAGTTATGGTTTCTGGTTCCAGTGTGGCTAATATTAACGTACCTGATCTGAAGACTAATCTTGTAGGCGCGAAATCCGGAGACAAGCTTACTATGGTTGTCGAATTGGGTGACAACTTTTCTGTAGAACAACACAGAAATAAGTCTGCCAAGATGGAAATATCTATTAAAGAAATTAAAAGACCTGCCAGTCCTGATATAAATGATGAGTTGGCAAAACAGGTTGGTTACGATACACTTGGTGAATTAAGGGAGTTTCTTTCAAAGAGGTTGGAGGTGGAAAAGAAGAATCAGGTAGAAGGTGAAATGCATGAGCAAATTTACAGCAAACTCATAGAGATGGCGGATTTTGATCTACCTGGAGATATGATTGCCCATCAATCAAACGAAAGACTTCACAGATACCAGATGGAACTTATAAACAAAGGTACTCCAATGGAAGAGATGGAAAAGAATATAGATGATTTGAAAAATGCTTCAGAAGAATCGGTTATTAAGGATTTTAAGATGTCTCTGGTTATTGATCGTATAGCAGAAAAGGAAAAAATATTTGTAACAGAAAATGATGTTAATCAAAGGATAAGCGGTATGGCAGGAATGTATGGTATCGAGCCTGCCGCCATGAAAAAACAGCTTGAGAAGATAAATGGTATGTCAAACTTGAGGCATCAGTTGAAGGAGCACAAAACGCTTAATCTTTTGATGAAGGAAGCAACGATAGAAGAGGTTAAAGAAGAAGTTAAGAAGAAAGTTAAATGAAAAGCAAAATAACAAAATATTCAGTAAGGAGGAGCAAGTGACTAAGGACGCCAATATGAACAGTTGTACACGTAATGAGCTTGATTATATATCTAACGGGAGCTATGGAAATGTATATGTGCCATACGTTGTGGAAAAAACAGGGTATGGGGAGAGACATTATGATATCTTTTCCAGGTTGCTTAAAGACCGGATCATCTTTATTGGAAGCCCGATAGACGACAATGTTTCAAACATTGTGATCGCCCAGATGTTATTTTTACAAAATGACAATAAGAATCAGGATATCAATGTTTATATAAACTCTCCGGGTGGTTCAATTACGGCAGGCCTTGCGATATATGATACTATGCAGTTTGTGCATTGTGATGTTGCTACTTTCTGTATCGGCTCTGCCTATAGCATGGGTGCGGTACTTATGGCCGCGGGAACAAAGGGTAAGAGGTTCAGTCTTCCACATACAAGGATAATGCTGCATCAGCCATGGGGTGGTACTACGGGAACGGCGACTGATATAAGTATACAGGCAGAAGAGATAATGTTTATGAAGAAAAGTCTTAATGAAATACTGGTAAAACACAGTGATCAGCCAATGGAGAAAATAGAAAAAGACTTTGACAGAGATTTTTACATGTCTGCACAAGAGGCCAAAGATTATGGAATAGTTGACGAAGTTATTGAGTCGTTAGAGGACAGAAAGAAAGATAAAGATTAGGGTAACTCTGATCAAAGATCAGAGTTACCTGGTAATTTTGTGAAATAAAGATTGCTTCTTTTGTGATAAATCGTAGCGAAACATTAACCACCTTCTGTGAAATGTAAAGCTCTTATTTGTACAGACTTGGACTCTTCACCAACGATCTTGAAGGATTTTTCTGAAACAACATAGGTTGAAACCTGACCGCGTGTCCTTATTGTAATTATCCAATCTCCCTTTCCACGGCTTACGCTTACTACTTTACCCTTCTTAACTGCTATCCAAATGCTTATTTTTGATGATGTAGAACTGTCTGAATACGCTCTTACGTTTGTCACTTTTAATACATTTGGAAGGCCAGTCTAAGCTTTACAGAAACATCTCTATTTTGTGCGAAAGTTATTGAGCAGTAAAAATTGAAAGAGCTAATAATAGTGTCTGAATATACTTCATCCTTAAACCCTCCTTCAAAAATTTATGTGCGGTTTATTAATCTGACTGTTTTTTAATGGTTGTAATTATTTCATTAACAATATCTTCACATGCAACGTAGGATGTGTTTATTATGTAGTCTGCTGCATTTTTATAAGGGTGTTCTCGCAGTTCTAACAAATGTTTGATTTCGTCCAGGGGTTTCTTGTCTGTTAATGAAGGTCTTTGTTGTGTTGTTTTTTCATCTTGTGTTATGCGGTTATGGATAATTTCCGGAGTAGCTTCTAAGAGAACGAGAAATCCGTTATCCTTTAAATTGCTTACATTATCTTCTCTAAGGATAGCTCCTCCTCCTACTGCTACTATCTTGTTGTCCATCCCGCTTAATTTTGCAATAACATCCGCTTCTATCTTACGAAAGCCCTCCTCACCATCTTCTTCGAATATATGCTTAATTGTTTTTCCGGTAGAATCTTCGACATATTTGTCTGAATCAATAAAATCTCTTTCTAAACGATTCGCTAAGTGTTTACCAACTGTGCTTTTCCCGGTTCCTCTGAAGCCAATTAAGACTATGTTCATAATATTTTCCTTACTACGTCATTCATTAATTCTACAGGTGGGTCGATATTTGTCCAGAGCCTGAATTGCTCTGCTGCCTGATTGATGAACATAGTGAGCCCATTAACCGTATGACACCCTCTCTCCCTGGCGTCCCGGAGAAGCTTTGTTTCAATTGGATTGTAAACAGCATCAAAAACTATCATACCTTCCTTTAGTACATTTTCTGGGACAGGCGTTCTGTTGACCTCCGGAAACATACCGATAGGTGTAGTATTTATGAGGATATCAGAATCAAGGTTGTCGATTTCTTCAAATCTTTCAAATCTACACTTAACGTCATTAGACAGTTTTTCTGCACGCTCAGTGGTGCGATTATAAATTGTTATGTTGCAACCTTTCTCTTTTAATCCAAAGGCAATTGCACGTGCTGCACCACCTGCTCCTATGATGGATACCTTCTTATTATTTAATGTATCTCCGTTTTCTTCCAGGCCGCATTCCAGCCCGGTTATAGCGGCCATGCAGTCAGTGTTGTAACCTGTTAATTTTCCATCCTGTCTTACAATGGTATTAATGGCACCAATTTTCTCAGCTGTGTGTTCAATGTCATCCAGGAACGGTAAAACGCTCTCTTTATGTGGAATGGTAACACTGAAGCCCTGGAAATCTATTTTTCTGTATTCTTTAATGAAGGTGCCTATGTTCGATACTTTCAGTGGGACATAGACGTTATTAAGCCCTTTTTCCGTAAAGGATGCGTTATGAATGATTGGACTCATACTATGAGAAACAGGATTTCCAATAATACCATAAAGCTTTGTTTCTTTATTTATATTTTTAAAGTGATATATTCTGGAAAGTTCGTCAACGGTTAGTTGCCCGGGTGCCGATTCTTTACCTCTTTCGAGAGAAGCGAATGTCAGTACCCCCCCAAACTTTCTTGTAAGAATCCTGCTTATGTGACCCAATTCCCCCATGCAGAAAGATATGATGGGTATGTTCGCAGTATTTAAAAGTTCAAATATCCTGATATTGTCAGTAATGTCATTTGCGTATGTTACGATCTTTACTATGTCGGGCTTGTGTTGACAAATATCGTCATATATTTTGCTTAAGTTTTGAGGGGTCTCTTTAAAATTATGATAAGAAATAATTACTTTGCTGTTTTTTCGTCTGACAATTTGCTTAATCGAATCATATTCAACGTCAACGTAATCTGCTTCCAGGTCGATAGCCTTTTGTAGCAGACGTAATCTATCCTGTTCGCTGCCATTAAATTTACCACCTTCTCTTTCCGGCCTGTTTGTGACTATTACTGGCTTAGTCTTACTCTTTAATGATTCTTCAAGGCATCTTTCTGTATCTTGTGCTTCCGGGATATAATCAATACGTAGTTCGATTATGTCAGCACATTTGGAAGCTGATGACATTTCCGAAATAGTATCTTCAGTGCTTCTAGCCGTAATTGGAATGCAAATCATGTTTATAATAAGGTGTTTGTAAGAATTAGTTGATTATTATATTGTATACTTTAAAATAGTCAATCTTATGTATTTCCGTTTTGGACGCACCCGCCCGACAAACCGGCGGGCAGGGATAAACGCAGATCTTAAGGATTTAGGGCTCCGCCAGGAAAAATAATTCTTAAAAAGTATTTATCTGTAGAAACCAGTGTCCTATTAATTTAAGAAATAGGGAGTTGTAATGGATGTAAGTGAAGCAATAAAGAAACGAAGGAGCATAAGGAAGTTCAAGCCGGATCCAATTCCGGAAGAGAAGATCAGGCTTTTACTTGAAAGTGCCAGGCTGGCGCCATCAGGGACAAACACACAGCCATGGCGATTTGTTGTGATTAAAGATAATGATACTAAAAAGAAATTACAAGAGGCGGCACATAACCAAAGGCATATAGGACGTGCTCCCGTAATAATTGTCTGCTGCGCAGATTTAAAGGCATTTAAAGAATTTCCAGAAAGAGTGGATGAGCTTATTGAATCGGGCGCACTTCCTGAGAGGACGAGAGAAATATTTATTCCATATCTTAGCAAAGGTATGGATACTGTTACAAAGGACGCTCTTATGGTTGCTGCAGCGGCAAATGTAGCTATAGCAGTAGAACATATTGTTTTGCAGGCGGTGGAGATTGGCCTTGGAACTTGTTGGGTAAGATGGTACGAAGATAATAAGGTAAAAGAAATCCTTGATATTCCTGAGCATGTTGAAGTAATGGCGCTTCTGCCCATTGGAGTTCCTGACGAAGATCCTTCTCGTAGGCCAAGATTGGAGTTGGATCAACTAGTATATGGTGAAAAGTATGGAGAAGGGTATTTTTAAATAAACCAATTCTTCTTTTAAGTATAATACAATTTTCCTGGATTTTGATTGACACAGATATGAAGACAACAACTTTAGATAGTGACAGGAAAACAAGTTTTTTCAATGACAGGTATATTTGGATACTTCTGATAATTTCTATCTCAGTGAGGATATACCTGGGCTTATTCACATATGTAATCAAGAATGACAGTGTCGCTTTTATACAAAATGCGAAATATTTTGCTGATGGTGATTTCTTAAGCGGGTTAAGACACGATTTCCATCCCCTCTACTCCTTCCTTATGGCTGTGCTATACAAGGCTATTCCAGACATGGAACTCTCCGGCACTATTGTGTCTATTTCTTTTGGTACGCTGACTGTAATTGTATTCTACCTGATTGGTAAAAGTGTCTTTGGCAGGAAGGTATCGTTTGTTTCTTCTGTTGTTCTGGCCTTACATCCTTATGCTGTCAGGTTTTCTGTGGATATCATTTCAGAGTCTACCTATTTCTTTTTCTTCATATCTGCACTTGGCCTGGGCTTTTTTGCGATAGTAAAGAGGAAGCATTATTTATTTGCCCTTGCCGGGATAAGTTCAGCATTTGCTTATCTTGTACGCCCTGAAGGAATTGGGATTATTATTATAGTTACCGGCTGGTGTATATTGAAAGACCTGACCAAGTTCAAGATAGTCTGGAAAGAAAAGCTTGTTTCAATCCTGATACTGGCTACTTCATTTCTTGTCTTTTCAATGCCGTATCTTGTGTATATCCAGAAGGAGACGGGTCATTGGAGCCTTACAAAGAAAAAAGATTTATCCAAGGTAGTCGGT
>Ga0208639_1001510_pt1 | contig 15159 bp, 10 predicted proteins | sample ETNtaG_33_FD_185772 | JGI IMG/M metagenome (GOLD analysis project Ga0208639, IMG submission 185772) | Marine microbial and viral communities from oxygen minimum zone, Eastern Pacific Ocean - ETNP201310SV76 (SPAdes) (version 2) | ecosystem: Environmental > Aquatic > Marine > Oceanic ...
GGGCAGCGGGTCGGATTCTAGTTCTGGCGGAGGGCAGCAAACAAACCAAGTACTCTCTTTTGATACCGAAACTTATGGATTGAATTTCAATTTCCAGTGGGAGCTGGATATTTGGGGACGGGCCTTAAACGGCCGCCGGGCCGCCTTTAAAGATTATGAGGCTGCAAATTATGAACTTTCTTACCTGGGTTTTTCTACCCTGGTGAGAGCGGCCCAGACTTATTTCCAGAATGTAGAAGCATCGGGACAAGTGGCTATTGCAGAACAGTCCTATGCCAGCCTGGTGGAAATCCGGGACCTGGTGCAGGATCGTTATAACCGCGGTTTAAAATCCAGCTTGGATTACCGTCTTGCAGAAACTTCCGTAGCCACAGCCCGGGTATTGATCGAAAATCGCCATAATCAGCTGAAAAATCTCAATCGGCGTCTGGAAATCCTCTTGGGGAAATATCCTTCAGGAACTTTTATTACTGCCGCTGAATTTCCGGAAAGTCTGCCCATGGTTCCTGCTGGAATTCCTGCAAATCTCCTGAGCAGGCGGCCCGATATTCGGGCCTTATTCAAGAAGGTGGAAGCAGCAGACCTGCGGGTAGGGCAGGCCAAACGAAATCTTTTGCCCGGAATCACACTCACCGGTTCAGCGGGTACATCCACTAAGGATCTTAAGGAGATATTCAATGATGATAACGGTATCTGGAACCTGGGGCTCAATGCAGCCACGCCGCTTTTTAACGGTGGCCGGCTGCGGTCGGCAGTCAAATTGCAGGAAGCGGTACTGGAACAGTCTAAGCAGGAATTAGTTCGGGGGCTATTGACTTCCTTTTCGGAAGTGGAACAGCTCCTGGATTTGGAAAATTCACTTTTGGTACAGCTGGATGCCTTGAACAACGCAGTTCAGCAGTCCCAGGATGCTTATAATTTATCGAAAGAAAGGTATGATAAAGGTGTGACCACCCTGGAGTCTGTCCTGAACAGCCAGCGGCAGTACAATGATCTCCGCTCTCAGTATTTGACCCTTAAGCGTCAAAGAATAGAAAATCGCCTATCCTTAATTCTGGCTCTGGGCGGCGCCTACGAGCCAGCCGATACACAAATGTTAAACTAATTGAAATAATGCCTATGAAAAAATATATCCCAATACCAATCATTTTAGGCAGCATCCTTATTTCCCTGTTGCTGATCCGATCCAGACCGGAAGCGGTTGCGGAAAAGGCAGAGCCTGAAACACCTTTTGTAAAAACAATGATGATATTTCCCCGTACGGTCCAAGCAGCCATTCAATCTCAGGGAATTATTCTTCCTGAAAGGGAACTGACAATTCTATCGGAAGTTAACTCCAAGGTTGAGTGGGTAGCACCCAATATGGAAGCAGGATCCAGTTTTCGCCAGGGAGATACATTGATTGTTCTGGATAAACGGGACTATGAATTGGCGCTTATTACCGCTGAGTCTAATATTCTTAATGCAGAGGTAAACCTTCAGCGGGAAAAAGCAGAATTTGAATTAGCTTCCAAGGAATGGCAGCGTGTGGGCGACGGCAAAGGCAGTGACTTGGCCCTGCGAAAACCACAGATGGCCCAGGCAAAAGCCACTCTGGCGGCGGCAAAAGCCAACCTGGAGCAGGCGCAGCGCAATCTGAGAAGAACGGTGTATGTAGCTCCCTTTGACGGCCGGGTCCGGGCCAAGAACCTGAATGCAGGCACAACCGTATTCTCTGGTACCGCCATGGGTATTATTTATGCCACAGATTATTTTGAGGTCCGCCTGGCCGTTGCCGATCAAGATGTGCCCTTTACGGGATTGAATTTTGACGGCAAATTAATCCCTGAAGGGGATCAGTTGGATGTGGATATTACTCCCAGTTCCGGATCGGGTGACATTCTATGGCCGGGCAGAATCACCCGGGCTGAGGCGGAAATTGACCCCATAACCCGCATGCTGGCCCTGGTGGCAAGGATAAATAATATCAATTCAGTACTATCAGCCAATACACCACTGGCCGTAGGCCAGTTTGTGGAAGCAACAATTTCCGGGATTGTGCTAAATGATATTACAGTGATACCCAGAACAGCAGTTCGTGATGAAAGTGCGTGGGTTGTGGATCAAGATCTGCGCTTGCGGAATCGGCCGGTGGAAATTATTCGCTATGAGGATGCATTTGCTCTTATTGGCGAGGGTTTTGAGCAGGGAGACCGCCTGCTCACTTCCCGTATGTCATCACTTGTAAATGGCCAGCAGGTGAAATTTGATACCAACTGAATAGACGGTATGGAACGAATAACACGCTGGTTTGTGCACAATAGTGTCGCTTCCAATATGGTGATGATTTTTATCATTATCGCCGGTGCTCTGACCATCCCCCTGATCAAGATGGAGGTTTTTCCCGCCATTGAGGTGGATATTGTTAATATTACCGTCTTATATCCAGGTGCCTCTCCTGGGGATGTGGAGGAAGCGATCTGCATTCGCATCGAAGAAAGATTACAGGGCCTGGAAGGGATCAAACGGATATCTTCCAGTGCCAATGAAAATGTGGGCTCAGTCAATGTAGAAATACTGCCGGACCAGGATATTAGCGATATGCTGGATAAAGTGAAAGCTCAGGTAGATGCCATCGATACCTTTCCCGTAGATGTGGAAGAGCCATCCATCCAGCAGTTTATCGCTGTATCGGAGGTAATCACCGTTGCCGTGGATGGCGATGTAAATGAATCCATTCTGATCGATTTTACCGAAAGTATCAAAGATGAGCTTGATGCCCTGCCGGAAGTCACCTACACCACACTCGTGGGCAAGCGACCCCGGGAAATTGCCATTGAGGTATCAGAGATAACGCTTAGAAAATATAATTTAACCCTGGATCAGATCTCAAGGGCTATTCAGAGCTGGTCTGTCAATATGCCCGGCGGGACGATTGAAAATAAAGAGGGTGAAATATTGATTCGGGCAGAGAATCAAAGCCACAGCGCTTCTGAATTTGCTGCTATCCCTGTTATTACCGATTCCCGGGGGGCCGTGGTGCGCCTGGGAGATGTCAGCTCTGTTAAAGACGGCTTTGTGAACAATGACCTTGATTTGAAATTTAACGGGAATCCCGCCAAATTGATTCGCGTATACCGGGTAGGCGATCAGAATGCCCTGGATATATCCCGGGCGGTCCGGGATTATATCCGTCTGAAAAATTCTGAATTGCCCGCCGGCATTCATCTAACGCCCTGGAATGATGAAGCAATCATTCTGCAGGGCCGTATTGACCTGCTTGTTGAAAATGCGTTTTACGGTCTTTTCCTTGTGGTGCTTGTGCTGGCATTGTTTCTAAAGCCGAAGCTGGCCTTTTGGATTTCACTGGGGATTCCCATTTCCTTTATGGGCGGGTTCTGGTTTTTGCCCATACTGGGTGTTTCTATCAATATGCTGTCCCTATTCTCCTTTATCCTTGTACTGGGAATTGTAGTGGATGATGCCATAGTGGTCGGCGAAAATATCACTCTGTTCCGGGAACGGGGCATGGGTCGAAAAGAGGCTGCTGTAAAGGGCGCTGCCCAGGTTTCCACTCCTGTTATTTTCGCTATTTTGACCACCATGGTTACATTTGCACCTATGCTGGCAGTGGAGGGTGTAGTGGGCCCAATCTGGCGTATATTCCCCCTGATCACCATTACGGTTCTGTTCTGGTCCCTCTTTGAGTCATTAACGATTTTGCCTTCCCACCTAGCCCACGCCAGCGATAAGGAGCCTAAGGATAACTGGATGGGTCGTATTGCCGTCCGATGGGAACGAATGCGCATGAGCATCAAGAACAGGCTCTATTTTGTTCGGGATCATTACTACCAGCCCATACTCTTAAGGGCCACCACCTATCCCCACGTGGCTCTGGCAATTGCTACTGCCATTTTCATCATTACCCTGGGTGTGATTGGCGGTGGTCTGATAAAATTTTCTTTTTTCCCGCCTATTGAAGGCGATCTGGCCATCGGCGTAATCGAATATCCTACGGGCACACCTGTGGAAATGACAGAAGAAGGTTTCCTTGAAGTGCAGCAGGCAGCGGAAAAACTTGAACGTAAATTACAGGAGGAATATCCCAGTCAGCCCATAATTTTGAATATCCTGGCTACCCTGGGAGACCAGCCCATGCGTACCAAGACTTCCCAAGGTCCTGGAACTCTCGACGCATCTTTTGACGGTTCCAATCTGGCGGAGGTGGCCCTGGAACTGGCGCCCGGGGAAGAACGTGATGTGAGTACCGAGGAGGTGGTTCGCCAATGGCGGGAATTGACACCATCCATCCCTGGTGTTAAGAATGTGTCTTTCCTATCCGATTTATTTTCCGCGGGGGACGCTGTCAATATCCAGATAACCAGTAAATATATGGATGATCTTTTAGCTGCCCGGGATGAATTAAAATCAAAATTGCTCCAATATCCCGGGGTTTTCAATGTGAAGGATAATTACAACATTGGCAAAGAAGAGTTGAACATTACTCTGCTACCCGCCGCTGCCAATTATGGAGTGACCATGGCGATGCTGGCAACACAGGTGCGGCAGGCTTTTTACGGCTTGGAAGTGCAAAATCTGCAGAGGGGCAGGGATGAGATTAAAGTGATGCTTAGGTACCCGGAACAGGATCGTTCATCCATATCTAATTTGGAAGAAATGATGATTCGCACACCTCAGGGCTCTACCATCCCCATCCGCCAGATCGCCCGTCTGAATATTGGGGAAGGGCTTGCCACTATTCTCCGCAAAGACCGCAAACGGGCTATTAATGTGTCTGCAGATGTGGATTTAACCGTAACCACAAGCAATGAAGTAATTGCCGCAATGATGAAAAATGTGCTTCCTGACTTAACCAAGCGCTATAGTTCGCTATCCTATTCTCTGGAAGGAGAACAGCAGGAACAGGGCCAGAACCTGAAATCCCTCGGAAAAAATTTCCTGATTGCCTTGATTGTGATCTATACCCTGCTGGCCGTACCGTTCAAGTCTTATTTTCAGCCACTGGTGGTAATGTCTGCAATCCCTTTTGGGCTTACTGGTGCAGTTATCGGTCACTTGATCATGGGCATTAACTTTTCTGTTCTTTCTCTTCTGGGCATTATAGCCCTGGCAGGTATTGTCGTCAATGACAGTCTGGTCCTGGTAGATTTTATCAACCGCTACCGTGAAGAGGGCTACAATATCAAGCAGGCAGTTCTGGAAGCGGGACCGCGACGCTTCCGACCTATAATTTTAACATCCATGACTACCTTTGCCGGCTTGGTACCGCTGCTATTGGAAAAAAGCATCCAGGCTCAGTTTATCATTCCCATGGCTGTATCCCTGGCTTTTGGGGTGGTGTTTGCCACCACCATCACCCTGCTGCTGGTCCCGGTGTCTTATCTGGTTCTGGAAAAACATATTCTGAACACCGAGACCAATTGAAATGAAATATTATGAACTGGATGTGGAGCAATTTATCGATCAGCCTGTTGAAAAAGTGTTTGAGTTTTTTTCCCGGCCGGAGAACCTGGAGGAGATTACACCGCCCCGATTGGGGTTTACCATTATGACTCCCAGCCCGATCCCTATGGAAAAAGGTAGCCTGATCGATTACACCATAAGGATATTGGGATTTCCGGTCCACTGGCGGACGCTCATTACGTCCTATGATCCGCCCCATGGTTTTGTGGATGAACAGATTAAGGGACCTTATGTACTTTGGCACCATAGGCATAGTTTCAAGAAAGAAAACGGCGGCACCATAATCCGGGATACCGTCCGATATGCTGTACCCCTGGGGATTATTGGCCGTTTCCTTAACTTGATCTGGATTCGAAAAGACCTGAAAGACATCTTTGCCTACCGTAGAAATTTTATCGCAAATAAATTCGGGGAACAAAATTACGATTTAAGTTTTCATAAGGGATGGAGGGAGACAGCTTGAAAGTAGCCTTGTTTGGCGGCACCGGGTTTGTGGGTTCTTATATAGTGGATGAACTGGTATCCAGGGAGCATAAACCCAGGTTATTGGTTCGACCTGGATCAGAAGGTAAAGTTTCCAAGCCGGAATATTGTGAGACGGTTAGTGGTGATATCCATGATGATTATGCAATTCGAGAAACACTGTATGATTGTGATGCTGCTATTTATTTAATTGCGGTTATCAGGGAATTCCCCAAGGAAGGAATTACCAATGAACTGCTGCAGTTTAGAGGCGCCCAGAAGGTGGCCAATATTGCTTTAGAAGTTGGTGTAAAGCGGTTCCTGCTGATGAGTGCCTTGGGAACCAACTGCGGGCCTGGAGCGTCCAAATATTTTAAGGCCAAACACCTGGCTGAACAGGCAGTAAAAAACACAGAACTAAACTGGACCATCCTGCGGCCTTCTTCCATATTTGGCGATCCCAGGGGATTTGGACGACCGGAATTTTGCACCATGCTCAATAAAGATATGCTGAATCTGATACCATTCCCGGGATTTCTTCCCTTTCCAGCACCGTCATTTTTTACCGGATTGAACCCTTTTAATGCAGGCAGTTTTTCCCTTTCCATGATCCATGCAGCAGACGTGGCAACATTAGTTGCAAACGTTCTGGATGACGATACAGCAATTGGCAAAACACTGGAACTGGGAGGTAAGCAGGAAATGAGTTGGAATGAGATTATCAAAGCAATTGCATCGAGCAGCGGGAAAAAAATCTTTATGATGCCCGTTCCCTTCTTTGCTGTCTGGCTGGCTGCTCTCATGCTTGATCGTTTTACCTGGTTTCCGGCGACCAGAGATCAACTCCAGGATCTTGTACAGGGGAATACATGTAATTCCAGGGAACTATTCAAACAATATTCCATAGAACCAATTCCATTTAGTGTTGAAAATATGGACTACTTATCGAAATAAATTCTATGAAAAAAAAGCTCATTATTTTAATATCAATTATCTTTTCATTTGCTTCCGGACAGAATGGTATCATATCAGGATTTGTCACCGATTCATCATCTGGAGAAGCCCTGATTGGTGCCAATGTTGTATTAATAGAAAGTGGAAAAGGAATGGCCACGGAAATGAATGGCTATTATATCATCCAGGGTGTTGCAGAAGGAATGTACACGCTGATGGTTTCCTATGTTGGTTTTAGAACCTACCGTGCACCGGTCTCTATAGCCGCCGGAGAATCAAAAAAAATAAATGTTACACTATCAGAGAAAATGGTGGAAATGACCGAGGTGGAAGTAACTGCAGAAAGACTCCAGCGGCGCAATAATATACAGCCCAGCAAGATCAACCTTAGCCCGCGGATGATGAAAGCGGCACCGGCACTGGCAGAACCGGATCTCTTTCGTACCATCCAGGCCCTTCCAGGGGTTCTGACCACATCTGAGTTCAGTACCGGATTGGTGATTCGTGGTGGTAATACGGACCAGAACCTGATACTGTTGGACGGCATTACTGTCTATAATCCGTCCCACCTGGGTGGAGTATTCTCCAATTTTATTGTGGATGGGGTAAAGGAAGCAGAGCTGATTAAGGGCGGATATAATGCGGAATACGGCGGCCGCCTTTCAGCGGTATTGAATGTAATAAGTCGGGAAGGAAACAGAAATAAATTCAAGGGCAAGGCGAACCTTTCGCTCTTATCTGCCCAGACCACCCTAGAAGGGCCTTTTTATAAAGGCGCTTGGCTGGTTTCAGGCCGTCGTACTTATTTTGATGTCCTATTACCAAAGGTGCTTCCGGAAGGCACCGCATCCAAGATTCCGCCGTACTATTTCTATGATATCCAGAGCCATATCTTTTCTGATATTACATCGCAGGATCGGGTGTCAATTAGCTTCTACAATGGAATTGATGATCTCATATTTGACACCTTCGGTTTAACAGCCAAATGGGGAAATAATACTGTAAGTACCCACTACAGACGGGTTTTCTCTGAGAGGTTAATTGGAAATTTTCTCATTGCCAACAGCATTTTCTTTACGGAATTTGGCCTAGGTGGTTCCAGCGGGATACAAAGTAAGAATGAGATTGACGATATTACTGTTTCTGGAAACATGACCTGGTTTAAATCTCCAGAAACCACGGTGAAATTTGGAGTGCAGCATAAAACACTAGGTTTTCAGTACCTGAATTCTTTTCAGGATTCCATACAGTTTGAAATCAAGACCCGGCCTGCGGAATTTGCACAGTATATGAAATTCAAATATGCGCCCAACAGTGTCTGGATTATTGAACCTGGTCTGCGCTTGAGTCATTACAACGTGTTTCCGGATTCTCTTTTCCCTGACTTGCGCCTGGGGGTGAAATACCTACTTACAGACGACCGCTATATCAACATGTCTATGGGGAATTATCACCAGTTTATCTGCACCTTCCAGGATGATTATAATCCTACCATCCTGGACCAGTGGATTGCAGTGGACCCCTCTGTTGCCCCGGGAAAATCAACACAATTTGTGCTGGGTTACGAGGAATATATCCGTAATACATATAAGGTCCAGATTGAAGGATATTATAAAGATATAAAAAATCTTCTGACCTTTGAGGAAAAAAGATCTACCACTGACGCGGAAATTTCCGATGAAAAACTTTCCGACATCCTGACTCCCGCCGATGGTTATGCATACGGCCTAGAAGTATTTGGCCAAAAAATGTCAGGAAAGCTTAGCGGATGGTTGGCCTATACGTTCTCTATTTCGCGAAAGGTCATGAACAGCATTTACGTTGGAGAAGTGCGTGAATACTATACTAATTGGGACCGTACCCATGCCTTCAGCGCCCTGGGAAATTACCAGTTTAATGAGAAATGGGAGATGAACTGGCGGCTGGCCCTACAATCGGGGCAGGCTTATACGCCCATCCTGGGTTACTATGTACAGCATTTTCCCGGGAGCCCGGACGAAACCTTCCGCACCATTCCTGGCACCAGGAATTCAGGCCGTTATTCGCCCTACAGCAGGCTGGACCTGGGCCTGGTGTACCACGCCAAGATCCGCAGCACGAAGCTGGATATCTTCCTGCAGATTATCAATACTTTCAATAGGGAAAATGTTTTTGCTAAGCGTTACACCCTCGGCAACACCTACAATGGACTGGATGACGATGATGACTGGGTAGCAGAAGAGCATGACACCAACGGGAATGGTGAGCCGGACGCGGGTGAACCAAACGTGGATGAAGCTGATGAAAGCAAGATACAAGAGAATAAAATCAGCCTTTTCCCAATAATTCCAACCATTGGGTTTACCTGGGAATTTTAACAATGAAAAAATTAATTCAAGCTTTAGTCTGCCTCGGCATAATTAGCTTGCTGATCCAATCCTGCGATTTTAATGACCAGGAAATTATCTATGAGGAAAAGTTGGTTGTGTTTGCTTCTATTGTGGCCAATATGCCCGTTATGGATACCGTTTTTGTATCTCGGTCTGCAAATCTGGGGGAGGATATTGTTGCGAATGAGCTTTGGATTGATGATGCTGATGTACGCCTGATACATGATTCAAGCTCTGCAGAACTGGTTTTCCATTCAGTCGGGAATGGGCGTTATTTCCCAATTCGGCCTGGTGCAGGTATGGAAGAGATTACAGAATACCTGGATTTCATCATACAACCCGGCGACACCTATCGCCTGGTTGTTGTCCACGATCAGGATTCCGTGATCGCCGCTACTGATGTTCCTGTATCGTTTGATATCTCTCCCGCGGATATGGGTACCTATACATGCCCCGATGGTGAAATACTACCCGTAGGAGACGTGGATGTAAACAATTTGGATGAATTGTCGCTGGAAGAGCTTGTTCAACTTTACCAGGATCCTGCAGGTTTTGTTGCTGCCAACAATATTAACGTAGATTCAATCATCTTCCGCTTTGGGGATTGTTTTACCAAAAGTTTTGCCAGTTATCCCATGTTTGGGATTGATTTCAATGATGATGATTACAATACAATCCAGATTATTTCCCTGGCTCTTGAGGCGAACACTGTTGGATTTGAGCCACAGCTAGACATAAACAACGATGGCAACATAGACGAAAATGAATTTTCGGACCGCAACCGCAATGGCATACGTGACAGCTGCTATATCAACTTGATCTACAACGAGCAGAAAACCAAATACTTCGATAATGACAGCTTGTCCTACAATGATATTGCCAGGATCTGGAAAAACCCTTTACGGCGGGAGACACAAAAGGGGACCTGGCGGGAGAACAGCCCCTACCGCTATAATCCCTGGCTGTGGAATATTGAGAGTGCGCCCACGGTGGTCATGTGGCTGTATTTTGATTATTATGGATACTACCTGATGACCTTTAATGCCACCAGTGAATCTTATTTCAACTACTTCAGCGGCGACCCGGTGGGGCAGAATATTTATCTTTTGCCTGATACCAACCTGGAAGGAGGGCTGGGTGTTTTTTACAGTTCCGCAGCCACTTCATTCCTGGTTTATGTGCAAAAGGACGAAGATTAAATTAGGTTATATGTCCCAGACATGTACCAGTTCTCCGCCCATGTAGCCTGTGATACAGACACTGACGAAGATCAGTGTCAAAAAAGCCAGCAGCAAACGCTGCACCCGCTGATCTGCGTGCCCTTGCAGGGTGAGATAGATCCATGCTCCGGTCAAGACCAGTATTCCCCAGGTGGTAATATTGGCAAACAGTTCATGATTTTCAATTATTTCATGTGCTTCGGCACAAAGTTCTGTCACGGATTCTTCCGCCTTATTCCCAGTAATTACTGCCGGCAGTGTGGAAATTGACGCCGGTATCAGAATCCACAAATTCAAATGCTGTGGTACTGCATCAGGTTTTATGACGGTAATAATCTGGTAGAGGTAGGCCAGGGAAATCAGGGCAATGGGGAAATGCACAATGATGGGATGCAGCTCGTTGTTCATGCGAAAACTTAAACCGGTTTAAAAAAAGAAAATAAAGGATAAACCCCGTATACACGGGGTTTATTTTGTAGCCCGTAGGAGAATCGAACTCCTGTTGCCAGGATGAAAACCTGGAGTCCTAACCACTAGACGAACGGGCCAGTATAATAGATTATCTAGCTGCGACGGCGGCGAATTTATTGCTTTGCAAAAAGCCAGACCAAGGTTTTTTAATCTAGTTTAACCTCCGTTGCCGACCTTGTCCAGTATATCCAGAAGCTGACCATTCTGATGCAGTTCCATGGTGATATCCGCCCCACCGATCAGCTCGCCTTTTACAAAGAGCTGGGGGATGGTAGGCCAGTTGGAATGTTCGCTGAGCTTGATTCGGATCATAGGGTCCTCCAGGACATTCACATCCTTGTATTCCACCCCGTAGTGATTTAAGACCTGCACCACGGAATTAGAAAAGCCGCACATAGGCATTTCCTTGGTTCCTTTCATGTACAGGATGATGGGGTTGGTCTCGATATCTGAGACGATCTGTTCTTTCATTTCCATTTTTCCCTCCTTATTCAGGTTTTTTTCGACATTTTAATTCCTTTAAACGCACATTCTCTGCAGCTGTAATTTTTTACCTGGGCAACATAAAATAAAGAGATAATCTTTTGCTTGGGCGTGCGTTGAACACGCTGCAGTTTTCCGCCGCAATTCGGGCAGATACTCAATTCCGAATACCGTTCAATCTCCCGGTCCCGCCAGCGCTTGGCCGCCAGGTGCAGCGCGAATAAAATAAGGGATATGCCTACCAGGTCCGATAACTCGAATAAATCCTTTTCCAATAATAAAATAATATTATCTCGAATCCCTTTTATTATATCGCCGATGGAAAATAAGAACCAGCGCAGACCAAGATACATGTAATGCTTGATTTCCAGGTCTTCCACCAGCAGGAATATCCCTAATGCAATAAGCACAACAATTGTTATTTCATAATTGTACTCACTTATGAACGACCCCTGTCGTTTGTGTTTCTTAATTCCTTTACGTTCTTTTACGGCCATGGTGCAAACCTTTTCGGCCCGGAAACTTAAAAAGAAAAACTGGCGGTTATGCACCAGTTTTCACATTGTCTATTCATATTTGAAAACCGGGTTGCCGCCCTGATAAAAAATGTAACTGGTTGTCACCTTCTAATTTGTTAGATTTCTGTCAGGTCAGAAACTTATGAAGTGATAATTTTAAGAAAATTACTGGTAATAACAGTTTTGTGCGCGTTTGCTACCGCCCAGGAACTTTTTGACCCCTACCAGGTCCACACCCTGGATATTGAGTTTTATAACCCCGATTATAATGAAATTCTGCAAGATCGCTGGGAAGTTGATGACAAGACCTATGAACTGGCTACAATTGTTTTCAATGGTGATACACTGGATAGTGTGGGAGTACGCTATAAGGGTAATTCTACATTTTGGTGGACACAGGCATTGGGCAGCCCCAAGTATCCGCTTAATATTGATTTTAACCTAGTATATGATGACCAGGATCTACTGGGTTATAACAAGGTTAAACTGTCTAACTCTATTTTTGACCCTACCTTTGTCAGGGAAACCCTGGGCTATCTGACACAATCCTATTATTTGCCTGCATCTGAAACAGGCTATATGGAAGTGTCTATCAATAGTGAATACCTGGGGTTATATGTATCAGTGGAATCGATTAATAAATCATTTTTAAGGCAGCATTTTGGCAATGACGAAGGCACATTTTTCAAGTGTGAGCCCCAGTTCCATTATGGTGAAGAATATGATGCAGAACCTAACCTGGCCTGGCATGGCAGTGACTCTATGGACTATGCTTACCAAATGGCTTATGAATTAAAATCAGATGCCGGCTGGGCTGACCTGCTTGATCTTATTTATATATTAAATTTTAACCTGGACAGCATCGAGACTATCCTGAACGTGGACCGGGTTCTATGGTTTTTTGCGTCTTCCACTGTTATGCCGGACCTGGATGCTTACACAGGTCTTTATGTGCATAATTATTATTTGTACCGTAATACATCCAGTAACCAGTTTGAAATCATTCCCTGGGACAAGGATCACACCTTTGGCGGTGCCATGATAAACATTATCCTCGAATTTGGTGGTAATGCATCCTTGATTTATGAATGGGATCCTTTTTTGTATGAAAACAATGAGGGAAGACCTCTATTCAGCAAATTAATGACTATTCCGCTATATAAAGAAATATACACTGCCCATATGCGTACTATTATTGAGGAAATATACGATGTGGACTATATGCAGAGCCTGGCTTATGAAATGCAGGATTCGATTGAAACTTACGCTGATGCATATCCAAATATTTTTCCACAGTTCAATACAGGAGATTACTTTCGTTACAATGTGGATAACTACCTTATAGCAGTGGATGGTTCTCACTGGTGTGGAATTACGTCTACGGTTGAAGCCCGGCTGGGATTCCTTTTAAATCACGCAGAAATATCAAAGGTGCCGCCGGTGATATCCGCTGTTTCCCAGGATAATACCGACCCGCAGGATGGAGAAAATGTTATCATCCAGGCCGAAGTGGAAGGGGCTGGATCCGTTGAACTCATGGCTACAACCAACCCGTACAATTCCCGTTTCATTTCCATCCCTATGTATGACGATGGTGCCCATGGAGATGGAGAAGCAAATGATAATATTTTTGGTGCGCTTGTCCCGTTTCAGGCCGGGGGAAGTCATGTGAAATATTATATCCGGGCCGGCAATGAGGAGGCTCTTGTACTCAGTCCCCAAAAGGCAGAGCGTGAATTCTATGGCTATACGATTGACGCCGGATCCCTTTCCAGCCCCATTGTTATCAATGAAATCAACTATAATTCATCGGATGATTTTGATACTGAGGACTGGGTGGAACTGGTCAATACGGGTGATGATACCCTGGACATTGGCCAGTGGACATTCAAAGATGAAAATGATGACCACATTTTTACTATCCCTGGCAATACCGCCCTGGCACCTGATCAATACCTCGTTTTGTGCAACGATACAGCTGCCTTTAAGGTTTTGTTTCCAGAAGTGCATAATTACACAGGGGACCTTGGGTTTGGACTGGATGGAGGCGGGGAATTGGTGAGACTGTTTAATGCAGGCGGTCTATTGATGGATGCCGTGGAATATGATGATGATCCTCCCTGGCCGGAGGAGCCAGATGGCAATGGGCCCAGCCTTGAATTGATTGATCCTGCTCTGGATAATTCCCTGGCGGCAAACTGGGCGGCATCCGCAGGGTACGGCTCGCCGGGGAGTATCAATTCAGCTTCTTTAAGCAATGAAGACCGGGCATGGATGCCTCAAGGATTCAGGGTTTTTGATAATTACCCTAATCCATTCAACCCGACCACCACCATTGGTTATGAACTCCCGGAGAACAACTTTGTTACCATTATCATCTATGACATGCTGGGCAGGGAAGTGAGAACGCTGGTTCATCAGGAACAGGGAAGTGGCTATCATGCCGTCACCTGGGACGCTGCCAATGACCATGGCGCGCCAGTGAGTGCAGGTGTTTACCTTTATGTGATTCAGGCAGGGAAATACAGACGGACAAAGAAAATGATATTACTTAAATAAGCATCAAACTCCGCACCTGGGCGGGTGTGCATCAATCTCTAATCTTTAGAATAATCTTACTGAAAACTGTACTTTAGTATTATTCTTCCAATTTTTTAAGCCATTTTTTGAATTTATAACGAGTGCAGTAAAAACGAGATCATTTTTAAATATTGAAGGGTTTTAATTTTCTTATTTGTCAGTTTTACTTCATCATCCTTCGATTTTTTACTTTTTATTTTCTCCTTGTTATGTCTTTTCCCATTTTTGAAAGGAAATAGACAAACATATCTATGAAAGGATCATGTTTCAGTTTATTTATATTCTTTCTTCGATAATTTTATTTTCATATTAGGTGCTGTTTGAACATAAATGAATATAAAAGATAATTCCTTATCGTACCCAATGAGGTTTTTTGTCTGCGGGATAAATCGACGTTCATTTGCCCTCCAGCTAATTTAAAATAGAAGAAACTGAGTGAGTCTCATAACCCGATGATTTTTTTACTTTGATTTAAAATATAATATATGTACTATTAGTACATCTGGTACATATATAAATAATAAAATGAGAATCCAAATAGATACCAATCTTTCCACGCCACTGTTTAACCAGTTGATGGATCAAATTAAAAAAGCTGTGATGGATGGATTATTAAAACCAGGTGATCCTCTACCATCC
>Ga0208639_1001511_pt1 | contig 15153 bp, 14 predicted proteins | sample ETNtaG_33_FD_185772 | JGI IMG/M metagenome (GOLD analysis project Ga0208639, IMG submission 185772) | Marine microbial and viral communities from oxygen minimum zone, Eastern Pacific Ocean - ETNP201310SV76 (SPAdes) (version 2) | ecosystem: Environmental > Aquatic > Marine > Oceanic ...
AAATGTGCGTCTTGCTGATACGCGTAAAACAACACCTGGGCTGCGCCTATTAGAGAAATATGCCGTGCGCTGTGGAGGGGGGGTGAACCATCGCCTTGGCCTCGATGATGCGGCGATGCTTAAGGAGAACCACCTGGCTTGGGCTGGAGGTGTGCAGGCTGCATTATTGGCGGTGCGAGCAGCAGCACCTTGGCCGGTGCGAGTGATTGTTGAGGCAGAGACTGCTGAGCAGGCTGAGGATGCTGTGCGTGCAGGGGCCGATGGGGTGCTGCTTGATGAGTTTTCTCCGGAGGTTTTGCAAAATCTGGTGCCTCGATTAAGAAAGCTGGCGCTAAATAGGATTAACTGTGAAGGATCTGCTCAGGTTGTTTTGGAAGCATCTGGGGTTGATCCAATGGCTCTTAGTGCTTATGCCGCCACAGGTGTGGATCTGATTTCCACGAGTGCACCAGTGACTCGTAGTTCCTGGCTTGATCTCAGCATGCGCTTTGATTAATCAGCTTTTTCGCTTAGGTCTGCCCACGCGGGATGATCAAAGGCCTTGTTCGCACGATGCGGTCGATCAGCGCTAATGCTCAGCCTGTTTCATGTCCTGGAAATGCAGCTGCAATCGGCTGTTGATCAGGCCTTCCCTGAGGCTGCAGCAGCAGCACGTCATTCTGGATCGCATCTTGACCCCCAGTTGGTTTCAGCCACCAAGCCTGAATTCGGTGATTTTCAAGCCAATGGTGCATTGGCATTGGCTAAATCTTTAAAGCAAGCCCCTCGCCAAATTGCCACGGCAATTGTTGAGCAGCTGCACAAGGATGATGAGTTTTCAGGCCTTTGTGAGCCGCCCCAGATTGCCGGGCCAGGCTTCATTAATCTCACCCTTAGGCCCGAATGCCTGGCTGCTGAAGTGCAGGCAAGGCTTGCTGATGCTCGTCTTGGCGTGCCGCTGGTGGAAGCCGATGGCTCTGGGCAACAGCCCACTCCAGTGGTGGTGGATTTCTCTAGCCCCAACATCGCCAAGGAGATGCATGTGGGCCATCTGCGTTCCACGATCATTGGCGATTCCCTAGCCAGGGTGTTGGAATTTCGTGGGCATCCTGTGCTGCGCCTTAACCACGTGGGTGATTGGGGTACGCAGTTTGGGATGTTGATTACCCACTTGAAGCAGGTGGCACCAGAGGCTCTTGAAACAGCTGATGCTGTTGATCTTGGCGATCTTGTTGCCTTTTATCGCCAGGCAAAGCAGCGCTTCGATGATGACGAGGCTTTTCAGACCACCTCTCGTGAGGAGGTGGTGAAATTACAGGGAGGGGATTCTCTATCTCTGAAAGCCTGGGGATTGCTTTGTGAACAGTCGCGTCGAGAATTTCAGAAGATCTACGATCGCCTCGATGTTCGTCTTTGCGAGCGCGGCGAATCGTTTTATAACCCCTATCTCGGGAGCGTCGTTGAAGACCTTAATGTCTCCGGTTTGCTCGTCACCGATGACGGTGCTCAATGTGTCTTCTTAGAGGGTGTCAGCGGCAAGGATGGCAAAGCCCTGCCTGTGATTGTTCAGAAGAGTGATGGCGGCTTCAACTACGCCACCACTGATCTAGCCGCGATTCGCTATCGCTTTGCTGCTTCTCCAAAGGGCGATGGCGCTCGGCGTGTGATTTACGTAACCGATGCTGGACAGGCCAATCATTTTGCTGGTGTCTTCCAGGTAGCTAATCGGGCTAGTTGGATCCCTGATGGCGGACGTCTTCAACACGTGCCTTTTGGTTTAGTTCAAGGAGAAGATGGAAAGAAGCTCAAAACGCGTGCTGGTGACACGGTGCGCCTGCGTGATTTGTTGGATGAGGCTGTCGAGCGCGCCGAGTCTGATCTACACCGTCGCTTGTTGGAGGAGGGACGAGAAGAGGACGAATCCTTTATTAAACAGGTGGCTACCACGGTGGGACTTGCTGCTGTGAAATATGCCGACCTCAGTCAGAACCGGATCACCAATTACCAGTTTAGTTTTGATCGAATGCTTGCATTGCAGGGGAATACAGCTCCTTATCTGCTTTATGCCGTCGTTCGGATCGCTGGCATTGCCCGCAAGGGGGGTGATCTTGATGCCACTGCAGCTGAGCTTCAGTTCACTGAACCCCAGGAATGGGCTTTAGTGCGGGAGTTGCTCAAGTTTGATGTAGTGATTGCCGAGGTTGAGGAGGAGTTATTGCCCAATCGTCTCTGTACCTATCTATTTGAGTTAAGTCAGGTGTTTAATCGCTTTTATGATCAGGTGCCCGTATTGAAGGCGGAGCAGCCATCTTGCTCCTGTCGTCTTGCTCTCTGTCGTCTCACCGCAGATACCCTAAAACTAGGGTTGGGTTTGCTAGGGATCCCAACGTTGGAGCGGATGTGATGGGTTCGGCGCGCTTTTCTGCTTCTTCTGGTTCTCCTAATCCTCGCCCTGAGGTTGAGAGTTTGCATGCCTACACCGCACCTCTAGAGGGACGTCGTGGTCTTTTGCGCCTGGATTTCAACGAGAACACGATTGGCCCTAGTCCTCGGGTAGTTGAGGCGTTGCGAGCTATTCCAGCTGATCAAATTGCTATTTATCCCGAATACGACGGCTTGCGGGAGGCCGTGGTTGCCAATTTGGCTGCATCCGGATTAGCGGTGCCATTGCAGCCTGCTCAGGTGGGGTTGTTTAACGGTGTTGATGCAGCGATTCACGCCATCTTTCATGCCTATGGCGATCGAGGTGATCAGCTGCTCACTACAAGCCCCACTTTTGGTTATTACACGCCTTGCGCCCAGATGCAGGGTATGGAGATTTTGGCGATTCCCTACGAGGGCAGCCACTTCCGCTTCCCTTTGGAGCTGATCAGCACAATCCTGCAGGAGCAAAGACCGAAGTTGCTGTTGCTTTGTAACCCCAATAACCCCACTGGTACGCGCCTAGCGCCTGAGCAGGTCTTGGAGCTTGCTGTTGCAGCACCGCAAAGCTTGGTGGTAGTCGATGAGCTCTATGAGGCGTTCACGGGTGACAGCGTTATGCCTTTGGCTAATTTTGCAGCAACACCAAACCTGTTGGTGTTGCGCTCCCTAGCCAAGACAGCAGGTTTGGCAGGTCTACGTATGGGGTTTGCTTTTGGTGCTGCTGATGTTGTCGATCGGCTTGCTCGTGTCACGGGCCCTTATGACATCAATAGTTTTGCGGTTACGGCAGCATTTGCTGCCTTGGCAGACCAGCCTTATGTGGATGCCTATGTAGCGGAGGTGATGTTGGCTCGCGATTGGCTCAGGAGTCGCCTTGATGCTTCTGGTGTGCGTTATCACCTTGAGGGCGGAAACTATCTGTTGATTTGGCCACGGCTTCCGCCCAGCGAGGTCGAGGCAGCTTTGCGGGCTGAGGGCATTTTAGTGAGAGATATGTCAGGTAAATCGCTGATTGATGGCTCCTTGCGGGTGAGCATTGGAACGACTAAGCAGATGCAACGATTCTGGGAAGCATTTGCCACTGTTGAGTCTCTTTCAGAGTGAGCTATAGGCAGGGAATTGCTATCGATTTACTAATGGTGTGGTTGCGCCGTTAGCGCATTACTTCGATGACTGGTCCATCACCCAGATTGCTCGGCAGGCTGATGGTGGTTCCTACGTTCTTCACAGGTGTACCTGCCATCGCATCAAGGAATGGTTGAACGTCTGTTTGATCACAGTCGCTCGGGGTCGCACCACTTACGTATTGCACTGGGATGATTAGGCGTGGATTCAGTTCATTCACTACTCGTGCCGCTTCAGCGCCGTCATAAACCTTTGCTCCACCACCAACGCCGATTATCAGTACGTCGGGACGTCCGAGTAGCACTTTGTCTTCTCCTGTGAGGGTGGCAGCGCTGCCTCCTAGGTGCGCAAAGTTCAGACCACCCTGCTGCCAGCGCCACAGCGTGGCTTGGCCAAAGCGGCGACCGCCGATGCGGTCGTGGGGGGCAGCAAATCCCTCCAGATTTAATCCGCCGATGCGGTATGAGCCCGGTTGAACAAGAAACTTTCCACTGGCGACTCTTGCTCCTTCATCAGCTAGTTCTGAGCTGGCCAGGATGACGTTGACGCTCACGCGGGGTTCACGTAGTCCAGCGGCACATCCAACAGCCTTGAAGGGATTCAGCAGTACTGAATGTCCACCACCATTAATCAGCAGGGCACTGTGGCCGTAACTTGTGATAGTGACCCCTCCGGCGATGGCCGAGGAGGCAGTGGAGAGCAGCAAACCCACTGCTGAGGCTATAGAAAGGCTACGGGTGCTCAGAACCTTTAAGCGGGAAGGCATGAGTTGAAGCAGGAATGTTCTGGAAGTTAGCAGTGCTTTTCGCTGGGTTCAGTCAGATGCAGAAAGTTGGTAAGTAGTTGATGTCCTGCTTCGGTGAGCACACTTTCGGGATGGAATTGCACTCCTTGGAGGTGAGGGTGTGCTTTATGGCGTAGTCCCATGATCGTGCCATCCTCCAGCCATGCCGTCACTTCTAGGCAATCTGGCAGGCTCTCTCGCTCTGCAATCAGGCTGTGATATCTGGTAGCAGTGAGTGGTTGAGGTAGCCCTGTAAAAATGCCTGCGCCGTTGTGCAGCACTGGTGAGGTTTTGCCATGCATCAGTTCATCAGCTTGTACAACCTTGCCGCCGTATGCCTGGGCTAGAGCTTGATGTCCCAGGCATACGCCGAGGGTGGGGATTGTGGGGGAAAGTTCCACCAGTACCTCCAGGCACACTCCTGATTGATCAGGATCACCTGGACCAGGCGATAGGAGGATTGCGGTGGGTTGTAGTTCTCGGATTTGGCTAAGGCTGAGGGCATCGTTGCGCTCTACCCGTAGATTTGCAGCCACAGGGTGATGCGCAGCTAGTTCCCCTAAGTACTGCACTAGGTTGAAGGTGAAGCTGTCGTAGTTGTCGATTACCAGGAGCATGGGGGGCTTTGCAGGGCATTAGAGCCCAAGGCGGGTCATGAGTGGAGGTACAAGTAGCAGTAGGGCAATCAGTAGAGAGCTAATGGCGGCAACCAGTACAGCGGCCGCTGCACAGTCTTTAGCGATGCGAGCTAGGTGATGAAAGCGGCGACCGATAGCTAGATCCACCACAGCTTCAATGGATGTATTGAGTAACTCCAATACCAGAACGGCTGTGACCATGAGCACCAAGACGGCCAGATCGTTGGGCTTGAGTTGCAGCCAGAGTCCTAGCCCCAAGACGACGGTGCCAATTACTAAATGGATCCGGAAGTTACGTTGACTGACAACGCCATAGATCAGACCCTGGGCTGCGTAGCGGAAACTGGTTGGCAGATCGGTGGCAATTCGCCAGGCTCCTTGTCGAGCTGCTCGATGCCCTTGACTGGAGAGTGTGGTGATTTTGTCGGACGCCAAATGGCTGGTCTGAGGAAGCATTCGTTATCTCTTTGATTGCATCACTAGCGGTGCTGAACATTACCGTTGATGCTCAGAAGTTGCTCCTGGCAGCTCAACATCTTTTTTAGGCTCGCGCTGCTGGGGTGTTCCCAGCCCAGCAGATGCAGCAGACCATGACTAACTAGCCAGCGGAGTTCAAGGCTTAGTTCATGGCCGTGTTCTTTGGCTTGGCGTTGTGCAGTTGCTACTGACACGACAATGTCGCCAAGTTCTAAGCAAGTGTCTTTTGGCAGGATGAGGTTGTTATCTATTGCGGGGAAGGAGAGGACATCTGTTGCCTCAGATCGTTGGCGCCATGAGCTATTTAGCTCAGTAATAGTTGAGTCATCCGTGAGTTGAAGCCCCATGCTGAGCACTCGGCTTTGGCGAACGATTTCAGGACAGGTCAGCTCAGGATCGCTACGGATCATTTGGATCCAGGCTTTGATGTCCTGCTGCCAGGGATTTGCGTGAGTAAGGCGTAGGGATGTCTCCTTGTCTGTCGACCAGGTGGAGGCGTCAATCTGGGCGGGATGAAAGGCTAGATCGAGATCTAGGTCGATTGGATGGGCTTCAATTGCGCTCATTCGCGCATCAATGAGGAAGTGTGGGTCGGCCCAGCCAGGCGATCAACAGTATGAATCCGATAAAGCCTGCGGTGGTCAGACCAAAGTGCCAAAGGCTTTGCCCACCTTTGCGAAGCATATTGCGCATCGCCAGTTTTACGAAGCTCGAGGATGGCGTTACCTGTGAGGAAGGTTCTTTGGGGCTGGAATCTGTAGTCATCGCAGTTTGAATTAGTTGTCGACATCAATACCTGGACGATCGACACCCTGACGAAGTAGGGCCTGAATAAATCGATCTAAATCACCATCCATCACCGCTTGTACATCTGTGGTTTCTTCTGTTGTACGTAGGTCTTTCACCATCTGGTAAGGATGAAGGACGTAGTTGCGGATCTGATTGCCCCAGGCAGCTTCAACGATATCGCCACGTATGTCAGCAATTTCAGCAGCACGTTGCTCCTGGGCGATCACCATCAGTTTCGCTTTGAGCAGCGCCAAGGCCTTCTCTTTGTTTTGTAGTTGTGAGCGCTCTTGTGTGCAGCGCACAGCCAACCCTGTTGGGACATGGAGAATGCGTACGGCTGTTTCCACCTTGTTGACGTTTTGCCCCCCCGCTCCCCCGGAGCGGCTGGTGGTTACTTCTAGATCTTTTTCGGGGATATCGAGTTTTACTTCCTCGTCGATTTTGGGCATCACCTCAACACCTGCAAAGCTTGTTTGGCGCTTGTCATTGGCGTTGTAAGGGGAGATCCTCACCAGCCTGTGGGTCCCCTTCTCATTGCGCAGGTATCCGTAGGCATAGCGTCCTTCTATCTCAACTGTTGCACTCTTGATCCCGGCTTCTTCCCCTTCTGAGAGTTCGTTCACGCTCACTTTCATGTCGTGATCTTCTGCCCAGCGGGTATACATCCTGAGCAGCATCTGTGCCCAGTCCTGAGCATCGGTGCCACCGGCACCTGCATTGATTGACAATACGGCTCCTTCCTTGTCGTAATTGCCACTAAGTAGCCGCTCAAGTTCCCAGCGATCAAGGCCTTGGCGCAGTTGTTTAAGTCCAGACTGTGCTTCGTTTAGTAAGTCGTCATCTGGTTCGAGGTCGTAGAGCTCCAGAGTGGCCTGGGCATCGTCTACGGCACTACGCCAAGACATTAATTGCGCTAGCTGGGCCTTCACCTCATCCAGCTGGCGCATCTGTTTTTGGGCGTTTTGCTGGTCGGTCCAGAAATCTGGTTGAGCAGCTAGTTGCTCGAGATCTTGTTGGCGGGCGTTCAGTGCAGGGACGTCAAAGACAGTCCTGGGCTTGGCCCAGGCGATCAGTGAGCTCAGAAAGGTCGCGTTTGAAGTCGGTGAGGTCCAGCAACGTTGGGGCTTGTGTTCAGCGATGTGACGCTATCAGCGGCTCCATCCTGCATAGGATTCTCATGAAGTCATCACAGCCCCATGGCCAAGGTTGAGATCTATACCTGGCAGTCATGCCCGTTTTGCATGCGTGCCAAGGCCTTAATGGATCGCAAAAAGGTGAGTTACCAGGAGTACGCCATTGATGGCGACAATGGAGCTCGCATGGTGATGGCTGAACGGGCTGGGGGGCGAAGCACTTTGCCCCAGATCTTTATCGATGATCAGGGCATTGGTGGGTGTGATGAGTTGCATGACCTAGAGAGGAGTGGTCAGCTTGATGGCTTGTTACACGGCAAGGGCTGAGATCATGCGACAGCTGTTTGTATTGGATCCTCTTGAGCGCATCAACCCTGCTAAGGATTCTTCCGCTGCTTTGATGCAGGCGGCCCAGAGGGCATCGATTGAGGTCTGGGCTTGTACACCTGCTGACCTTCATGTTCGCGGGGATCAGCCCTTGGTAATGGCCGTACCTGTGGTGCCTGAGCCCTGGATCAGCACAGGTGAGTCGCAGAGTCTTCCGCTGAGCGACTTTGCCTGCATCTGGATGCGAAAGGATCCACCGGTGGATGAGGCCTATCTCTATGCAACTCATTTGCTAGAGCTGGCAGAGCGCTCTGGTGTGTGCGTGCTCAATAAGCCAGCATCGCTGCGAGCCTGGAATGAAAAGCTCGGTGCGTTGCGTTTCAATAGCCTGATGGCCCCGACGTTTGTGGCTAGTCGGGTAAGTGAGCTGGCGACCTTCGCCCGTGAGCAAGGGGAAGTGGTACTCAAACCTCTCGGGGGGCGTGCTGGTCAGGGGGTGGTGCGAGTTGCTGCTGGGGCTCCTGGGCTCGAGGCTTTACTTGAGTTAGTTACGGATCAGGAGCAGTTGCCGGTAATGGTGCAGCGCTTTCTGCCAGCCGTCAGCAATGGAGATAAGCGCATCCTGCTGGTGGAGGGAGAGCCTCTTGGCGCAGTGAATCGTCGTCCCAAGGCCGGTGATTTTCGCAGCAACCTCGCTATGGGTGGATGCCCTGAGCCCACAGAGCTTGATAGTCGCGAATTGCAGATTTGTGCAGAGCTGGCACCTGTTTTGAAAGAGCAAGGATTGTTTTTTGTGGGAATTGATGTGATTGATGGAATGCTCAGCGAGATCAATGTCACCAGTCCCACTGGAATTCGTGAGGTGGAGCGTCTAAAAGGAGTCCCCCTGGCAGATCAAGTTATTGCGCGTTTACTTGTCACTTTGGGTTGAGCCTGAGCTTTTAGCTCGAGCTGGTCTGCCAGGACAGATAGCTTCAGGCCTACTTCCTCTAATTCCCGTTCAACGACAGATCCTCTGACCAAGCCGGCTCCGGCGGTGAGATCAAGCACTGAATTACGGATATGGCCACAGCGGATCGCCACTCTTAGCTCTGTATCGCCGCTTGTGTCGATCCAGCCAATCGGCGCTGCATAGTTGCCACGCTCAAAAGGCTCCAATGTGCGTAGCCATGCCATCGCCTCCCGACAAGGCAGTCCAGCAACTGCTGGCGTGGGGTGGAGAACCTTGGCCAGGTTGAGTGATGACTGTCCATTGGCATTCGCTGTAATTGGCGTGTGTAGGTGCATCAGTTGGCCATGACGAGCGAGTTGGGGGTTCCGTGGGCGCCTTGGAGTTAGCCCTTGATTGCAAAGCTGCTGGGTGATTGAGCTAACGACTAGTTCATGCTCACGGCGGTCTTTCTCAGACCTGAGCAGTTTTTGTCCATCGTCGTTGCGATCAGCAGTGCCAGCCAGGGCATCTGTACGCAGTTGGCCTCTTTGCAAGCTGAGCAGCCTTTCAGGTGAAGCCCCAAAAAATGCATTTTCGCGTGTTCTTCGCCATAGGAAGCGGCAACTGCCTGCTTGCTGTTTACGCAATCGGGCCAGTACCGGTAAAGGATCTAATGGTGTTTGGAGCTGAATGGATTGACGTACAGCCAGTACCAACTTGTTGAGTTCGCCGCTATTAACCAGATCTAATCCGCGTTTTAGAGCTGGTCGGTAACACTCCTGCCAGGGTTGGATTGTCGTGGTGATGCAGGCGCTATCGGGCCAGGAATATTTTGATTCAAGATTGCGGCAGAGGAGATTTTCTGCCATCAGCCAAAGCTGTTCGGCCAATTCCCTGGCTTCTGCTTGCTGAGTAATTACGCCATTGAGACGCAGCCAACCATGTTTACCTTGACGGCTTAGTTGCCAGCGGGGCAGTACAGCCTGAACTGCGGGTGTGCAGTTATGGCTGCGTTGACGTTCTGCGGAATGTTCAAAGAACGAAAATGCCAGTAAGACTTTTGGCCGAGCTTGGGCAGGGGCGACGGGAGTGACGTCTGTAAGGCGCGCCAGAGTTGTTTCGCAGAATCGCTGAGCCACCTCAAAGCGCCTGGGGCCTGCAAGATCAAGGCTCTGGCACTGACCTGCTGCTGCAAAGCACAGGCCTGGTGCACCATCCCAGAGGAACTGGAAGGGATCCTCCTGGCTGAGTAAGGGCAGGTTGTATAGCGGGTCCACCTGCTCGAGAGGTAGGGCCAGACTGAGCACACCTTCATCGCCATTAAGTTCCCACCAGCCCCGGGATGCGGCAGCTAAAAGATTGCTGAAGCTTGGGTCAGCTGTCATCCGGGGTGGGATTTAAGCGCGGGTGCTGCTCAAATGTATGGGCCTTTCCCTGGGTTCCAGGCGTCTTCTCTATGCAAGACCAACAGGATGTTGCATCCCTTTACGCCAAGAAATCTTCTAGAGGTGATCTTTGGAAGGCTGCAATCAAGTGGCCGATGTACTCCGTGGCAGTGATGCCAGCGTTGTTGGCGGCAGGTTGGCGATTGGGGGCGGGTGAAGGTGTTCGTCTCGATCAACTGTTTGGTTTTCTCGTGGCGGCAGTGCTTCTTTTGCTTTGGGAAAACCTCAGCAATGACCTCTTTGATGCCGATACCGGCGTGGATAGCTTCACGAAGCTGCATTCGGTAGTTGCGCTTTTGGGTCAAAGGCGACCAGTGCGACGCTTTGCCTACTTAGCGCTGGCGCTGGGTTTGCTGATGGTATTACTTTTGGCTTTGCGTAGTAGTTCTGCTGTACTGCTTTTGGTGTTAATTAGCTGTGGTTTGGGCTACCTCTATCAGGGGCCGCCTTTTCGATGGGGCTATTTAGGTTTAGGTGAACCTCTTTGTTGGCTGGCCTTTGGTCCTTTTGCTACAGCAGCTGCCTTGTTGGTGTTAGCGCCAGTTAATGGGGATGGCCCAGGTATTCCCTGGGCAACGGCGCTCGCCTTAGGAAGTGGTCCTGCCATAGCTACAACCTTGGTGCTCTTTTGTTCTCACTTTCATCAAGTGGCTGAGGATGCGGCGCATGGCAAAAGATCGCCTGTGGTGCGCCTGGGTACAGCTCGTGCAGCCGCTTTGGTGCCTTGGTTCCTCTCGCTCACCTTGGCCTTGGAGTGGACTCCTGTGTTGCAGGGGCATTGGCCGCCAACGGCTCTGCTTGGATGCCTGGGCTTGCCTGCAGGAGCGACTTTGATTCGTTTGCTGCGTAATCATCACGATCAGCCAGAGAGGATTCGCGGCAGTAAGTTTTTGGCTTTGCGCTTTCAGGCATTAAATGGCTTGGGTTTGAGCTTGGGTTTGGCCCTGGCGCCTTCTCTTGGATTGGCTGTTTCTGCCCCAGGTTGATTTAATGGCCCTCAAGTTTCAGAGCAAACCCTTTTCATTTCGTTTGAAGCGGGAGCTGCATACGGCGCAGGGGGGTTGGCAAGAACGGCAGGGTTGGTTACTGCGTTTGGAGGATGCCTTTGGTCGTTGTGGTTGGGGTGAAGTGTCTCCATTAGATGCCGATGAGTTAAAAGCTTGTGGCGATTTTTTGGCAGGCCTGTGCTCGGCACCAACGCGATTGGAGTTGGAGGATGGAATGGCGTTTTGGCCTGCGGCCTTGGCTTTTGGCGTGGGTGCAGCTCTGGGGGAGCTGGATGGCTTAGTGGGGTCAGCCGCATCAGGCGGCTGGTTGCCATCGCCTGCCTCTGCTGTGTTGTTGCCAGCGGGTAAGGCTCTTTTGAATGCGCTGGATTCTGTGTTGGAGATGCCTACCTTGCAAGGCAAGCCCCTCACTGTGAAGTGGAAGGTGGCGGTGGTGGCTGATTCCCTGGAGCGGAACCTTCTGCGCCAGTTGTTGGAGCGATTGCCAGCCGATGCGCATTTCAGGATTGATGCCAATGGCGGCTGGGATCGAAATATGGTCAGCGCTTGGGTGGAGTTATGTCTGCACGATCCGAGGTTGGAATGGTTTGAACAACCTCTACCTACTGCTGATTTTGAAGGTTTAACGGTGTTGGATCAACAGGTTCCTGTGGCTTTGGATGAGTCGCTTTTGGTTCAGCCATCGCTGCGCGAATCTTGGCTTGGTTGGCAGGTGCGGCGACCGGTCTTAGAAGGTGATCCAAGACCTCTGCTGCGGGAGCTGCAGAAGGGTGTGGGTCGCCGAATGTTGAGCACGGCCTTTGAAACCGGCATCGGCCGCCGTTGGCTTCACCATCTCGCTGCGTTGCAGCAGCAGGGCCCTACGCCTGTGGCTCCTGGCCTAGCACCAGGTTGGTGTCCTGATGGACCTCTGTTTAGTAGTGATCCAGAAGTGGTGTGGGCTGCCGCATGACAGAGCTGGTCTCCTTGAGGTGCGATCCCGCTGAGGTGGAGCAAAGAGCTGTGCAGCTAAGTCAAGCCTTAGAGCGTGGGGCTTGGGTGCAGCTGCTGCCGCCGGTGGGAATTAGCGGTTTGATCTCGAGGGATCTTTTGCCGGATGGTCCTGGCGTGGTCGTGGCAAGTGGCGGAACTTCGGGAGGACAGCAGCACTGTTTGCAGCCTTGCAGTCATCTTGATCTCTCAGCTTGGGCCACAGGACGTTGGCTTCTAGAGCAGGGTTATGACCTGCAGCAATGCTTGGTGCTCAATCCCTTGCCTTTGCATCACGTCAGTGGCCTGATGCCTTGGTGGCGCAGTCTCTGTTGGGGGGCTACTCATGCCTGGCTGCTGCCGGCATTGATGCGCAATCCAGGTTCTTTAGAGCAGTGGTGTGAGTCATTACCAGGATGGGGAGAGAAGTGTGCGCTGATTTCTTTGGTGCCAACGCAATTGCAGCGGTTGTTGGCTCACTCAGCTGGTATACGTTTTCTGCAAGCTTGCGATGTGATTTGGGTTGGTGGGGCTGCGCTTTCGCAGGCATTGGCGCAAGCGGCACGTGCTGAGGGGCTGAGGATGGCCCCTTGTTATGGAGCGACGGAGACAGCCGCGATGGTGACGGCACTTGCACCGGAGGATTTCCTGGCGGGGGCTATGGATTGTGGATCGCCGTTGGATGATGTTGAGCTGCATCTGGCGCCTGATGGTGGCTTGCAGGTCCGAACAGCCAGGCTGGCGTTGGCTCGCTGGTTGGGTGAGGGTTTACAGGATGTTCGAGATCATCAAGGTTGGTGGACATCTGGAGATGCTGCTCGGTTTAGCAGTCATGGTTCGCAGCTCAGGCTTTGTATCGATGGCCGTTTAGATGGCGCGATTCACTCAGGTGGTGAGACCGTGTTTCCCGATCAGGTACAGCAGCAATTGATGCAGTTAGCCTTCGCGGCAGGTTTTCCATTGGTTGATTTGTTGTTGCTCGATGAACCTGATCCCCTATGGGGTGCCAGGTTGGTGGCATTAGTGCGTCTTCGCGATGGAGAAGAGCTATCCAAGTTGGAACTTGTGCTTGTGGAATTAGCCCAGCAATTACCCTCTTGTCAGCGGCCGCGGCGCTGGATTGCCTGTCCCAATCTTGAGCGTACAGATAGCGGAAAGTTTCAGCGATCCAAATGGATTCAGTGGTTGAGCGAGCTTTAATAGCTACCGCCTACTGGTCTAGCTTGTCTTACAATTAGACCATCAATATTTTCTCTTGCATCGCTAGGTATTTAGTATTCCTATTATTGTTATTGATTAAAACCTTGTTCATTCTTCCTTACATTTTTATAGGTACTTTACAGAGAATTGACGCTACCCGTCGCTTGAATTAAGCTAATAATATCTGCATTTGTGTTCTGTGCCCACTTCACCGGTTGCCAGAGAAGAGGTTTCGATTAACGGAGCATGGACTGCTGTAGTAGCCCATGTGCCAACAATACTTGTGATTTGGTTGGTATCAATTGCAATTGCCGTTATAGCCTACATTTTTAGTAGGTTAACTCTAGGTATTTTTTCAGCAGCACTATATGATTATGAGTCGGGGCCAGTAATTGCAATTTTGATTTCCCAGGTGTCATCTTTACCTTTTAATATTGTTACTCAGCTCCTGAGCGTTTTATTTGTGGCTGTTCCCGCTTTATACTATGCCTTCGGTGATGTTGTGACTCCCGGGGCGGCATTTGGGGCTTTATTTTCGCGCCCAATGAGGTACATTGGCGCAGGCATTTTGTTTAGTATTGCGGCACTTATTGGAATAATCTTTTGCATTATACCAGGAATTGCTGTATTCCTTACGTACCCTGTTTTTGTTAATAAGATTTTCACTACTGATATGCCCATTATGGATGCGTTCTCTTCGTCTTTTAGTGCCCTTTATAAGAGCGAAGCTGGTTGGTCTTTCGTAGGCATTCAGATACTTGCAGGCATATGCATTTTGCTTACGACGATATGTACATGTGGCTTGGGTGGGCTAATTGCTATTCCAATTGGCACCTTCTACATTCAGCATGCTGCCTATAATAAAGGAGTTGTCTGCTAATATTCTTTGTTATATTTTCACCTGCTGCATTAAGAGCATATCAATACTAGGGCCTGCAACTATCAGGCCTATTTTGCCAAGGCTGATCTTATCTTTTCTGCGTGCATTCAAAGAGTACCTCAGCAGAAATGCGGGAGATGGTGTCAAGATAGATGGTGGATTCTATTTGAGCTGGTAAGCTTTTGAGCATTTCAATTTTTATCTAATTAGATAGCTTTGATGGTTATGGATTATTTGCACAAACACAATTTACAGCTTAATTCCAAGGCCTAAGCCGCGCAGCATCTGTAACAATATCTAAGCGGAGATTGCAGTTTTGTTAGACTATAAATTACCAAATCCTCCTTTTTAGATCTTGCCAGCATCTTTAATCGCTTTAGAGGAAGCTTCCTTGAAGAGCTCATGGGAGGCGTTTAAGGCTAATCGTCAGGTTCTGATCATAATCATTGCAGCAAACTTTTTGCTTGCCATTGCCACTTCGGTAGTTGCAAATATTGCTCCAGTGGTAATAGCTGCTCTATTTGAATCCAATAGTATCAGTCAAGTGGTTGGACTATTGGCTTATTTTCTTTCAGCGATTATATACATAGTTTTGCTCATTCTGAATTCGTTAGTAGGGGTCTTGGTAGTGGCAGTTCCTGCTCGCTATTATGCATTCGGTGAGGTTGTGACTGTTGATGAAGTCTTCAACATTGTATTCTCTCGTCCTTGGAGGTACATCCGAGCCGGTATTTTGTTTCAGATTGCATTTATTGTTGGATTTTTCTTTTGTTTCCTCCCAGGTATCGCCGTACTTTTTACATTTCCTGTGTATGCGAATAAGGTCTTTACGACTAATATGCCTATCATGAAAGCTTTCAGCTCATCATTTAGTGCTGTTTATAAGGGAGAAAATGGTTGGAGTTTTGTGTTTGTTCAGATCTTGGCAGGCATTATATTGTGCGCAGCTTCTATTGCAGGATTGATCCTATGTATTATTCCTGGAATAGCTGTTATTATTATCGGTCCTACAATAGCCAGTTTTTATGTTCAGAACTATGCCTAT
>Ga0208639_1001514_pt1 | contig 15113 bp, 12 predicted proteins | sample ETNtaG_33_FD_185772 | JGI IMG/M metagenome (GOLD analysis project Ga0208639, IMG submission 185772) | Marine microbial and viral communities from oxygen minimum zone, Eastern Pacific Ocean - ETNP201310SV76 (SPAdes) (version 2) | ecosystem: Environmental > Aquatic > Marine > Oceanic ...
TGCAACCCTGACCGGTTCAGGCGCCATTACTTCATGGGCGATTAGTCCAGCCTTACCGAGTGGCCTAACCTTTGAGACGAGCAATGGAACGATTTGGGGGACTCCAACGGTGCTACAAACCAGTCCGGTTACTTACACAATCTGGGCAAATAATTCTGCTTACAGTCAATCGTTTGACGTCACTTTGACTGTCGTCAATGAAGAAGTAGTTACAGATGCTGGAGATGATGGTTTCGATGATGATGGATTCGATTGGGTGTGGTGTTTCCCATCTGTGGTCATCCTCATGATTCTGCTATCTCTTTCACTCCTATTTGGTAGGGACCTAAACCAAGAAGAAGAAGAAGAAGAAGAAGAAGAAGAAGAAAAGGATGCTGCCACTGAGGCGATGGTTGAAACAGGAAATAGGCTCCGAAGAGAGTCAAGCGAGGCTATGCCTGAACATCCCGATTTAGACGCAATGGAAACAGATGCTGCTGAAGCAGAGGGAAGAGCAGAAGAAAAATAGAGTGTAGACGCAGAATCTACAATTGATTTAGCACAGGGTAGCGTTCCAACATACCCACTGAAAGCCCTTCCAACTATCAATTCCACCTGTGAAGAGTTCCCTATTGCTCCTCATTTGTAGGCATCGAGGAACGATACATTCGCCATGACATGAATGTAATCATTGCAAATATTGTCACCAATAATCCAATCGCTTTCAAGTAAGAAGGAGTGTCAGTCAGTTCATCATCACAAATGCTCGGATCGATATAGCAGGGATGGTTAAAGTAACTCCATAACAGCATCGAAATATAGGTTACGAATAGCAACAGCACGAGAATATTTGCAATAAATATCGCAGCGATTCCCTTTACCTTCTTATCGAATAAGACTGCACAACCTCCAAAGAAATGTGTGATTGTCAGAACGAGAAATGGTATGGAAATTTGGTTACTGTTTATCTGTTCACCGAATTGAAAAGAATAAAAATCGATTAGTGTCGCTAAATAGCCCATTAGAAAAGAATTGACAATAAAAAATACGGCACCAGCCTTGAACTTCAGGCTCGTTTTCTCTTCCTCCACAAAACAGGCAATATTTTCATATTTACAAGATTATTGATGTTCATTTTGAGGAGGAGCGCCCCTCTCAATTCCCATCTTCAATTCCACAATTCTGGTAGGATAGCATCAAGAACCCAAAGTCTGTGGACACCCCGTAGGGGTGTAACTATGGTTGAGGCCAAGCATCTTCCGATGGATAGAGGATTTGGAAAGACAGAGCGTATTGACGCTTGGTGGAAGTCCCCGCTTGCAATGGCGATTTATCTTGGACTTGCTATTGCATACGCTACTTGGCGTGGGTTCATGGAAGCCGATTTCTGGATATTCAGTGACTTTGGCATGTCAGGTGGAACCCAAACTATGGCAATCGAATCTGAAGGGAGCCATGTTCTCTCTCCACTCTTTTCCCCACTGATTATCCCTGGTGAAGATGGACTTGGCTCATGGGTTCCTGAATCCCTTTGGTGGATGAGCCCAGCGATGTTCATCTTGATTGTTCCAGCTGGATTCCGTGGCACTTGTTACTACTACCGCAAAGCGTACTATCGCTCACTAATGGCAAGCCCTGTTGCGTGCGCGGTAAGCACACCATTTGGAGATTACAATGGAGAACGCAGACTATTCCTATTCCAGAATCTGCATCGCTACTTCATGTATCTCGCTGTTGCTTACCTATTCGTGCTGTCCTATGATGTGTATATGGCAACACAATTCCATGGAGAAAACACCAATGGTATCGGCGTATCCGTAGGAACTCTAGTTCTGCTACTCAATGTGATCTTGCTTGGAGGTTACACCCTTGGGTGCCATTCCTTCCGTCACGCAATCGGTGGAATTCGAGACCGCTTCAAAAATGGCGGCGGCGCTATTGCAGAAGCATGCTGGAAAAATTGTACTAAACTCAACAAGAATCACAACAAGTGGGCGATATACTCGCTATTCTGGGTCATGTTTACCGACTTCTATGTCTACGCTTGTACAGAAGGTTGGTGGACTGATATCGTTCTATTCGGAGGTATCTGAATGAGCGAATACGAGACTCACGAATACGATGTAGTCGTCATTGGAGCCGGTGGAGCAGGTCTTCGTGCTGCAATTGAGGCTGCACGTGAAGGTGCAAAAACCGCAATAATTTGCAAGTCGCTTTTGGGCAAAGCACACACCGTTATGGCTGAAGGTGGAGCCGCTGCCGCTCTTGGAAATGCTGACGACCGTGATGGTTGGAAGACTCACTTCAAGGATACGATGAAGGGTGGAAAATATCTCAACAATTGGCGAATGGCACAGATCCACGCCAAAGAATCTGCTGACCGAGTTCGTGAACTCGAACAGTGGGGAGCAGTATTCGATAGAACACCAAAGGGACTAATCAACCAGCGAAATTTCGGTGGCCATACATACCCTCGACTTGCTCACGTCGGCGATTCAACCGGCCTAGAAATTATCCGTACTCTACAAGAAAAGGGCATTCACTCTGGAGTGGATGTCTTCATGGAATATACGGTCACTCACCTTCTACAGGATGATGACACAACCTGTACTGGGTGTGTTGCTTACAATAGAGTAGATGGGGCAATGCACGCATACTCTGCTAAGTCAGTCATTCTTGCAACCGGTGGCATCACCCGCTGCTGGTCAATTTGTAGTGGCTCTTGGGAATACACTGGGGATGGGCATGCTCTCGCCCTCAATGCTGGTGCAGAATTAATCGATATGGAATTCGTTCAATTCCATCCAACTGGAATGGTCTGGCCACCTTCAGTACGTGGAATCCTCGTAACAGAAGGAGTCCGTGGAGAAGGTGGAGTTCTCAAGAATTCAGAAGGAGAGCGATTCATGTTTGACAATGTCCCTGATATGTTCAAGGGAGACCATGCAGAAACTGAAGAAGAAGCTACAGAATGGGTTCGCCAAGTTGTAGCAGGCGAGATAGCAAGTGTGCGTCGACCTCCTGAATTACTAACTCGTGACGTTGTTGCCAAAGCGATTAACAAAGAAGTTGCAGAAGGAAGAGGTTCGACTCACGGCGGAGCATATCTTGACATTGCCAATCAAAGAAGCGCCGAGGAAATTATCGCTAAACTCCCGAGTATGCACCATCAATTCAAGGAATTGGCAGGTGTTGACATTACCAAGGAGCCAATGGAAGTTGGACCAACTGCTCACTATGTAATGGGTGGAGTGAGGGTTGATGCAGAAACTCAGGAATCTACCATTTCAGGACTTTATGCCGCTGGTGAAGTTGCAAGTGGATTGCACGGAGCTAATCGGCTTGGTGGAAACTCGCTTTCCGATCTCATCGTCTTTGGCAAGCGCGCAGGAGAATATGCTGCAAAGCGCACAGTAGGTATGGCACAACCAACAATCGATGCCGTAACTGTTGAGGCTGCAATCGCAGAGAATCTAGAACCACTTTCAAGAGAAAACGGAGAGAATCCAGGAAAGGTCTACGATGAACTACGTGACATGATGCAAGCCAAGGTCGGAATCATCCGAACCGATGCTGACCTCAAAACCGCTATCACCGACTTAGATGATTTCAGACAGCGCGTTACATCTACATCGCCAGGACCTTCTATGGTTTACAATTCAGGTTGGCATCAAGCCCTTGACCTCAAGAATATGGTGGATATCTCACACGCCTGTACGCTCGCTGCACTAACCCGCACCGAGAGCCGAGGAGGACATACTCGTGATGACTTCCCAGTACCTGATACGGGGATGTGGAGCCATACTACCAATGTTATTTCCAAGGATGGTGATTCGATTACCATCCGACAAGAAGAACTCGAACAACCACCCGAAGAACTCGAACAATTACTTGACCGTTCAAAGAAGGAGGCCTGAACATGACTGAAATCAAGATGAAGGTATTCCGTGGTGAAGAGGGTGAGGGAGAACTGGTAGATTACGAACTTGAACTCGATGAGGGCATGGTTCTACTCGATACGATTCACAGAATTCAACACGAGCAAGATGCTGATCTATCATGCCGCTGGAACTGCAAAGCCGGAAAGTGCGGCTCATGTAGTGCGGAAATTAACGGAAAGCCCCGCTTGATGTGCATGACTCGTATGAGTGATGTTATCGAAGAGACCCCTGAGGATGAAGTCATTACTGTTCGTCCGTTGAAGGCTTTCCCTCATGTTAAGGATCTAGTTTCAGATGTATCTTGGAATTACGAGATGGCAAAAGCAGTGGTTCCGATTAAGGGGCCAGAAGAACCAGATTGGGAATTTACTCAATTCGAGGCTAGTAGAGCTCAGGAATTCAGAATGTGCATCGAGTGTTTCATCTGTCAAGATACATGTCACGTTCTCAGAGAATATCGAAAATTCGATGAATTTGGTGGGCCACGAACAATGGTACGGCTCGCTAATTTTGAGATGCATCCAATGGACCAAGAAGACCGTATTCCTGAAGTCAAAAATGAATTCGGAATTAGTTATTGTAACATTACCAAGTGCTGTACCGATGTCTGTCCTGCAGGAATCAACATCACAGATAATGCAATTATACCTCTCAAGGAGCGTGTAGTTGATCGTTACTATGATCCAATAAAGCGAATTTGGCGAACATTAACTCGTCAAAACGTTCGTTATTGAATCAATAAACGAATAGAAAGGAATGTTGGTAGCCCACCCGTGGCTCCGAAGAGCCACGAGGGGCAGCGTCCCTTGCGGGTGTGAATTGAACCGATTTGAGCTAATTTAAACTCTGAATATCAGAGGTGCTCGATTCCGCTCTTCTTCACATTTGCCTTCTTGATCTTGTCAGGAAGCCATGCCGGGCCGTTTGCGGGCTTGTCAACTTCTGTGATCCATCCAGTGAACACATGCACACGCTTGGTGCCGCGCTCTCTTAGACGGATATTTTCGTGTCCGCGGGTTGCAGCTTTGAGTGCCGCTCCACGGGGTTGCCTGCTGGCAAATACCTGGCTGGTGTCATTTCCGCCCTCCATGAGGACGAAGTACTTCTTTTCTCCCATATTATGTACCTCACCCGGGCTACGGGCATCAGCAGGTTATAAGGATTCGCCCGTTAAACCGTGTTACTGCGCTACATATTGGCCGCAGTAGCCTCTTTCGAAGCCCATATTAGCGCAGTGTAACGAATGGAAATACATTCACAATTCGGCGCCAGCAAGAGTTTTCGTGTCGATGACTCCGCCCACTTGACGAATCGTATCAACCACTGTTGCTGCGATAGTGGAAAGTGAATCCGCCTCAAGTTTGACGATGATGTCATAATCACCGAAAAGAAGTGTTGCATCAGCTACATTTTCGAGCCCTTTGATGGCCTGATAGGCATCATACTCTTCGCCTGGGCTCACATTAATCAGAACATATCCGACTGCCATACTTTGGCGAATCGACCAATACTCATGAAGGCTCTGTTCAAAGGAGATCTTCCACCTTAGTGCGATATTCCGCCCACTGGTCCGCTTCCCAATCATCTGGCATTGGGCCATTTAGCCATTCAATAAATTCCTCAAGAGTCCACCCCTCTGGAATCCGTTCGTCACGTTCAGCTTCTTCTTCCACTGCCCACTCGACAATTTCTTCCTCGCGTGCGCGCGCACGCACGAGTATAGTGGTAATGGTAATTATCACCAATAATAATCCACCAATCCAGGGCAGTAATCCAGCGCCATCTCCAGCATCAGCGTAATTATCCGTACTATTGGAATTATTATCGATTGGCGGCGACCATTCCTGAATTTCTAGAGTAGTTTGGTAAGTTACTAAACCGCCCCTACTTGTTGTACAGTTGAGAGAGAGTAGGTGTTCACCCTCTAGAGTAATTGGCAGCAACCAATTTGTTGTCCAAATTCCAACGTCTCCAACCCCAGTTAAATTTCCACTTCGATTAAGGATTTCATATTGGCTTTCAACCGAAGTCGTAGTCATGCCACACCATGAGCCATCCGGGCCAAGATAACTGTAGAATTCTACTGTGATCTCAAATAAATCGCCCGCCGTAAGATTATTTTCTAAAGTAACAATGATACTAGGGGGAGTCTCTAGGAATTGAAGTTGCAGAGTTCCAGATGAAGATAGTCCATCAATATCTCTTGTCAGCACATTGACTGTACCTGCACCAGGCACGAATGAAGAATCTAATTGGACTCTGAAATACAAAGCAATCGAATGGTCTTGTAATTGCGAACGACAATTCTCATCCGCTGGCACTTCAGGTGTCGAAACGGTCCAACCATGCTGTTGTATTTGTGCTGTGGTTACATCTAGTGGCCTTGTTGAATTTATCAGAACCATTACCACTCTACTCAGACCGAATAATAGCGAATCTTCTTCACCATCGCATAATTCGATTAAGATAACCTCTGGAGTTGTCAATAACACAGTATAGGTTGTGGAAATGGAAGCACTTGCTCCATTAGCCCCAATTGCAATTACTTCGAAAAGAACATCTCCAATTTCAAGTGCCTCTTCGGTTGATAATGGGACGATAATACTGCCATTTTCAAACAATAATGGAATACTCTGTGTCACCTGTCCAGGCCAAGATACATACAAATCGCCATATGCTCCATCCACATCATCATCATGATCTGTAATTATGACCTTGATATTTTCATCACCGCCGCCATATAGACGATCTATTTCACTACCCTCATCATCTATTAATTCAAGAGAAAGCAAAGGAATTCGGTCGTTTATTCCAATATTTCTTCGAGTAAGGAAATTTCCTTCATAATCATATAATTCCAATACGAATCTATCAAGACTTGAACCGGAAGGTAAGGTGAAACTCGAAACATAACAGTGATGAGAAGAAGTACTTCCCTGAGTCCATGTCATTCCATCGATTTGCCCTCGGCTGGAGATGAATGATGGCGTCTGATTTACCGGAACATGGTCTGCATCTAGAACACATGCTTTCAGCAATGTCACTTGGGCTCTAATTACCCCTCCAATCGGATTGGCTTCGAGTACACTAGCGCCCCCCCATTCTTGTGAATCAACCCCTTCTACATGTATTCCAAACCATATCGCTGGAGCATCATCGACAAGAGCTACATCTAGCGTAATTAATTGATGAGTCTGATTCGAGCCATCATATGCTATCGCCTTCAAATCAAGTGAACCGAGGATAACGTCTGTAGGTAATTCGAAACTTGTCCACCATATGGTGCCATCTTGGCTTCCAGTAGACCCCCAGGTCCATTCGGTAGTTTCCTGACTATTCCGTACTCTCCAAGCTAAGTCTAAGGCTGCAATTCCCGAATCATCACTATTTTCGCTAGAACAAGTAAACAGGTCCCCGCGGCTATAATGACTAGAATCGCAATACAATGTTTCAACTGTAGGTGGGCTATTCACCCAGACCATCATGTGGTGAACGTTATTGTCGATAATACGTTCTGGACGAGTGATGTTAATCGCATCATATCGAATTTCAATATTATTCCATCCTGCTCTACTTGAATTGATTGTGAGATTCACCATCTGCCTACTTCCTGGCTGGTCCCCTGCGGACGTGATTAAGGAATAATTTGCAAGCACTTCGCCTCCAAGTTGGTCTCGAACAACAAGCCATCCTTCACCATCTCCTGCTGCTAAATTTTGGACAATTATCTGAATTGTCACGTTTTCATCTAAGGACATATTTCCCACAATTCTGGCATCGACAACTTCGATATCGTGAACTATATCACCATATGCGCTCATCTTTGGATCTCCAACAACAACTCCCATCCATCCGATTTGTCGGTTAGATGCATAATAGGATTCAGCCATATTATATCCAGTAGAATAGGATGAAAGCAAAACACTTGGATAACTCACAGCAGTGAGATATGGCTCGTAAACATAGCCTTTGACTCCACTTACTCCATCTTCTAACAAATCAGCAACAAGCGATTGCCCATAGCCAGTCCCCCAATTGAAAGAACGCGCCCCTGTGCTTACTGCGGTTTCAGCAATCGAGCCATTCACCCAATCCATATGGGGCCTAATTATTCGTAATGCTGTGGAATCAATGTATAGTGAGCCATCTGTAGAAGTTGGCACTATGTCAAGCAAGACCCTAATTCTTAGTGAAGTTGAATCTTGATGTGGCCTAAACCTCATTGTTTCGGAATTCCATGATGTTGTAAAAGGCTTATTTGATGATGTATTTGTGAACAATACTGTCCCATTCGAATCTAGAGATGCTACTTCAATATTGTATTCGCCATATACGTCACCTGTTCTTTCTCCATGGCCATAAATTACCCATGCGTGATTTGTGAAATTTGTTGGAATGGAATAAGTTGTTTCCAGATATGCTACACCTTGACCATTACCAGAATATGCAGAACAATTGTTGATAATATCTCTACTAAGAGTAGTAATGGAACCAGTACTCAAAGCGGTATCCCATATCATCAAATTATCGATCATTCCTTCGAAATATGAACTCCCTGCTCTATTTACACCTAATTTGTATAAATCAAAGTTATTTATTGATCCATTTGGGTATGCATTGGAATTTACCAGTACTCCATCGAGATATTGCCTAGTATTTCCACCCTCAAAGACAGTCACCAAATGAGCCCATTTTTGTGGCTCAACATCACCAAATTCCTTCGACTGATTATTGTGTAAATACCATTTATTATTGGACACCATGTGTTGGAATGAATAGTTCGAGCCTGCATTATCATCAATTGCAAATGTAGCAGCATAATTCGTTTGATTGGTGATATTTGCCCAAACCCATTGGCTAATAGTGAAATTTCCTAACCAATCATCGACATCCACTTTGGCGTAATCATTTACACCATCATACCACAGGCAATTGCCATCTATGCAACTTTTCCAATTGCTCGAATCCATTCCATACAATGTAAAGTTGGAGTCATTTGTAATATTGTCATTTGATTGATTCCCTATTCCCTCTTCAAAATCCCAATTGTGAATCAAACTATCTTGCTGGGGAATATAATCTCCTGAAACGACGAATGCTGTTGCAGGAATATTGGCCTTGCTCACATTCGGCCCTTGCCACGAAAGGAGTAAACCATGCGGCCCTCCACCTTGAAAGAATTCTATTCTGAAATCATGATATCCCGCTGTAAGAGAGAGCGTTGTATCATGTTCTATCATTCCATGTGAACCATAATTTTGTACCGCACTAACGCCATCGATCCACAATTCTGAACCATCATCTGAATTGAGATATAATGTCCAATTGCCTGTTTCTGGCACGTCGATTAGTCCGCTAAAGCGTGCACCCCAATTATGTTTGAACCTATTATCCAATCCCGGGTATGGATTGTTTGAAGAAGAGTAAGCTAGTGTACTTTCAATACGTGCATGATCGGGAATTCTATCGATTAAATCCGGCATAGTAGCAGTGTTGAAACTGATACCTTCATTATCGAAGTACTCAGCGAAAATTCCTGGAACCATATTGCCGGATTCTTGGCTGCATTCAGCCGTAATTCGGGCCTCCATCGCCCCATTACCTCCTTGTTTGACTTCGGTTTGGTAACTCCAGTTAAACTCATCACCAGGAGAAACAGGTGGAGAGAAAGTATCCCAATATTTGGATCCGCTTGACCATGAACTATCAACTGTATCAAAACCTGCATTTGCTAAAAAGTTGTTATTCCAATTACCATCATTACTTCCCCATGAAGCATAACCAATTACATTAGACAAATTGGTAACAAACTCTGTTTCTTCATCGAATGATACTGGAAGGTTCATCGTACCATTCAATGTATTATTTGCGATATACAAATCATCGTTCCAAAATTTGTAACCGGAATCATTTCTATTCGTTGCTAAATCAAGAACATGAACACCTCTAGAACTGTATGAATTATTGGCCTTTTCAATTAATCCTAACGCGGTATCGACAGTATATCCCGTGAGTCTAGTTACCAAGAAAAATCCATATTCTTCTCGAGTAAAGGCTTCCATTCCTCCTCCGGATAATGGGCCATAATCATGGTTAATCCAGTAATTCCCACCGATGCTTGAGTCCCATGTTCCTCCAACCAAAGCGATCTCTTGGTCGAATGCAGCCTTATCAGCTCCACCATTTATTCGTAAAGGAACCCCTTTGGTCGTTACTAGATAATTCAAATCAATATTGGAAGAGCGATTGGACAGCATTGCTCTAAATGGTTCGAGGAAGGATGTATTGAATTGTTCACGATTAATCGTCTCGCCAGTTGGATTGCTTTCATTGTCAAAAATGAATACTCTGTCAGCAGAAATATTTCGAGCGGTAATAAATGCCCAACCAATTGTTCGACTTGCTTCAGATTGGTTATTGATCAACACGCCAACATCGCTATAATCAATTGAATTAAATTGGTCAAAACCATTTGGTACAGCAATGTCACTAAAAGGTGTCTCATTCCAATAGTCGTCCTCCGTAGAAAACCCATCGAAAATACTTGGTTGTAAGGATTCAATAACTACGTCACCAGGAGGTAGTGAAATCGTTCCCGTGAGAAACAACGCCACTAGCAGAACCGCTCTTCTACCCCTGTCCACGCCTCCGGCGTGGTGTTGAAATGCTCAATAGCATACCGGCTACAGGTTAACGATAATTTCACTCAAAGAAGAATTTCCGTCGTCTTGTATATGTAGGTCGGCCCCTCTTGGCCTAAGTATGGTCGAACTTTACATGGCTCGGACATGCCGTTGGGGCGTTCTAAGAGTCGTCGGTGGTGAACTACATCTCCAAGAAGGAGATGTGGTCATTACCCCTGCAAATAACCGTCTTTCAGGGAGAGAGGGTCTAGATGCCACTATCCACAAATTCGCTGGGGAAAAGCTTCGTGAACATTGCCGTGCAATCAGTGTTGAGCAAAGAAAGACCAACCTTCCACCTTGTCCCGTAACAACCAACGTAGTCACACCGCCTTTCGATTTGAAAAAGCAATTCAAACACATTATCCATGTTGTCAGTCCAGATTGTCGTAGACCAAATCAAGATGAAGCACGCAGAGAACTCCTTCCTGCTGCTTACGAGAATCTTTTCACCACTCTCAAGGAAATGAAGGACGTGAAAACTGTTATTTCCCCACCACTTTCAATGGGGGTTTTCGCATATCCTCACCGAGAAGGTGCCAGATTAACTCTTGAATTGATTCTAGGAAAACTCAACGGTGAAAAAGACCCCGGATTCAATGATTACACTATCATTGTTAAAGAACGTAATTTCATCAATAATATGAGAACGGTCTATCGTGAATCTGAAGACCAATTGCCTGGAATAGATACAACAAACCAGGTGTGACCTACAACGGAGGGAGACGGTTGGTAGATCTTCCAGCCCTTGTCCAATCGGCAATTGAAAATGAGAAGCAACAATTCTCAGCAGCGGTTCTCTTAACCAATAATTCGAGAATGGCCCGAAGAGTAAGTGAGGTCCTCCCAAAGAAGCTCACTTTGGTAATTATGACGAGTTCCTCCAAAGTTGCAGAATCCTTGAAAGAAGACGGCCATGATGTAAAATTCCTAGAAGATGCTCTTTCCGCTCAAGGACTTTCAGTTCTATCAAGCCTACATGATATCGTATTACAAGGGCTCGGCGAGGGTAGATATGGGGGCTCTGACAAAATTCTAGCAATACTCGCTGAACCAATGAATGGAGTGATTATTATCGAGGCTAGTAGCCTATCTAGTAACAGATTAGCTATACTTGCACAAGAACATGATATCGATATTGAAATTCTTGCTAAAATGATGGACCTCGCTCGCCATATTGGAGGGAGAGGGAGAGAAGGGCATGCTGTTGGTGCACTATTCGCAATTGGCTCAGTACCAAAATTGCGTCGTCATTCTACAGCTCTTGTATTAAATCCATTTAAGGGTCATTCCGATGGACGCAGAAGTGTTGGCGATACTAATAATCACGAAACTCTAGCAGAATTTGCATGGCTCGATGGAGCGATATTATTCAACACTAAAGGTGTGGCTTCCGATGCGGGTAGATATGTGCAAGTCCCCGCAGGAATCGTGCCAAAACCCGGCGAAGGAGGAAGACACTTAGCGGCACGTTCGATTAGCCAATTAGCAGATGCAGTTTCGATTTGCATCTCATCTAGTGGAGTGATCGCAGTTTACAGTAAAGGCCGCGAGAGATACAGAGTTAGGCTCTCTTAATCGCATCAGCCATCGAAATACTTCCGACTGCAACATCGTGTGCTAATTCGGAGGAGATAGTTACTCGCCCACCACTTTCGATTCTAGATTGGCGTTGTATTTCACGAAGGTCGCCGTCAGTCGGCTCAAGTTGACGAATGGAATGAACTCTTTTTCCACCCATCGTTGCTATCCTAGTCGCAGCATGAATGTGCGCCCTAGAACGTGAACCTCTACTGGTCCTCCTTTCAATGACCTCGATAACATGCATAGAATGTAAGAGACAATCATTGATGATTCGGTCCCTAATCAAAGGAGCACCGTCTCCAACCTTTATGACGAGGTTACGATGTTCTAATGAATTCGCAAGGCCACCAATGTGATTTGCTACACTTTCCACTGATTCCAATTGAGCAACTCCTACCAATACTCCATCAGCAGTCCAGGCAAGACCCGGTCTTGGCCCGGGGTCTACTCCAAAAACGAGGTGCATTGCATCTCCAAGTCCACGACTGAGTTGAATTGCTCTTTCAACAGCGGCTTCTACAGTTTCTTCGATTACTGGAATCCCCCCTTCGCCAGCAATAACTTCCTCAGGGGTTGCAAGCCAAATGCCATCGAATTCAGAATCAGCATTGAGCATCACAAAGTCGCATCCGCGACGTTTCAACTCCCTCATCAAGTGGAATGAAAGACGGAAGTCCGCTGTCCGGACCGCTATTCGGCGCACACCCCTCCGAGGGCGGAATCACGCATCAACATGACGCGTAATCACCGAAGTCCTCAAGAACACTTGACAAAGTTGTTTATTTGTGGCAAGTCAGTATGAAAGGGAACTTCGGGCGGTCCTCGCAGGAGTTCCCAAAGGCGTCGACGCCGTTACCAGATCTTGTAATTCTCTGGAACGTACCCGTGCCCAAATGGTTCTAGATAGGCCATTTCTAGTTGTCAGGGCAGCAGGTTCTGGAATGGAGGGAAGTGGGGACCTTCTAGCCCTGAGGGGTGATTTGTGCTTTCCAATTGAAGTCAAGTCATCGAAATACCCCAAATTATACCTCTCGGGTAGAACCGAAACTCAATACAATGCAATGGTTCACGAAGGCAAAAGATGCTCGCTAATGCCTCTTTACGCATATCGACTCAAAGGAGTGAGAGGGGACTCTTGGAGAATATTCAGAGTTGAAGTAGGGAAAATTCCAGGCCGGCTTGGAATGCTTTGCCGCAGGATACCACCCTTCCCACTCACCAGAAATGGTAAGCCATTTCTTGACTGGCAAGCTGGAATGCCATTGCATATGTTCCTCTCTCTTGTTTGCCGAACTTCTTCCACTGAAGGGCATACTTCTCTAGAAAAAAGGGCCCGTTCAATAGAAATCGATGCATCTCGTGATGAGGAATTAATCCAAAATCGACTCACAGATATGGTGCAACCATGATGAAAACTACCACGATTAACAATCCTAGTGAAGACAGCGTAGATGCTTTTCTAGTAACATGTTCAACCCATAGTGGATGGATTTTCCATAATTTTGTCTTTTTCCCGATATTGCGTAGCCCATTCATTGACATCTGCACTAAATCTCTGAAGAGATGACCGCCATCAAAAGGAATCATTGGTATTAGATTAGTAAATCCAAGTAAAATGTTTACCCAAATCAGCCAGAACATCAGGTAGGTTAAGAAAAGAAGACCTTCTAATCCAACGAGTTCTGCAAGCCAGCCATCTCCTGCTGCAAGCATTCCTTCCTCCACTGGGTGCATTGCAGAGCCCTGTAATTCGAATGGGGTGATAAGGAGCGTTATGGTGTGCAATGGCCACATCACAGCATGCCCAAGAGGCGAGGCTTCAAACTCAGGGTGAGCAGGACCAGCGAGCCTGTCGATAGCAGCTGTTCCATCGGCTAAATTTTGTACTCCGAGGAAGGCATCACCTTCCTCTATTCCGCTATTAGCAAGAACTTCTTCGTCATATCCCAATTCAATATAGTAAGCATATTTGTCAGTCAATGTAACGGTAAGAGTCTCCTCCTCGCCAGTTTCTGATCTAATGATATCCATCGATACCACCTGCCCTGCCTCTAATCCATCCATTACCGTTGTGAAGTCCTCAGAACTGCCAACCGATTGGTTATCTATTGCTAAGATGACATCCCATGGCTCCAAACCGGCTTCTTCTGCTCCAGAACCTACCACGATACCCGTAGAATGTACACCGGGTTCAGCAGCAACGAATTGGCCTGCAATTCCACCGAGTAATAACATCAAGATGAATGCGGTGAAAATATTGGTTGAAGGGCCTGCAGCAAACATTCGCTGGCGTTCTCTTCGCGGCGCGTTTACAATTTCTGAATGTTCAGGTTCAGCAAATGCTCCAAGGGGTAATGGGCCAACCATAAGAAGGCCAAAGTTCCTGATTCGCATGCCATGTGCTCTCGCTTGAATTCCATGGCCAAACTCATGAATAACTAGGCTGATAACGAATGCAATTACGCCCCATCCAAGTGGTATCATTGGATTTACACCTGGGATTGCTACTAATTCTGATGGAGAGGGGGGGTCGAGATTTGGTGGTGCCATTATTGCAGCAATTATTGCGAATATGAGAAATAAAGCGACTATGAGCATGGCAAACCAACAAACCCACAGGCTAACTTCGCCATATGCTCTCCAGAATTTCCGAGGCCGACTGATGAATTCTAGGGCTTTTTTACCACGTGAAGTACGTAGCATCAATATTACAAAGAATACTCGAGAAGCATTCCAATCATCAAGACGTCCGCGTGCCTCCCAACTCTTGAGAAGCATATACCATCCAATAACCAAGAGGACGACTATGGGCCAATCTAATTCAATGCTGAGCCAGTCTCCTCCCATGGTTGTCCCACTTCAATCGACCACTTAACCCCGCCCGACGAGTTCTTGGCTGATGGGGGTATGCAAGTATCATGGCGGA
>Ga0208639_1001515_pt1 | contig 15108 bp, 17 predicted proteins | sample ETNtaG_33_FD_185772 | JGI IMG/M metagenome (GOLD analysis project Ga0208639, IMG submission 185772) | Marine microbial and viral communities from oxygen minimum zone, Eastern Pacific Ocean - ETNP201310SV76 (SPAdes) (version 2) | ecosystem: Environmental > Aquatic > Marine > Oceanic ...
GTCTCAAGCGATAATCTACTATTCCAGGAGGAATTATTCGGACCGGTTCTAGCAGTTACCACATTTACTGATGATTCAGAGGCTCTTGCTTTGGCGAATGATACTCCGTTCGGTTTGCTAAACGGAATTTGGACCAACAACTTGTCCAGAGCACATCGTTTTGCTCATGATGTAGAAAGTGGAATGGTTTCGATTAATGAATATCCAATCACTTTCCCACAGACAGCCTTCACCGGTTGGAAGCAATCGGGTATTGGAGTGGAGCAAAGTCAAGATGCACTTCGTTTCTATACCAAGGTCAAGAATGTCAACGTCAAGTTGTGATTCTCATGAACATCGAAGATGTGGATGGGGTCAAGGTACTCCGCCTCACAGGCGGTAGTGCAACTAAGTCATTCAGCAGGGAATTTTTGCCGAAGATTGCAGATGCAGTGAATTCACTGATGGGTGAAAAAGCAGTAGTCATTACCGGTGAAGGTAAATTCTTCTCTGCTGGTGCAGACATCAATGCTTTCCAGAAATCGATTGATGATGGTGATAGTGTGGAACTAATCAGAGAACTCACAGGAATTCTTCATCCCCTTTTACTGAAGATGAGAACATCGTCAACTATCTTTGTCGCCGCTCTTAACGGCGCATCTGCCGGAGGTGGTCTCGGGCTTGCTCTCGCTTGTGATGCGAGAATCGCTTCGCCTGAAGGAAAGATGGCAGCATCTTATGCAGGCATGGGGCTCTCACCGGATGGAGGCACAACTTGGCTTCTACCACGCTTAGTCGGTGAGCAAGTAGCACGGCGCTTCTTCCTCGAGAATCAGGTTTGGGATGCCTCGGAAGCATGTCACTTAGGTGCCATCGATCAGGTTGTCGCTGCTGATAATTTGCTAGCGCGAGCAATACATGTCGCAAAGACTTGGTCACAGTGGGGTAGCCATACCAAGGAAGCGACCAAGCATCTTCTGTTAACTCAGAACATAAACGACCTTGAGACTCATCTCACACACGAGAGAACACTCATCGAAGCCGCAGGAACAACTGAAGAATTTGCAGAAGGAGTTAGGGCGTTCTTGGAGAAAAGAAAGCCAGATTTTTCTTAATTATCGCCGAATTCTTCGGGCGAACCCGATGACCAGTCATAGATTCCCTTCCCACTCTTCTTTCCAAGTCTGCCCTCTGCTACTAATTTCTCGAGTAGTGGATGAGGGGTATAGGAATCATCACCGAATGATTCTTTGAGATTTAGAAGGATGTCTCGACGCACGTCAAGTCCTACCAGGTCGGTGAGTGCAAGCGGACCCATCGGATGCTTGTATCCAAGAACCATCGCGATATCGATATCCTTGGCTGAAGCAACACCATCAGCAAGCATGCGAATTGCCTCATTGCCAAGGACGACTCCAAGACGACTGGTAGCGAATCCGGGGACATCTTTGACAACAATCGTCGTCTTGCCCATCGCCTCTCCAGCAGCTTTGGCGAATGCCACTGTTTCGTCAGAACACGAGTCGTGCGCAACGAGTTCGAGTAGTTTCATAATTGGAACAGGATTGAAGAAATGCATCCCAATCACTTTCTCAGGCCTGCCTGAGGCTGCAGCGATATCAGCAATAGATAGGGAAGAAGTATTTGTTCCGAGGATACAATCTTCTCTGGTCATAGAACCCAAGGCTGCAAAAATTTCGTGCTTGAGTGAAGGAATTTCAGGTACAGCCTCAATCACCAAATCAACATCTGCAACAGCCTGAGCCATGTCTTCACATGGTGCCAACAGAGTAGACCAAGCCGCCTTCTGTTCAGGTGTGGTTTTGCCACGGGCAATTCCCTTATCCCAGAATGCATCTATGTTGGCCATGCCACGTGCTAAGCCTTCGGGAAATGCATCGAATAGATTGGTACTCCAGCCGGCCTGAGCGCAGACTTGAGCAATTCCTGCACCCATTGTACCGGCACCGATTACCGCTACCGACTTGACCGCCATGGCCATCCTAACAGGACTTGGTTCATGACGATTCCTTGGATTGAGCGTAAGCCACTCCACCTACAATGAGTGCAAATGAAGCTACAAGCGACCACCCCAGCATCTCATCGAGGAGCATCCACCCTGAGAGTATTCCAAACAGTGGAACGAGATAGACATAGAGAGCGGCTCTGCCAGCTCCGATGATTTTGATTCCGTCAGCAAACCAAACATAACTCATTACAGTAGACGCGATGGCAAGGAAAGCAAGCCACCACCAGGCCTCCATCGAAGCATGCGGCCAGCCGTATTCACTCATCTCCCACAATGCAGCAGGAGTTTGGATTAGTAGACCAACGGTACTTGCCCATACCGTGAGGTGGAGTGGTGACAATGCATACTCACCGCTCATCGCTTTTTTCATCAGAATAGTTGCCCCAGCCCAAGAGAGTGCGGCTAGTCCAATCAGTGCATCACCGAGGAGCCGTTCATCAATTGGCAGGTTGACATTTGGAGAATACCATGCTATCACTACGACACCACTTACTGCTGTCAACAGACCAATTACCAGCCTTCGATCTAATTTTTCTCCTAGGAAGGGTATCGCTAGTAGGGCGGTAAACAGCGGGTTGAAGGTAATCATTAGCGATGCATCGCCTGCGGCAGTCCATTTCATTCCATACAAAAAGAAGGCCTGATAGACGAAGGTTGAGAGAAATCCAATCATGGCGATAATGCGCCATTGTTCTTTTTTTGGGAGCATCCATTTCCCTGAAATTTTTAGATAGATAAGAAAACAGAATACCGCAAGAATATAGCGCGACCATCCGGCAGTAAAGGGAGGAATTTCTAGTGCAACTACACGACCTGCAACCCAACCTACTCCCCAAATAATTGCTACAACAAGCAATTTGGCATGGGTCGTTGCATTTTTCATTTGAATCGCTCCAGGCCAAGTTGCAGGATTCTGGCTCTGGGGAGCCCGATTTCTGGCATACCTGTAGCAGGGGCGTGGAGTTTCAGTCCTTCAAGTCGCGCCACATACAATCCGTACGAAGCAATGTCGTCGAGTTTGAATGGAGTTGGCAGCCCTATGTCATCGAGAGTCTGACATGCTTGCTTAGTGTAGATAGGATAGACATTTGTTGAGAAGTGCATCCAAATGGATACTCTCTGTACATCGATACCCTCCAAGGTAAGAAGATGTTCGAGCATACCGACATCGGGGTACTTCACAGTCTGAAGAGCCATGCTCACTTCCATTGCCACATCCTCAGTCAGAGCCAAAGGGGGATTACCTGCCCACATGTCTGCATGTGAAAGATGTTCCATTGCATCGTCGCCACTAATGGCAAACAGAGTTTTCTGGTATTCCCGGTCGGAGTATACATCTTCAACTAAGGAAGGTAACTCAAGGTAGAATTGCTCAAGTCTTTCCTCGTCGACGCCATAGAGCGAGACGGGAATCAATTGAATCAACTCAAACTGATGCGCCAATACCGCTGGCGGTTTGGCGAGGTGTCATGGGCTTATCTTCGACCCATTGTTGTTTGAAGAGTTCTTTCAGTGCCTTTTCATCTTCTGCGTTAGGGAGAACAGTCAACAGATATTCTGCATATTCTTCATCACTACCTTCCCACAGTGCGCCATCGATAGTACATTTTTTCCCACCGAAATTTCCAATTTCACGGTTGAAATTTTCATGAGGAACAGATAGAGTTACTCCGCAACCTTCGGGTAGGTATCCATTGAGTTTCTCAACTTCCTTGACAATCTCATCATGGTAATGGCCGCGACTCTCTTCGTTGAGGGCATCTTTGTCGACATCGACGCCAGATTCGAGTTTCTTGCGTTCATCCCAGCGCCCCTTTACGCCCCAGACATATGCCCAGGTAGCACTAGTGGAGGAATCAGTTCCGAATAGGTCGTGTGCTGTTGCCACCCACTTGTTTATGTAACGTTGAAGCAGATCTAAGGGGATTACTCCAGCCTTGATGACTCTTCGTAGTCCATTGGAACCAGTTCCAAGATGGAATGATTCCTCTTTGAGCATTGGTCCCATAGATGCTGCCAATGGTTTGAATGAAGAAGTTGACAACATTCCAAGTTGATATTTACCATCACGGTCAACGAACATGGTGTAGCAGAAGAAATCGAGCCAGTGAGGCATTGGACGGTTGAACGCGCCAAGTAGACGGTCACCATCTTGCGCATTTCGCTCCAATAGCTTCTGTGCTTCACGGCGTCCTTGCTGTCCGAAGTAGGTCATCAGCAAGTATGCCATTTGCCATCCATGGCGTTGCTCCTCTGCCATGATACGTGCTGCTGCATAGCGGTCGTAATCCGTAGGAGCGCTTGCTAGAAGGTGGCGCTGCTGTTCGACAGAAGCGAATTCAGTATCGCCTTGAACGGTAATCATTGCAATCAATGCATCACGGATGTTTTGATGTGGAACCTGCAAAGCTCTCTCCCACTTGGTATGCCCAGCATAATCGCCGAATTCGATATTATCTCCGGCACGGTCCCAATCGAATAGAATCGAGAGGTCAAAATCGCCCAACCATTCTCGGTCGAATCCGACTCTATCTTGCCATTCACCGAAGTTTGTGATCCAATCATCCCATGTTTTGGGTAACTCTGCCATGTTACGGGGAGGTGGCCTCTCCTATTCATTAATTTGCGAACATGTTCGTACGAACATGACCATCAAGGACTACGTCTTCTGATTTCATCGGAAAAAGTATTCATTATTGAATTCTCAATTCTTTGTAATTGTGCAGACAAAGTGGATTTTGAAATACCGAGTAATCCAGCCATTTCAGTGAGAGTAATTCTACGTTTAATGTCATAGAAACCCTCTCGCATAGCGACATCAAAAACCACGCGTTGTCTTGTGGTTAGAAGCCTAGATGAAACGCTTCTAGTAGAGACTAAACGATGAGGGATTCCTTTGTTCTTAAACTGGACAATCAGATCTCTAATATTTTCCCTGGGGCATTCAAATACCCAATCAACCCACCCATCTCTAACCTCAAAAGGAGTATGTGGGATTATCCCGATATCTTGCATGGGACGAAGGAAACCTCCTCCTTTTGCAGCGATAACAACACTGTAACGGTTCGAATCGATAATCCTAAAATCTTCTATTCCATTATGTGCAATTACAGTTGTCGAGATATCTTCTGTTGAGGTCACTTTTGCAGTTCCTCTTCCCTTGGCTAGCGGCATGTGTTCTTCAATTTGTAGAATGGTAGATGGATGCGAACGAGTGACATCTCCCGCCCAGTGTCCTTCCGGTAATCGGACCTCAATGCGCATCCGGTGTGTGGTCATCATGAGAGTCTTGGGGTCTGTGCTATTCAAGGTCACCGTTTCACCCCATAGGAGACATCATTCTCACTTCTTCAGCGAAATTCTGCATAATATTTTTCTCGATCAAATGCATCATTTCACACAATGCAGACTTGCTTATTTCCATATTGTCAGCTAATTTTGTGAGAGTAATTCTTCTCGGTTTGTCATAATATCCATTGTAGACTGCAGCATCGAAAATATCCCTTTGTCTTGGCGTGAGTAATCGTGTATCTCGATGAGCTCCAAAAGCAATAATCTGATGCTCGATTGCAAATTCTTTTAGCGCATCTTTTACCTTTAATGCCCCATTTCGATCAGTCAGGAATGTCCAAGTGGCATGCCCATCTTTGATTACATATGGAGTTTGCAGAATTTGGGCGCTCTTCTTCAATGATTTATGTAGAATACTCATACCTTCGGCTATGATTGACAATTCGATATTTTTCCCCATCTCTTCATAGATCGCTGTGAATTGTACTAATTCGTTATTTTCTAGTATTTGCAATGCCTGTTTTGAACCAGAGCCTTGGATAGTAATTCGCAGAGCTGCAATATTGTCATCCAACATCATTTGCTCTTCGACTTGGATTAAAATATCAGGTTGCATTATTGTTACATCTCTAGCCCAATTTCCCTCTGGAAGTACGATATCTATGAGCAGTCTGTTAGTGACCATTGTTCCCCTCATCCGCGATGACGCCGTACATGTTCATCCTGTTTCGGCGAACATGGCAGTACGAACATGTTCGCCCCGGCACACTTATTCTTCTTCCAATTCGATTCGGAGGGCTTCTGTTGTAAAAATGAAGATACACGAAAACCCGATTCCAATCAAGATAGCAACAATCGCAGTTGAAGAAAATAGGCCTTTCACTTCTTCATTTGGAGGAGGTTCTGTTCCGGAAACTGAAGTGGTAACACTATTCCAGTGATCCAACGTATTCGCCTCGCCATCACCGTTAACTGAATTTCCATGTGCTCCGAGAATTAATTCTTGACCTGAAAAAGATGGAGCGGTCCATTCAAGTGCCCAGGTTCGCAGGTCATTTCCGAGTGTTGTATGAGTTGCTTGACCATCAATGACCTGTACATTGTTATCAATGGCAGATAGCGTACCTACTGACGCTCTAAGATTGAAACCGCCTTGGTTAATACCCAATGATTCAGGCCCCGTAAGATTGACATAAATTGTATATGTTTCATCAGCTGTCCAATTCACAGGTACTCCTTCAATCGAGATACCAGAATCAGTTGATGGACTTCCACCTCCATGGCATATGCAACCGGAATCTACAGTTGAACCAGTAATGCCTGTGCTGTATCCTTGGATTGATGGTACTAGAAGTAGTAGCGAGATCAGCATCGCTGTACTATTTTTCATTATTCGGTTATGTGCAAAATTTCTATCCATATTCTCACCGAGAGTTCTCTCTTAGTTGGGCTAATGTGGCCTCCTATACTAATCGTAAACCGAACATATTCATTGTCTGAAAACAGGGGCACATGTACCCCTTACATGTCCTATTTGTGGACAAAACAAGCCTTGTTTCAAACTATTATTCTTCCATCGGGAATGGGAACGTTGGAGTTTGTTCGAAATTATTCACTGGTGGTGGAGATGTAGTTGCCCACTCGAGAGTAGATCCATTCCATGGGTTATTTCCAGCATCTTCTCCCTTCTTCATCGATACCCAGAAATTGTAAAGGAATATTAGTTGGGCAGCGAATACAACAAATCCACCAATCGAAGCGATTAGATGAGATACTTCCCAGCCAGCACTTTCTTGGTACAAGTAAATTCGACGTGGCATATCTGTTAGTCCGAATAGCGGAATCCAGGTAAGGTTGATTCCAAAGAAGGTAAGCCAGAAGTGCCACCATCCAAGTTTTTGATTCAACATTTTTCCAAACATCTTAGGATACCAATAATAGATTCCACCAAGCGTCATTACAGCTACTGCACCCAATGTGTAATGGAAATGGGCAACGATGTAATATGATCCACGTAAGTTCACATCCATTGCGACACTGGAAAGATAAACGCCAGTGATACCACCTACTAGGAAGATGCCTATTGCTCCAACAACGAATACCAATGGTAACTTCGACCAATCAGGTTTTGATTTGTAGAATGTGGCTAGTAATGACAGATATATCAGGCCAAATGGGACACTCACCAATTCAGTTCCAATAGTTTCAAATTTCCTGAAAGTAGGATTAATTCCAGTGATGAACATGTGATGTGCCCAAACTAGAACAGAAATAATGGATGCAACAACTAGTGACCAGATGATTATCTTACGACCATATAGAGGTCTTCGGACAAAAGTAGGAATTACTTCCATTGCCATTCCTAGACCTGGTAGCAGAACCACATATACCTCTGGATGTCCAAAGAACCAGAAGATATGCAACCACCAAGTTGTTCCATCTATACTAGGGTCGAAGAACATTGTACCAAATACTCGATCACCTACTAACATTAGTACTGCTGAAAGAAGCGCAGGGAATACTGCCAACATTAGTATTACAGTAAACAGAATATTCCAAGAATACATCGGCATTTGCATAATACCCATTCCAGGGCAACGCCAGCGTAGAATCGTCACAAGGAAATTTATTGTCGAGAACGATACTGAAAGAATTAGTAGAACTAATCCCGCTCCTGCTAAGCTAACCCCAAGTCCAGGACTGTATGTCATGCTGGTTAGTGGACTGTAAAATGTCCAGCCAGCATCTGCCGCGCCCCCTAAGAAGAATCCACTTGCAGCAACTAGTCCACCGAGAAGAATCAGCCATACCGACATTGCATTCAATCGAGGGAAGGCCATATCCTTTGCACCAATTTGAATTGGAATGATAAAATTGGCAAAGGCAAAAGACATCGGAGATATTGCGAATAATACCATCACTGCACCATGCATTGTGACTGCTTCGTTGAATAAGCCACCGGTCATGAAATCATTTTCTGGAACAATTAGTTGTATCCTAATCAATAGCGATAATGCAAGACCGATTATTGTGAATAGGATTGTGATCCATAGGTATAGCATTCCAATATCCTTGTGATTTGTAGTAGTTAGCCAATGTTTGATGACCGCTTTGTTCACATTAGGATTTTTCATTATTAATACTACAGAGATAACTACCAAACCAACAATTGTGGCAATAATTAGCCACCATGATAAGTTGGTATAATCGATTATTGAGCCTCCATCAGAGTTTAATCCATCCACAGTATAATCTTTTGAATTCCAAGAATCACCTTCTTTAGTTCCATCACCATTTACTGAGTTAACAAGGATACTGAATGTCACCTCATCAGTATCATCCAACGGTGCTTGCCATTGAACAACCCATTCTCTTTGGTTATTTCCAGATTCGGTATGGGTTAACTCTTGAACACTATCATCCCAGAATTGAACAGAGTCATCAAGAAGAATAAATTCACCTTGAGTTGCTCGTAGGTTAAACCCTCCAAAGTTTTCTCCTGTTTCAACTGGACCTCCAGAGAACGAAATGGTTAGATTATATGTTTCACTTCCATTGTAAATAATTGGTAGACCAGATACATCAACAATTACATCAGTATCAGCACTTCCATGGCACATACATCCAGAATCTACCGTTATTCCACCAATTCCTGATGGCACCGCAGACATACCTTGTAGCATCAAAGCTGCAACAAGTACTCCTAAGATTAGACTGCGCTTCATTGCTGACCACCTCCAGAATACCAAGCATCGAATTCATTCTTGTCCATCACTTCTAATTCACCAATCATCAATGTGTGGTCATCACCACATAATTCGTAGCAACGAATTGGATAGGTACCAGTTTCTTCAGCAAGAATCCACCCAGTATTGGGTCTACTTGGAAGAGCATCCACTTTGATCCTGTGTTCAGGTAGAGCGAACGAATGGAACACATCACCACCAATAACTTCGAAGACTACAGGGGTATCTACAGGAATTCGTAGAGGTTCACCAACCGCACTAGTGTAGGTAATTCCGTTTGGATACTCATATTCCCAGTAGTATTGCCAACCTGTTACCTTTACAGTGAAAGAATCCTCTTCCAATTCTGGATTTTCAAAGAAATCGATAGAACTGAAGGTTATTTGAGATAAGATTAGCAAGAATGCGGTAATTACGATAGTGACAGTCCACGCGATTTTTGCGGAACCTCTTTCGACGGGGAGAGAACCAAGAATACGGACATCATCAGGCTCTTCTTCAACAGCAGTAGTCATCAGCCAAATGAACACCCCATATACGATTACAGCTACAACCATTCCTAGTGACCAATATGTCAAAAATAGTTCATCATACACTTCAGCATGAGCGCCAGTCCCAGGAGATTGAAACCATTTGATGATTGCAAAGAATGTAAGCAATAGGGGTATGATTGAAAGAATTGCTAAGCTGATGTTTTTGGTTTTAGACATCAAATCACCTCCAAGTATACGATTGCAAATAATAACAACCAAACAACATCAACAAAATGCCAGTACCAAACTATTGCCTGAAATGAATCTCTACGTCCATTTTCATAATGGCCTCCACTGTGCAATTTGTGAACAATTGATAGAGCGATTAACCCTACCAACACATGGAGTCCATGAAGTCCAGTCAATGCATAGAAAGCAGTCCCATAGGCATGACTTTTCCATGTAAAATCTGCATTAGCATATTCAGTTGCTTGGATGAATAAGAAGACCAATCCGAATAGCATGGTGATTCTAAGATGCTTGCGAGCAGTGGTTAAACGACCACTGTCATGTGCGTGTAATGCAAAATGGGCAATAATTCCTGAACTCAGCAATAATCCAGTATTGAATGCTACTAGTCTCAAATCATGATGAACTCCTTCTGGAGGCCATGTTGCGGAAGCTATTGCTCCATCCCATGATACCGTATGCCATTTCGCCCAAAACCAAAAGGCAAAGAATCCACCAAACACAATGACTTCAGTAACAATTATCCATACCATTGCCCATGAAACATCCCCCATTTTTTCTTCGCTTATCGACCGGTGTTCCCACATTGCAACATCTTCTTTGATCCACAAAAAGATCGATAGCAATAGTAGTGGTAGACCGATTAACGCAAATGGCCACAAAAGCAGTGCTGCAAGGCTTAAGGTTACGCCGAATGAGAACAATAATGGCACAATACTGGAATGGACTTCACCTTCATCCCCATGGTGATTCATATTAGCCGTCCAAGCCGAACTTTCGACAGAGGTTTCTCTGTTCATGATGGATGATAACGAGTGATGGATATGTGATGTCGCCCGAACATGTAAGGACAACAACGGAGTTTAATGGAGGTCTGGACAAAATATGCGTCCAGGAACGGTGATTGCCTCATGCGTACTTGCGCTTGCAGCCTTTCTTGCAATTTCACCTATGATTCTGTTTTCACATTCTGAACTTGCAGAACAGATTACTAGTGGAGATTTGACAATGTCTCAAAGAGCCTCTTTAGAAATAGGCCCGTTTACTTCACAGGACGGCGAAGATGGCATCGCATTAACTGGTGCAGTATTCCTCGAAGATGTATTATTTGTCGCAGGTGAATTTTCCGGCACATATGATTTCGGAGGCTTTCATTTTGACAGTAATGGTTCGACAGATTTGATGGTCGCACGTTTGGATTCTAACGGTTCTTGGTCTTGGATTGTTGTGATTGGGGGTGAAGGATTAGATCGCTCAATCACCCTTGAATTAATCGAGGACCGAATCTCTGTTCGTGGATTGATATATGGTGAAGTTGCCTTTGGTAGCTTGGAAATAGGTGATGATAGCAAAAATGGTCATCAAGCCTTTGTTGCTGATATAGCGCCCAATAATGGAACCTGGCGTACCGCACAAATCGATCCATTCGGCGACTTATCTTCAGATCCAGCACTGTGGTGCGGTTGGTAAATCAATTATCCAATTTTTGAGCGAGACATTCGTTCTCAATGATGGACCAACCATATGCATGAGCATCATCTCTATCTCTTTGAGTAACCGCATTATTCTTGTGCATCCAAAGCATTTGTATATCTCCCCAAACTTCCATTCTTTGGGATGCAAGATCAAACCACCTACTCTTTTGTGTCGAGTCCATTATCTGGATTAGAGGTACGTATTGTCGTATTTCTTCAACACTTGAAAGGAATATATGGCCATTGATTGAGTTACCTGCGAAGTCAGGATCAATTAGATGAAACCGCCAACCGGCTCGTTGCAGAGCATCAATTGTATGTTCCCAAGAATTTTCATTTACTGCGAAGTTTCCTACTAATGCTACTACTTTGTAGCCAAGTGCCATATCGACAAGTTCGTTGTTGGGCATAGCGTTTAGTGCCATGGGCTTTCATGGAAGCCTAGTATCTTGGCTTTGAGGCGAACATGTGAGGCGAAAATCATCTTCGCAAACTTTTCGAAGCCATTTTGTCAAGAATTTCTCTTTCGGTGACCATACCCATCAATTCTTCATCATCAATTACAGGTAGCCTTCGAATTCTATATGCTGCCATTCTTTGAATTGCATCTGAGATGCTTCCTCCTGAATTGATGTAGTGTAACGCTTTTAATCTAAATGAATGGATTGGACGCTTCCACAACCAATCAATATTTTCATCGTTGGAATGCTTGCTAAGAATACGAATGATATCAGATTCGGTAATAATGCTCCAGGGGCTTGAATCATAATCTAAGATCACAATAGCTCCTATTTTTTTGTTAGCCATAATATTGACCGCACGAGAAAGCGGCTCGTCACAAGCAATCGTAATTATCGGCGCAGTCATCACCTCATTTACTTGCATTATTGAATGCAAGTGAGTGCAAGTAATATCATTGAATGCGAACATGTTCAATGAACATGTATGCGGTCATGGCGAGTAACTTCGCCAGTTTTGACATCGATTAGTTCAGCAAAGGTTTGCACTTCACTCACCCCGACAACTACGCCCGGCAGATAGCCATCACAAACACCGGATGCAGCAAAGATTGCATCATCGGATTTGCACAGGTCGGTAGCATCCCAAAGGCGAGTCAAATCATCGTTGACCATCTTTTCTGCGCGCTTTTCTTCTTCCTCACTTCGGAAGACAAGCCTTCCTTCGAATACTCCACCAATGCCACGAAGTGCAGTAGCGGTAATCACGCCTTCTGGAGCTGCACCAATCCCGAGGAGCATATCGTAGGGCCCATCAGGGCGAGCAGCCCAAATCGCTGCGGAGACATCCCCATCACCCATTAGGTGTAGTTCAGCCCCAGCTGCTCGAATTTCTTTGAATAATTGTGAATGGCGCTCTCGGTCAAGGGATACTACCTTGACTTCACTCATCGGCTTATCGAGAACCGATGCTGCTTGCTCAAGATTGTAAGCAACATCACCATCGAGGCTGATATGACCTGCAAGTTCTGGTCCGGCTGCAATCTTATCCATATAGCAATCAGGAGCGTGCAGTAGAGTTCCACGTGGCGCTGCTGCTAGTACTGCAATTGAGTTTGGAGAATTGTCTGCACAGTTGTTAGTACATTCTAGAGGGTCAACTGCAATATCGATTTGAAGAGCACCTTCTACTCCAACTTGGTTCCCGAGTTCTTCACCGATGAATAGCATAGGTGCTTCATCACGTTCACCCTCACCGATGGCGACACGTCCATCGAATGGAACCTTGTCAAAGGTGCGCCTCATAGCTTCGACTGCAGCGGCGTCTGCCGCATTTTTGTCACCAAGGCCCCGCCATGCAGCAGATGCAATCGCTGCCTGATCGACCGCTTCAAGGAAGTGGTGTGCGAGGTCGGCAGTCCTGGCCATATTGTGGTCCAGACGCGACCCCTCCATGAATGAAACGGGTCAGTTACCCTTGTGTTTCTCGAGGACTACAATGTCGGTGATCCTAGTTTCAGGGTATTGTCCATCTGAATCTTTCTCAAATGATTTTACCATATCAAGAGCGCAAAGAAGGCCCGCTGAAACCCCAGTTAGTGCTTCCATCTCTATACCGGTTCGATAGTGGGCATTGACTTCAACAGTACAGCGTAGAGCATTATCTTCCCAAGCCCAATCTACTCTACAGCCTTCAAGTGGAATTGGGTGGCAATGAGGAATAATTCTAGGAGTATCTTTGACTGCTTGAATCGCAGCAATTGTAGATGCTTCAAGCACATCTCCCTTTTTTACAGAACCGGAAATAATTGCTTGTTTTGATGTACTGGAAAGATGAACTAAACCGGTTGCACTGGCTCGACGTTCAACGATTGGCTTATCACCAATGTCAACAACTCCCTGAATGCTTTTGTCCATGAAATCACCCAAGTCCGGCCTTCCAAGTCTCGCCCGAGGGCTTGACTTCTTTCTTCCACAGAGGGGCTTGCTGTTTGAGTTCATCGATTAGCCAAGAGCAGCTTTCGAAAGCCTCCTTTCGGTGCGGACTTGCGACATGAATTGCAACAATGTTCTCTCCGGGACCAACCGATCCAGTACGGTGTGACATTGCAACAGAATGAATTGAGAATTGCTCAATCGCTTGTTCTGCAAGTTGATTGAGAGTAGTTGATAACTGGTCTTGCCAAGCATCAAATTCCAATCTGAGTACCTTTTCGCCATCATCATTACCGCGAGTGATGCCAATGAAAGAAACAATTGCGCCACACCCATCTCTTTGGAGTCGCTCTCGCAATGCATCTGGGTCAAGGGCTACTGGGGCCTCTTCGATGATGATTCGGCCCTCCATGGGTGAAGCCATGTTGGCCGCATCCTTGAAACCATCTTTGTGACTGTGCCCCCCATGGACGAGCACAAACCCATCCACATCATGGGAGCCGGGCTCTCTGGTTTGGCTGCGGCTACTACCCTTGCAAGGTGTGGACGTGAAGTCCATGTTCATGACATCAGAGAAGATTCTGGTGCCCGTTTTGATGGCGATTTTCAGGCTTTAGAAAATTGGTCTCAGCCCTTTGATTTCTTTGACCAACTACGTGATTGGGGGTATGACCCCGCAGAATTCAAGGCCACGGAATTCAGTGTTATCGATTTGATTCATCCCGACGATGAGATTACTCAACCCTATACCGATGGGATTGCTTATCGTATTGTAGAGCGTGGTACATCCTCTCATACCATAGATCAGGGATTCAAGAGAATGGCTCTTGAGGCTGGGGCCCAAATTCATTACAAGAACCGGGTGAAGGAAGAGGATTGTGACATTATTGCATGCGGCCCCAAGGGAACAAGTGCCGTAGCTTATGGGGAGATTTTTGAAACCAGTCATCCAAATCATATCGGTTTCCAACTAAATGACAAATTAGCACCTGGAGCCTATTCCTATCTGATTGTCATAGATGGCATTGGACTAATTTGCACTTGCCTATGGCGTAAACAGAAAAAAAGCGAGCGATTCCTTAACGAAACCATAGCATGGTACGATGCTAAGTATCCTGATTTGGAAAGAAAACCAATAAAGCGAGTGGGTGGTAAAGGAGATTTCACAATCAATTCTCGATACAAGCAGAATGGGCGCTATTACATTGGTGAATCAGGCGGCCTTCAAGATTTCATGTGGGGATTTGGAATGAGAATGGCCGTATGGTCAGGCCATCTTGCTGCGCAAGATATTCTTGGTAAGTGTGATTATGAAAAGGAAGTTAGACGTCAACTCCTACCATATGTTAGAACTTCAGTGACCAACCGCTTCTTGATGAATAGAGTTGGAGATGGTATGTTCAAGCGAATGTGCAATAATTGGATGCGCAATCAGAAACGCAATGGTGATGGTTTAGTTTGGATTTCTAAATT
>Ga0208639_1001518_pt1 | contig 15093 bp, 12 predicted proteins | sample ETNtaG_33_FD_185772 | JGI IMG/M metagenome (GOLD analysis project Ga0208639, IMG submission 185772) | Marine microbial and viral communities from oxygen minimum zone, Eastern Pacific Ocean - ETNP201310SV76 (SPAdes) (version 2) | ecosystem: Environmental > Aquatic > Marine > Oceanic ...
GTTAATTATGAGCATTTATGAGAAATATTTTTTACCAAAGTTGCTTGATTTTTGTTGTGGAATGGAGGGATTTCAGAACAAAAGATCACAAGTTGTACCTATGGCCTATGGGAAAGTTTTAGAAATTGGCATTGGATCAGGCCTAAACTTTGATTATTACAACTTTAACCATGTTACTGAAGTTGTTGGCGTTGATCCCGCTGTTAGCTCAGTTGCAATGGCGAAATCTAGAGCAGAAAAATTTAATTCTAAAATTTCTTTTATTGAGACTAGCGCAGAAGTTATCGACCTAGAATCTTCTACATTCGATAGCGTGGTGATAGGTTACAGTCTTTGCACCATTCCAGAACCTCTTAAAGCTTTGGCAGAGGCTCATAGACTGCTTAAACCTGATGGCTCATTATTTTTTATGGAGCATGGTTTAGCCCCTGAGCCTCATATTCAAAAATGGCAAAATCGAATAACACCCGCTTGGAAAAAAATAGCAGGTGGTTGTAACTTAGATAGAGATATTGAAAAGCTTATCCAGTCAGGTGGATTTAAATTCAAAGATATAAAAAAGAAATATATTAAGGGGCCAAAGATTGCTGCTTTTCAGTATTATGGCGAAGCTCTTAAAGTTTAATTGAACTGACTTTTTTAAAAGATTCTGCAATTAGATCTCTCATCCAGATATGAGATCCATCGTTATCATCACTGCTATGCCAAATTAGATATTGCTCAAGAGGAGGGACATCAAAAGGAAGTTCAATGTAACTAAGCCCATGTTTTTTTGCAAAGGTCTCAGCGCATAGCAAACAGATATCTGTTGATCTCACTATCTCAGGTGTTACTAGATAATGTCGTGCTCTAAGGGTCATTTCTGGTTGTAATTGCATTTTTTGCATTTCCATCTCAACAACTGAAGCTCCTCTTTTTCTATTGGAAATATTGATATATTTTAATTTAAGCACTTCTTCTAGGGTTATATTTGAAACTTTGCTGATAGGATGGTTGGCTCGATGGGCTATAACGAATTGATCAGAAAATACTTTCATTGAATTTGTTTCTTTAGAATTAGGTATAAAAGGGTCTACGGCGAAACTCAATTCGTTGGTTGCTAATGCATGAGGAACTTGGTCTCTTGCTGTGTAGTAGCATTCAAGCTTTATATTAGGCGCTTGTTTTTCTATTTTACCCATAAGGATTGCAAGGATTCTACCCTCATTAACATCACCAAGAGATATTCTAAAAGTTTTTTGACTGGTTGCTGGATCAAACTCATCAGGCTCATTCACACTCTTTTGCATTAGCTGCAGAGCATTTTGTATATCTTTAATAATATTTTCTGTTTTTTGGGTGGGCACCATACCACTGCCAGTTCTTACGAACAGCTCATCATCAAACTTCTCTCTTAATCTAGAAAGTGCATTAGAGACAGCAGGCTGAGTTATACCTACTACTTGAGCTGCTTTGGTAAGACTGCCTTCGGTATAAATTGAGTTCATGATGACAAATAGATTTAAATCAAAAGAGCTTATTTTCATTTTTGCTTGATCCTATAGCTTTGCATCTTGCTTGCAGTTATTATGGTTATGAATAATTTGATTACTAATAATAAAGTTATTCCATAACATTCACAATACTTATATTATAAATAACATCCATTAATAAGAGGAAAAACATGAGAGATTTAAGACCAGAGGTTCAAGCATTTATTGATAGAGTTTCAGCATTCATAGACGCTGAGATTAGGCCTAATGAAGCTACATATGCACAGCAAGTAGAAGAGGGTGGTCGTTGGTGTGTCCCACCAATTATGGAGGAGATGAAAGTTAAAGCTAAAGCTGAGGGCCTATGGAATTTTTTCTTACCTGGTTATGAGGGCGAGTTTGGAACAGGCTTAAGTAATTTTGAATACTCACACCTTGCAGAAAAAATGGGAACCACTGGAATTGCATCTGAGGTATTTAATTGTTCAGCTCCAGATACTGGCAACATGGAAGTGCTTGAAAGATATGGATCTGAAGAGCAAAAAGAGACTTGGTTAAAACCTCTTCTAGCTGGAGAAATTAGGTCTGCTTTTGGTATGACAGAGCCTGGGGTAGCTTCTTCGGATGCAACCAACATGGCTGCTACTGCAGTTCTTGAAGGCGATGAATATGTTATTAACGGTGAGAAATGGTGGACATCTGGCGCCGGAGATCCTCGTTGTAAAATTATTATCTTTATGTGTGTTACTGATCAAGATCCAGATTCTCCAAGACATAAAAGACATTCTCAAATCCTTGTACCAATGGATTCTGAAGGGATAGAGGTAAGAAAAATGCTGGAAGTATTTGGTTGGGATGATGCTCCGCATGGGCATGCCCATCTTAAATTTACAAATGTGAGAGTCCCCAAAAGCAATATGATTCTTGGCGAGGGCAGAGGCTTTGAAATAGCTCAAGGTCGTCTTGGACCAGGTAGAATTCATCATTGCATGAGAGCTGTTGGTTTGGGTGAAAGAGCCCTACAAATGATGTGCGAAAGATCTCAAAGCAGAGTTGCTTTTGGTAAACCTTTGTCTCAACTGGGTGGCAACATGGATATTATTGCCAATTCAAGGATTGAGTTGAACATGGCAAGACTCCTAACACTGCAAGCGGCTTACATGATGGATACTGTTGGCAATAAAGTTGCTGCAAGTGAGATTGCTCAAATTAAAGTGATTGTTCCAAACATTGTCTGCGATGTAATCGATCGAGCTATCCAAATGCACGGTGGCGCAGGCGTATCACAAGTTTTCCCACTGGCAAGAATGTATGCTGGTATGAGAACTTTACGACTTGCTGATGGGCCAGATGAGGTGCATAGAAGGTCCGTAGCCAGATATGAGCTTGGAAAGTATGCTGAATATGACAAATCAAAAATAGAGTCATCAAACATCAGCAGATCTTAAGATAGACTTGAGCAACAACTTAATTTTTTACGACACTGAGACAACTGGCTTAATTAAAGATTTTGCCCAGATACTTCAGTGTGGTTCAATCCAGGCAAATCGTAACTTAGAAATTCAAGATGAACAAAATCTAGGATGCGCTCCTCTGCCATGGGCAATACCTCACCCAATGGCAATGGTGACCAATAAGAAAACCCATCTTTTTAATTCCAATGTTTCTCATTATGAAATGATGAGAGATCTGAATCGTCAATGGCGACAATGGACCCTAGATGAGCCAGCAGTTTTTATAACATTCAATGGCATGGCTTATGACGAAGAGTTGGTGCGGAGACAATTTTACTGGAATTTATTTGAGTCATATCTTACTAACACCAATGGAAATAGCCGTCTTGATCTTTTTTTGATGATGAATAACGTCGCTGCTTTTTCTCCTGATCTATTAAACATTCCTCTTTACGAGGGTGGTCCTGCAATTAGTTTGAAGCAGGCAGATTTAGCCGAAGCCAATGGCATTGAAATCGGCGATGCTCATGATGCAATTGCAGATTGCAAATTAATGATCTCCCTTCTGGAAATCATTGATGAGAAAAAACCTGAGCTGCTAGATTTCTTTCTCAGCATTTCGTCCAAGGTAGGCGTTCAAGAGGCTGTGCAAAAGCCAGGATTTCTAGGTCTTGGAGAGGTTTTTAGGCGTGAAATATTTAGATATCCTGTAGTGCCTTGCGGTAGCAAAGCCCCCAACGACTTAATGTTTTTTGATTTAAGCTTTGATCCAGAGGAGATCTTCGGTCTTGATACACAAGAAATCTATTCTATGGTTCAAAAACCAGGAAAATCAGGTCCTTTTAAAAAATACGGGATCAACAAAACAATACCTATATGTCCCAGTACGATGATTGATGATGAAAATGCCTTTGATATGGATTTTGCAGTTTTAGAAGATAGGGCCAAGCAGATCAGAGAGAACGTTGATTTTCAGTCACTTGTCAGTCAAGCCATGGCAGATAAAATTAATAATTGGAATAATGAATATGATCATATTGAGCAAATGATTTATGCGGGCGGCTTTCCTTCTAAAGAAGACAAAGATTTAATGGCAGATTTTCATCGCATCGACTCAGCTGAAGAAAGAATAAAAATTTGCCGTAATATTAATGATGAGCGCCATAGACTATTTGCAGAAAGATTAATTTGTCAGTTTTATCCGCAAGCAGCTCCAGAGGATATGATGAGTCGTTACCAGTCGCTCATCACTCAACGCTTAAATGAAGAGGGTCCGTGGGGCTCTATGAGCAAAGTTATGACAGACCTAGAAAAACTTTTGGAACAAGAAAATTCTCCTGAAAATCAAACTATTCTTGAGGATACAAAAGAGTTTCTAACCCAAAGATCCATTTCAATAGACTGAATTCTAAATCACCTTATTTTAATATAGAACACGATATAAAATTCGTTGAAAATTAAAATGACAAATTATCATTTATATGTATACTTAATAGTTCGTCTTGATTATTTAGATTATAGGGAATGCAATTAAACGAACCACAAATTAAACCCAATCTTAAATCTGCACAAACATGCAAGATTGGAAAAGTATTTAAAGATAGAAGAGAGTTATTATCCTTATCAGAATCAGAAGTTGCCTCTGAAATATTTGTAAATATCAATTACATAAAGGGTATAGAGCATGGAGATTATTCAATTTTTCCAGCAAGAGTTTTTGCGCTGCAGTATTTTCGAAAATACGCTGATTTCCTAGATTTAAAATTAAATTTCTTCGATATATATAATCCTCAGGATTATTCATAATTCAATTTTTGCGTAATTTACGCAATGATCTCTTTCTGCTTTAGCGCAGACTTATCTTATTATTTGTCTAGCTGTATAATGTTTTACAATTTTAGACCCGTAGCTCAGTTTTGGTTAGAGCGTCGCATTGACATTGCGAAGGTCGATGGTTCGAGTCCATTCGGGTCTACCACATTTACAAAGTTTAACTTGATATCATTTGATCATCAGCATGAATTAAAATAGATTTAGCCAATGAATAATTCAGTCACATATTTTCATAATTTCGAATCAATTGATAAGAAAAAGAAATCTATTCTTTTTATTGCAGGCGCGGGCATGGATCATCGCTTGGTTAGAGCCATAAGATTGCCTGACTCTGAATATAACAAACCTTTGATCATTGATCTTCCCGGCCATGGAGATTCAAAAGGATCCTCAAGCAATAGCATTGAATCCTATAGTCAGTTTTTGATTGATTCTTTGGCAACCTATGATCTTAGAGATCTATCTCTCTGTGGACATAGCATGGGTGGATTGGTTGCCTTGGACATGGTGTCGAAGCAAAACTTTTCAGCTAAATCATTAATATTAGTGAACAGTATTTATCCTACAAGGGTGGCTGATGCATTGCTTGCTAAAGCCAAAGCAGGCAACGGGGATGCCGCAGACTTTATTATTAAATATGGTCTTCACAGAAGGCTTCTTGGAATAAAGAATGCTTTTTCTGAGGAAGAAGATCTAGTTATGCTAGATGATTTAGAAGCATGCAATAACTATCAATTAGATTTGAATGATTTAAAAAACTTAGGAATACCTATTTCAATAATCCTTGGCGGCAAGGACAGACTGGTTGACTTGAAGGCTGTAGAAAATTTTACGGACATGGTTCCAAGTCAAACTTATACGATGAATGAAGTGGGGCATTTCTCATTCTTTGAAGATCCTCTTGAGTTAAGCAAGTTGCTTACTCAGATTGTTTAACAATTTAAGTCCAGACAAATAAAATCATTGGAATCGAGATGGCTACAATCACGCATTCAAGTGGAAGTCCAAGGCGCCAATAATCTCCAAATTTATAGTTTCCAGGAGCCATCACAAGGGTATTACACTGATGCCCAATAGGAGAAAGAAAAGCGCAACTAGCTCCAACTGCAACTGCCATGAGGAAAGGTTCAACCGGTTGCCCAACTTGCAGAGCAAGATTGGCTGCTATTGGTGCCATGATCACAGCTGTTGCTGCATTGTTTACGATATCTGAAACAAACATTGTAATAACCAAGACCATCAAGATTAACCAAGGTAAAGCCATCCCTTCAGTGCTAGAAGATATAAAGTTTGCAATGTTTGATGAGATTCCAGATGTTTCTAGTGCCTGTCCAACTGGAATCATGGCTGCAAGCATAACCACTACAGGCCATTCTATATTTCTATATAAGTTTCCATTTAAAACTTTGATTGAAATCAAGGCTATAACGCACAATAAAAATGCAACCACTATATCCATTACATTGAATGCAGTAAGCCCTATTGCAAGACCGAAGAAAACCAAGCTTTTTATCAGTCGACTTCTACTAGGAATAGTCTGCAGATCTCTTTCCATAAGAGGCATTAAGCCTAAATGTTTAATTCGCTCTTTAACCCCTTCATCATCAATAGTCCTGACACCCAAAAGCAAGACATCGCCAACTTTAAAAGCTTCTCTAGCAAGTCTAGTTCTAAATCTTGCACCTTGCCTCCATAATCCAAGTAATGCTAAATCTTCTGATGCAAGTCTTTTAAGGAATTCATGTTTTCTACCGACCAACCTAGAGCCTGCTGAAACCATAACCTCAATCTCTGCTAAATCAGATTCTTTTACAGTCACAAGATCATCTGCAATCTCAAACCCAAGAGCTTCTTGAATAGTAGAAATATCGTCCGGCGATGTTTTGATTACTAGGATTTGCCCGGGTTGAATCTTTTTGCTCATCGAGACCCTTGAAACGCCTCCATTTTCATTTACCAATCCAAGTACTTCAGTTTCAGGACCTGAAATCTTTTTAATTTCAGACAGTCTCATCCCGATGGCCTTGCTATCATCTTTCACGGTCACCTCAAAAAGATAATTTTTTAAATCGATGAGCCTGGTTGCATCATTTGTATTTTCACGGACTTTGACAAGCCTAAAACCTATCAACGCAATAAATAAAACACCTAGGATACTTACCGCAAGTCCAACAAGTGAATAGTCAAAGAAATTAAATGCAACACCTGTATATTCTTGTCTGTATTGAGCAATAATAATATTTGGAGGGGTTCCTATTACAGTATTCATTCCACCAAGAATACTTGCGAAAGCTAAAGGCATTAGAAATTTTGAAGGATTCCATTCCATTTTTTGACACAGCGATAATGTAATCGGCAGCAATAAAGCCATGGCTCCAATATTGTTCATAAATGAAGATAAGAAGGCAGCAACAACCATAATGATAATAAGATATTGATTTTCGCTTAGGGTCAGACGAGAAATTAAGTTTCCAGCCAAACTGACCATACCAGCTTCTTGTAAACCCCGACTGATCAAGAGAACCAAAGCAACTGTTATCACGGCAGGGTGCCCAAATCCCGAAAAGGCATTTTCAGCAGGCACAACACCAAATAGAACTAATGCCGCTAAGCAAATCAGAGTGACCCCGTCATAGCGCCATTTACCCCAAATGAGTAGGCCCATTAGTACAACCAATGTGGTAGCAAGGATTGTTTGATCAGACATACCTAATTTTTATCCTAGAATTGATTCATAACAAAGTTCATCCTACCAAATAAATGCATTATTTAATTAATATCTTTACAAGAGTTAATCTTTTCATATTGCAGACACAAGCTATAATCATTGAATGAAAAATACTTTAGATTTTTTAAATAAGTTCTTTGGCGTAGTCATCGCTCTTAATATCATTCATCAAATTGTATCAAGTGCAGGATATTTGAGTATAGACTCACCATTAATTCAAATTCTTTATTGGATATCAATTGGAGTTTTTGGAATTGAATTTTTATTAAGAGTTTTTGTTGAGCGCAAACTTTCTTTCTTAATATCCATTGATGGATTGGTCTTAATTAATCAAGTATTTTTTCCTTTTTATGATTTAAGAATTCTGAGATTATTTAGGCTGTTTGATATTTTTAGCCAATCTAGATTTTTGTTGCCAACAAACACTCTTATTAAAACAATTATTAAGCAAAGGAATGCTTTGCTTGGGTCTCAGATAATGGTGATCTCTATTTTGTTAGTCGTTTCAACATTCATATATTTTTTAGAATCTTCAGTTCAGCCAGATGTTTTTGGCAGTATTCCATCAACCATGTGGTGGGGGATCGCTACCCTAACGACAGTCGGTTACGGAGACGTAGTCCCCATGACAGATTTAGGAAAATTATTGGCAAGCTTTACCATGCTAGTTGGAATAGGGATGTTCGCTCTGCCTGCTGCTATCCTGGCATCTGCTTATTATGAGGAAATTCAAAAAAAGAATTTTTTAGTTAGTTTCGAAGCGATTGCTTCTGTTCCCCTATTTCAAGAACTTCCCATTGGTGCGGTTGGTAAAATTAATGAAAAACTTCAGGTGGTTTTAGTCAGTAAGCATGAGACTATTTTTTCTAAGGGTGATGAGGCTGACTCTATGTTTATCATTGAATATGGAAAAGTCAAAGTTGAAATACAGGAGCCTGTGTATCTAGTATCAGGCGACTATTTTGGAGAGATGGGTTTGCTGGGGAATGCGCTTAGAAATGCAACAATTACAGCAGCCGATGATACAAAATTGCTTGAATTAACCAAGTCAGATCTGGCAAAACTTTCTGAAGAGCACCCAGGACTATTTAAAGAACTAGAATTAAGCGCCTCTTCAAGATCCCAAAACTAGACATCACCATCACCTTCATCAGGTGCAGAGGCATGGGATATATCTTCTGATTTTAAACCCTCGGTTGAATACTCAGCAATATCTACAGGTTTTGAATCTTCTACATAAACAGAGGTTGATGGATAAGCAAATTCTGAGCCGTTGCTGCGAACTATTTTAATAATTTCAAAAATTAAATTCTGTTTAATTTTAGAGAAATCAGTTAATCCAACAGGGTCTGTGTAACATAAAACCCTGATATCGATAGAGCTTGAAGCTAACTCTTCAGTTCTTGCAAATGATTCTTGCTCAGGGTTCTCTGTAAAATCATCAGATGAATCAATGTAAGCAGTAATGTCATCACAAATTTTTGCTAGCTGTTCTTGCGTGGTTGAATAAATTAAATTTAAATGCCAGCTAATTCTTCTAAATACCATATTGCCATGATTGATTACTTTGACGTCTGAAAGATCTTTGTTGGGAACTAGCATCGGAGCTGTATCAAACATTCTGACAAGGGTAGATCTGAAGCCTATATCTTCAACCATGCCATGCAGCGAGCCTGGCACTTCGATTCTATCGCCTGGTTGAAATCTATTTTCTCCAATAATTAACAGTCCAGAAATTAGGTTTTTAAATAAGTCTTGGGCCCCAAGAGCAACAGCCACTGAGAACAATCCAAGGCCAGCAACCAATGGTCCAATCTGGATACCAAAGATATCCAAGATGATTCCAAGACCGATGATCCAAATAATTATCCTTGCAGCTCTTTCTAGCCACATCGTCATTGATCTAGTTAGCACAGCTCTTGAAGTAAATGCTTGAAAAATTGGAGTAACGCTATTAGCGAATGCGCTAAAGATAGTAAAAGCAATCATGGCTTCAATTAAATTAGTTGCAAAAGTGTCTGCCATGCCTGTAAGAGGGAGATATACAGCGACGCAGTAGAGTGCGATCGTCATAGGTATATAACCAAGCGGTTTCTTTAGTGATTGAAGGAGAACATCATCGATTTCTGAGTCAGTCTGAGAAGTTAAATTTTCTAACCACTTTAGTACTCTGCCAACAAAAAATGCCCTACTAATGGCTCCTGCTATAAATATAAGCATGGAGACAATGATTTCTGTTATACCAATACCCAGGAAGCCTTCTTTCCAAACATTTGTAATAATTTCTATTAATCCTTCCATAATTTACTCAAATCATATGAAAACATTGTTGAGATTGAATCATCTGTCTTTTCAGCCAGCATTGGTGGGTCTGAGTCATGAAAAGATGAATACTGCAATCTAATCTTAAAATTTTCATTTACTTTAAAATCTATGGCTAGAATCATACTTGCTTTATAATCATTTTCAAAATTTTCAATGCTGGGTTGAAAATATATTGTTGGGTCAAAAGAAATATTTTCTGCAATATCAAAATCAGTGTGCAAATAAAAACCCAATCTTTCTGTTGTCTTTGATTTTCCAGTAAGATCAGTTTCTTCTTCATTGAGCAGGCCAGCGCCCAATCGACCTGATTTTGACAGTTCAAATCTTAATCCACCGCCTAGAACTGATCTTTTTTTATAATTTCTAAATGGATTTTCACTGTATTGAGCGAACATTTCCCAATGCAAAGTATCCTCTCCAATCAAGATATATCTAGCATGAATGAATTTTGACTGATCTATTACATTGTCATTTGATTTCCTTTCAGTTTGTTGCATGATGAGAAATGATTCTGCATCCTCTGAGTTATTATCAAACCTTATTCTAAGCTTGTAATAATCTCTATCTCTATTCCCTCGCGATGCATCAAGACCGGCACTAATATTAGTAAAAAATCCAATTTCGCCTTCACGTCTTAATTCTTCTATATTGACAATTGCTTGGCCCAGCAGATTAGCTGAACTCAGACACATGATTAGGGCTGCAAAGCTTCTGATTTTATTTATTTTGCGCAACATAAACTCCCTCCCAATCTGAAGATGGCGGATTAATTTTATACTCGTCAATTCTTGCTCTCATATGCTTATAGTATAGTTCAAGCTCATTAGGCGAAGAAACTAATTCATCAATGAATGAACTTGCAGCATCCCATTGTTGAGAGCGGTACTCTTTTAAAAAATTTATGTGTTTAGCCATAAAGTCGTCAGCAAATTTTGTTTCTGGTTCAAAACAAGTGAATATAGTTTCAGCAGCAGATTTTCCTTTAACAGCAATTTTATCTATTTCTATCATTCGATAAGAAGAATCTTGCAAGTAGGAGTTTTCTCCTAGCACCATGTTAAGGCCATAATTAGAAGATTGGCCTTCAAGCCTTGAGGCAAGATTCACCGCATCTCCAAGAACCGTATAATCAAAACGTTTATCAGATCCCATGTTGCCAACGATGCATTCTCCAGAATTGATGCCAATACCAATTTCCAATTTGAAGTCTAAGCTTCCTTCCAAACTTTGATTAAATTCAGACAATGCATTATTCATAGCATGCGCGGATTCAATGGCTAATTGACGATGATTGGCTTGATCGGTGGGTGCATTCCAAAAAGCCATGATGCAATCGCCCATGTATTTATCAATGGTCCCGCCGTGATCTAAGATTGCATTAGATAAGACTGTTAGCAATTGATTGATAAGTTGAGTGAGAGCTTCAGGATCGTCTTTGTATTGCTCTGAAATTTTGGTAAAGCCTCGAATATCTGAGAATAAGAAGGTCATCTCTTTCTTTTCTCCTCCCAGCACCAATGACTCACTGGATTCTGCTAATCGATTAACCATTTCTGGAGAAAGGTATTGTGCAAAAGCCCCTCTAACTCTACTTCTTTCAAGCTCTGTAAATAAAAAGTTAAAAAAAGTAACGGCAACATAAACGCTCAAAGAAATGATTAGAGGTGAGACTGGATCAACCAAAAATAGTTTTGATTTAAAAAAATAATAACTCGTTCCAACAATCCCGCTTGAACCAAATACAAAAACACCCAATCCCCCAATGGGACCTAAAGCTTGAACGCTAATGGTTATTAAAATAGCTAGAATTAATCCAGCTAGAAATTCAGCCCCAAATAACCAATCAGGCCTTTGTAAAAATTCATTGGCAAAAATCTGTTGAATGAACTGAGCAATGATGGTTACGCCAGGGATATTTTTTTCTATTGGCGTTGATCGAAGGTCTAATAAACCGGAAGCAGAAGTGCCAACGAGGGCTATTTTGCCTTCAAAGAATTCTGGTTTGATAACCCCTGAAATGACATCTGATGCTGAGACGGTGGTTATATTTTTGACCGGAGTAAAATAAATCCATGCCTTGCCTTGAGCAGTGGTTGGGAGAGTTAAGGGTCCAAGCTTAATATGATTGATGCCTGTGTTTTCACCATAGGCTTCTTCGCTAGAAGCATTGGAAGATTTAATTTGGTATGTAGAAGCGCCGAGAGCTACTCTGGCAATCTCTAAGGCAAGGCTGGGAATTAATTGCTCATCAACTTGTTCAAATGTTGGCAGTTGACGAACAATGGATTCATTGTTGCCAATGTTCATTGAGCCAATGCCCGCAGCTGATTTTTCAAACATGGCGATATTGCGTTGAATGTTTTGGTAATTTGGAACAAATAATTTTGGGTCATCTCCTTGAGTGACTAAGCCAAATTTTTTGATGATTTCTTTTTTTGTTTCCGCCTTATTATTCAATGCTTGACCAAGCACAACAGTTCCATGGTTTGCAATCGATTCAGCAAAAACTTCATCGTTGTCAGGCAGCAGGCTCAATTCTTTTTGGAGAAGTTTATTTTCAGGGTATTCAGCGATTAAATTTTTTGGATTGGTTCTATCAGACTCAGCAAACACAACATCAAACCCGAGAGCAGCAGCCGAGAAAGCGCCATCAGTAAGTTTTGCTAATTGATTCCTGGACCAGGGCCATTGGCCGATTTGCTCAAGAGATTTGTCGTCTATATCAATTACAACAACAGGATCTTCGGCATAAGGTTTTCGTGGCAGGACTCTTTGAAAAGTATCAAAAGAAAAATTTTGTAAATTGCTAAAAACCTGGAAAGGGTTGATCAAAGGCAAGCAACTAATCAGTAAAGCTAGAATGATTAACCCGTATTTAACAAACGATTTTAAGTTTTTCTCCATTGAAGGTATTAATTAGTTAACGCGATCAATTACTTTTTGAAGAAAAGATTGATGGGTTTTTCTAGGTAAATCTAAAAAATTTACAGACTGCATGATTTCCAAGTACACATCTAGCGACTTTCTTCCTTTAATCAATTCTCTGAGTGCTTGTTGATACATCCACCAAATATATTGTTGAGCCATTTCAAAATGCTTTAAATTTTTATTACTAAGATTCGGGACTTCTTTATTCTCAATAGCTGCTTTTACCCATCCACTTGTCATGGGCTGCGTAAGTGCCCAAGTATCATTGATGCTGGCAGGATGATCCATTAGCCAATTTGCAACATTGTCTTCTTTAAATATATCTATTGACAGATACCACACGTAATAGACCTTAAAGAGATTTGACTTCTCTTTTAATAAGTTCTTTTCTTCTTCAGCTGCGGTCTTAAGCACAAGTGTCTCAATGGCAATGGCATGAATTTGATCAAGGTTATCAAAATACCTATAAAAAGATCCATAGGCTGTTTTTGCCTTCTTGGTGATGGATGCAACCGAGATAACCTTATCTCCTTCTTGAATCAAAGAAATCACAGCGTTGAGTAATTTTTGTTTTGTTTTCTCTGATTTTTTAAGTCCTTTGATCATGCGCCAATTATACCTCTTGAAAAGAAGATTCGTGCTTTGAGACACCAATCAACTGATAATTTGTCACTTTTGTGTTTAAATACACATCAAAATAAGTGATGATTTGTCACTTTGTTTAAATCATGAAATTTTTAAGGTTTTCACTAGCAGCTCTCATCACTTTTTTGAGCCTTAATGCTCTTGCTCAAAACGTTGCGCCAACCATTTCTGATCCCCAAGAATTAGCTATTTTAGAGCAAAAAAAAGACGAAACCTTTAAGAAACTTTTTAAAGACCCAACAAATCTTTCTTTGTTGTTTGAATATGCCAATTTATCTATTTTGGTGGGCGATTTAGAAGGTGCCATTGGTGTGTTTGAGCAGATGCTTATCTATGATTCTGAACTGCCAAGAATCAGATTGGAGCTTGGTGTTTTATATTTTCGTCTCGGTGCTTATGCCTTGGCTAATAATTACCTTGAAAGCGTCAAAGAATCTAACCCGCCGCCTGAAGTTGAAGCTAAGGTTGATGAGTTCCTTGCAGCCATTGTGACTGCTGAAAAACCTTTTGAGTGGCGGCAGAATTTAAGTATTGGGTGGAAACATACAACCAATGGGAACTCAGCTATTAATGCTGATTTTATTGAGATAGGTGATCTTTTATTGGAAGTCGATCCTGATAGCAAGAGAGAGGAAGATCGTACAACTACATATAACTATTCTTTAAGTGTTGATCAAGATTTAGATCATCCCAGAGGCGATAACATTCAATACTTTTTTAGTTATGGCGCAGATCGATTTAATACCTTTACTCAATTTGACGTTCAAACCAATGTATTGTCAATTAGAAGAAACTTTAATTTAGATGAAAATTATTTTTCTTTTTTTAATTTAGAAGATCCAGTTTTCAGTCCCAATATTAATCTTTTAAGGGTGCTATTAAATCGAGAAGAGGTTATGCGCAGCGGCCGAATTTCTCTCGACTACAGCGGTCAACTAGACGATGGTTCTTCCATGCTATTTTCATACTATCGAGATGAGAAAAACTTTAAATCAAGTGGACAAAAAAATGGACGCGTGAATGGGATAAGTTTTGGTCAAAGCTATGTTTGGCCTGGCTCTCAAGCCTTGTTTGGATATAAAGTTATTTTAGAGAATTATCGTGCCAATGCCGGTTATGAGTTTTATGAAAATTACGGTCTGGAATTTAGCTATTCCCAACCCTTAGGAGAGAATTGGCAATTTTCTTCTAAGTATAGCTATCAAGATAAATCGCATGATGAGGACTACCCTCTCTTTGGAGCCAGACATGATCAGATGGAGACCCTTAGATTTAATTTACTTAAACCCATAGGCGCTTGCTGGTCTTTGAACCTTGGCTGGGTCTTAACTGATACCAGAAGCACTATCAATATATACAAACGCAGTGCTAACAATTTGTCGGCACAAGTTAACTATCAATGTTTCAAAGGTCCCATTGCCAGAGCGTCACAATAATCTTGCAAGCATTTAATCAATTTTCGTTGATAAATAATTAAGCATTAATTTTTTGATATAAATCAAAAATAAAGTAATTATCACAAAATATAATAGCTATCAAATTTTTTGACATAAATCAAAAATAAATTAATTATTACAACATATAATACCTCTCAACAAAGGAGGCCGAATTATTTTCAAGTTTAATTTTCCTATTATTCTTGCTTTTTTGTGCCTATTTACAAGCCTGGTGCTTGGACAAGAGCAAATTGGTGTGGCTTCTGCGGTCA
>Ga0208639_1001520_pt1 | contig 15088 bp, 17 predicted proteins | sample ETNtaG_33_FD_185772 | JGI IMG/M metagenome (GOLD analysis project Ga0208639, IMG submission 185772) | Marine microbial and viral communities from oxygen minimum zone, Eastern Pacific Ocean - ETNP201310SV76 (SPAdes) (version 2) | ecosystem: Environmental > Aquatic > Marine > Oceanic ...
GTATCAAAATCTAAAATTGAAGTTGACAAAACGGGAAAATAATATTAGCATCCTGCGGAAAAACCTATCCTTATCGGACATCACAAGCTTAGGATCCCGGTTGTACAATGATTTAGAACCTGTTGTTATTCAAAGGTTTCCCGAGATTCAAGTTGTTAAAGACGAGTTGGGGGCTTGGGGTGCTTTGGGTGTTCTTTTATCTGGCAGTGGATCCACTGTATTTGGAATTTTTGATGACCTTGAGAAGGCTCGGGTCGCATGCGCCGGTTTGAATGGAACTTGGGAAAGAGTTCTTGTGGAAACGATTGAAAGTTTGACTGAATTCTATCCGGAGGATATCCTGAATTACCCCTAGCTAATGAAGTCTAGGAATGGGTGGTCTTAGAAATTTTTAATTAGCAACGAAAATTTAAGTAGCGTAACCCCAGTTTACCCTCCACTTTTCGATGCTCAAAGCCTGATAACTAAATTAAAGAAGGTTTGACTTTTAAATTTTAGGTCGATTCAAAAGTGCATACTGCCCGTATATTTAAGAGTTTTGCATAGGGTGTATATTGTGTCATTTACGAAATTAAACTAAGCAAGATTAAGAAGCAAATACATATTGGGGCGTCGTCAAGCGGTTAAGACACAGGTTTTTGATGCCTGCATACGGAGGTTCGAATCCTCCCGCCCCAGCTTTTATCAATGAGAGAATTTTTTTAGTCCGGATATATTATGGAGCAGAATTTAAACGGCAGGGTCCTTATTTTTTCCGGAAGGGCCAATGTTGAACTTGCAGAGGATATTTGTAAGTACATGAAGATTGAGTTGGGCCGTACGGTGATCAAAGATTTTTCTGATGAAGAAATTTATGTGCGCATTGAAGAAAATGTTCGAGGTGGTGATGTTTTTGTAATTCAGCCAACTTGTTATCCGGGAAATAAAAACCTGATGGAACTATTAATCATGATCGATGCACTCAGGCGTTCCTCCGCCAGGCGTATAACAGCCGTGATACCTTACTACGGTTATGCTCGTCAGGACCGTAAGAGTGAGCCACGGGTTCCCATTACTTCCAAGCTAGTGGCAGACTTAATAGTGACTGCGGGGGCAGACCGTGTATTGACAGTAGACCTTCATGCGGGACAGATACAAGGTTTCTTTAATATTCCCGTGGACCACCTTTTTTCGATGAAGGTATTGATTCCTTACCTACAAAGTCTAGGCTTGAAGGATATGGTAGTTATTTCTCCAGATGCAGGTGGAGTGGAACGTGCCAGGGCTTTTGCAAAGCGCCTAGGAGTCAACCTTGCCATCATTGATAAACGTAGAGAGGCAGCAAATGAGGCTAAGGCTATGAACATCATTGGAGACGTTGTTGACAAGGTGTGCTTTGTCGTTGATGATATGATCGATACCGCTGGAACTCTTGTGGAAGGCACAGCCGCTTTGTTGGCAGCGGGTGCCCAAGAAGTACATGCTTGTTGCACACATGCTGTCTTGTCTGGGCCAGCGCTGGAACGTATTTCTAAGTCAGGAATTAAGTCTATCGTGGCAACCAACACGATTCCAGTTCGTGATACCATGAGAGACCATCCAAAAATTAAAATTTTATCCGTGGCGCCTTTATTGGGCGAGGCTATTTTGCGGATCAACCAAGAAACCTCGGTAAGTTCATTATTTGATTTATAAGGAGTAGATAAAAATGTCTGAAGTGTTGAGCGGTAAAATAAGAGAAAAAACGGGTAAGGTCGCCACTAAAGAGGTGCGAAGAAACGGAGAGATACCGGCTGTTTTATATGGGTTGAAAGACAATCTTTCCTTTTCTGTTTGCGCTGACAATCTTAAAGATATTTTAACAGCCAAGGGACAGAATGCTTTGCTTGACCTTAACTTGGAAGGAAATAAGAAGCGTAAAGTCATTTTAAAAGAATTTCAAAGCCACCCACTGAAAGAACGTTGGGTTCATGTGGACTTTTTAGAAGTTGACGTTGCTAAAAAAGTTAAAGTCAACGTCGATGTACATTTGATTGGAAAATCGGCTGGAGAAAAAATGGGTGGTCTGGTTAATCAAGTGCTCAAATCTATTCATGTAGAATGTTTACCCGTTGATATTCCGCAGTCAGTTGACTTGGATGTGACGGCTGTTGAACTTGGGCAGGTGTTACATGTATCGGACCTTAGCCTTCCTGATAAGGTGAAAATCTTACATCAACCCAATGAGGCCATTGTCAGCGTACACCTTGAGAAAGTTAAAGAAGAAACAACTGAGGACGAAGAACTTGCAGAGGGTGAAACAGAAGCTACTGCTGACGCTGCTGCCAAGGAAGATTCGGATAAGAAGGACGATTCTACTAAGAAAGAGGGCTAGCCATATCCAAGGCATATTTAATAATTGGACTAGGCAATCCTGGTCCGCGTTATGAGCTAACGCGCCATAACATTGGTTTTCTTGTAGCCGATAGCTTGGCCGATAAACAACGGATTTCGCTCTCCAAAAGCAAACACAAGGCTCTCTATGGTGAAGGGAAGATAGGAGATTGCCAGGTCATGATCGCCAAACCCATGACCTATATGAACAATAGTGGCCAAGCGGCAAAGTTAATTCTTTCTGCCTCGGGGATTTCTCCCAACCAGGTTCTTGTTATTCATGATGACATTGATTTACCGCTTGGAAAAATTAAAGTAAAAACTAAGGGCGGTGATGCTGGTCAGTTGGGGGTGCGGTCGATTACAGAGAAAATTGGGACAGATCAGTATTGTCGTATTCGGGTAGGAGTGGGTCGCCCCGATGATCAAGGGGATATTGTCGACTACGTATTGACCTCGTTTGCCGAGTCGGAAACTCGGTTACTAAACGAGGTTATTGAAGAGGCGATAATTAAAGTTGAGGAAACGTTGATAGAAATGAATAAACGTAATAATAAAACGGAGGAAAACGGAGAATGTTAAAGGAGTATAAAGGAGAATTGTTGTTTCTTGTTATTGCTATGGGCGCTTATGTTTTTATGGCTACCTTAAACATATCGCAGAACTATTCATATTTTGCGGTGGTGTTCGGTATTTTCGGTTTGATTGTGGCCTGGAAGATTTATGAAAAAGTTGATGAGCAATCAGATGGTAATGAGAAAATGAGAGAAATTGCAGAATCCATTCATGAAGGCGCGATGGTTTTTCTGTCACGAGAATATAAAATCCTTGGTTATTTTGTTGGAGGAGTTTTTATTCTTCTTATGATCGTTATTTCATCTCAAAAAGGATTTTGGATAGGTTTGTGGACATCAGTGTCATATGTCGTAGGTGCTGGTTGTTCCATGCTTGCAGGATTTTTTGGAATGAATGCAGCGACCACCGCAAATGTACGCACCGCTCAAGCAGCTTCCGATGGAGGAAAGGCTAAGGCACTTAATATCGCGTTCAATGGTGGGGCAGTTATGGGTTTGAGTGTCGCTAGTTTAGGCTTGGTAGGAGTTGGTGGACTTTTTCTTTTATTTGGTAGCGGTGAATCGGCAAGTGTTATTAGCGGATTTGCCATGGGAGCAAGCTCGATTGCTTTATTCGCTCGTGTAGGGGGTGGAATCTATACAAAAATAGCGGATGTTGGTTCGGACCTTGTGGGTAAAGTTGAAGCCGGAATTCCTGAGGACGACCCAAGAAATCCCGGAGTTATTGCCGATAATGTAGGAGATTGTGTGGGCGATACTGCTGGTCTTGGAGCAGATATTTTTGAGTCTTACTGTGGCTCAATGATCGCAGCTATTGCTATAGGTGCCAGTATGACCGCTATGAAATTTGAGTATATGGCTCTTCCGCTTATTGTTGCCATGGTGGGTCTTATTGCATCAATTATAGGTATTCGGGCAATGGATGCGCTGGAGGATCAGGATCCATCGGCTGCATTACGTAATTGCACATTTGTCAGCGCAGGAGCAATGCTATTTGTGGCATTTTTTGTGATCAAGGTTATGGGTTTATCGTCTGGTGTTTTTATCGCCCTAGCAGTTGGTTGTTTTGCTGGTATCGCGATCGGGCTGGTTACTGAGTATTACACGGCAGGTTCTCCTGTTGTGAAAATTGCTGAATCGAGCAACACTGGCGTAGCTACTGTAATGATTACAGGGCTTGCTGTTGCGATGGAGAGCTGCGCCATACCGGTAATAATAATAACAATTGCGATATACTTCGGTTCAGTATTTGCTGGCCTTTATGGTGTTGCCTTGGCAGCGGTCGGAATGTTGGCTACTGTTGGCATTACAATGTCGGTCGATGCATACGGACCGATCGCTGATAACGCAGGCGGTATCTCTGAAATGGCCGGTTTAGGTGAAGAGACGCGAAAAATTACTGACGGATTAGATGCAGTTGGAAATACCACTGCAGCTATTGGTAAGGGGTTTGCTATCGGTTCTGCGGCCCTAACCGCATTGGCACTATTCTCAGCATTTACTCAAGCAGCTAACATTGAGTCCATTGATATTACTCAGCATAAGGTCGTTATAGGAGTATTCATAGGAGGTATTATTCCTTTTTTTGTTGCGGCGCTTACTATGACGTCAGTAGGTAAGGGTGCGATGGATATGGTGAATGAAATTCGACGGCAGTTCAAAGAGATCCCAGGCCTCATGGAGGGTACTGGAAAACCAGATAGCGCTAAGTGTATTGACATCAGCACTCAGTCAGCCTTAAGGGAGATGATCCTTCCTGGTGTTATTGCTATTGTTATGCCCATATTGATAGGGCTTGTGCTGGGAGCTGAGGCTTTAGGTGGTATGCTTATGGGTGCCACTCTAGTAGGTGTGTTGCTTGCATTGTTTATGTCCAACGGGGGCGGCGCTTGGGACAATGCTAAAAAACATGTCGAGGCCGGGAATTTAGGTGGTAAAGGATCTGATGCTTATCATGCAACGGTTGTTGGTGATACAGTGGGTGATCCGCTCAAGGATACTTCCGGACCAGCGATGAATATTCTGATTAAGCTGATGTCTATTGTAGCTTTGGTGCTCGCACCGATGTTTATCTGATTGCTTTAAATTTTTACAGGGGTGAGGGGCCTTAGTGTCCTTCGCCCTTTTTTTTTGCTATGACCAAACCATTACTTAGATTTGGAATCCATAATTTCCTGAATGCAAGCCCTCTTCTTTTACCTTTGAAGGAACAGGGTGCGAATATGGGGTTTCAAGTAATAACAGATACACCTGCTGCTCTCGCAGACCGGTTGAAGTCGAGTGATTTGGATTTGGCTATGGTCCCTTCGGTTGAGTATTTTAAGTCGGCCGATAGCTACCGGTTGGTTCCAGGTGTGTGTATAGCTTCACGAGGTGAAGTGGGAACAGTATTGTTTTTAACAAAAAAACCTATTAACGAAATTCGTTCGATTGCTGCAGATAATCGTTCTCGAACCTCGGTGGCTCTTCTTAAAATATTATTTTCATTTAGATCGGATCTATCCATTCGTCCTTTTCCTCCAGATCTAGAATCTATGTTGGTTGATCACTCAGCTGCACTGATAATAGGAGACTCAGCTTTTAAATTGAGTAACCTCGACCCAAACGTAACAGTTTATGACCTTAGTGAGGAATGGTTTCGGCAGACAGGTAAAACCTTTGTTCATGCGGTGGTAGCAGCAAGAAAAAGCATTTGCTTGAGTCAATCACAAAAAGATTTTATCCAGCAGGTCAAGGCAGAAGGGTGTGGAAGAGTTAAGGAAGTTGTGCAAGGTTACAAAGGGTTGCCTGGTGTGGGTAGCGAAGTGCTAGAGGACTATTTAGAAAAAAAAATTAGATTTGACTTAGATGAGGCAGCAAAAGATGGCCTGGCTCATTTCAGCAGTCTATGCTATCAGCATGGAATGATTTTAAAAAAACATTCTCTTGAATTTCTTTAAATAGGAATTAAAAAAATGGCAATTGAGATTATTACCCTAAGATCGAGCCTCTTTTAAGTTAGGCGGGCGAGCGTATTTTTTAAATTGCTTGATTAAGTTCCCCAAAATACTTTTTATATTCTTCTAGTTATTTTTTCTATAGTTCATAACTAATTCTTGCAAGCGAGTCCACCCTTTTTCAACCAGCTCAATGAGGTTTTTCCCGGTGTTTTCAACAAAATCAAGATAGGCTTGTACTTCTTCACTTCTTTTTTCCTGAGATTTTTTTTGTAGATGGCTTTGTTGGTTCGGTGGTTTCCCCTTAGCGGGCGAAGAGCTTGCTGGTAAGGCTATTGTTGTAGATGTAGGTTCTTTATTCTCTTGTTGAGTTGCTTCTTCAGGTTTTTCTTCTAGAAAACTACCACTAATATGTGGTCTTTTGATCCGAAAGCTCTGAGAAGGGGAGGATTTTTGTTTAAGCTCTGCCTTGAGAGACTGTATCTCATTGCGTAGAAGGTCAATGGTTTTTGCATTTTCGTTGGTTGTTTTGTCAAAAAGGTTTGTTCTTTTGGTTTGCTCAACGATTTCCCCAGAAAATTTAGCAGGTATTTCTTTAGACTGCGTTTCAGGAAAGATTGCTTCTTCAATTTTCTCGATAATTTCCTCAGATGGTTTAATAGGTATTTCTTTAGACTGCACGTCAGGAGAGGTTGCTTCTTCGATTTTCTCTATAACTTCCTCAGATGGTCTAGCGAGTGTCTCTTTGGGCGGAATATCAGGAAGGTTTTTTAGTTGGGGTGCTATTGAAAATAATTTCATTAAACTATCAGGCAAGGTTGTGAAAAAATTTCTATCTTTTTTATAGGTATAAAAATAGAAACCAGTGCCTAATGTAACTAATAGAGCTAGTAATAAGAGCCAACCTTTTGCACTAGAATTTTTATTTATCGGACCTTCTTGATCAGGTTCTATTGATTGTTCTGATGCGAGGGTATTTTTTTCTTCGGAGGAAGAATTGACCTCCGTGGAGGAACCTCCGGAACTCGATTGGATATTTGAACTATCTTGGTCGTCGTTCATAGTCGGCGACAATTTAGTACCCGCCAGGATGTTCTTTCAATGAATGATTTTATTGATGGAGTACTCCACGATATCCTCAACGCCAATTGCTTTAAGGTCAGGCGCTATCTCACGCACTAACTGTTCTTCTAAAATCACAGTGAGGTCCATCCAATTAGAATCAGTCAACTCGGCAATCGTGGGTTTTTTCCCTTCCGGAAGAATTTTCATGACTTCATCAAGCTTATTTTTGGGTACGTTCATCATAAGCCCAACTTGTCCATTGGCGGCCATTGCACTTTGAAGCATAAGAACAAGCCTTTCAACTTTTTGTTTTTTCCAGGGATTGTCATAAGCCTCTTTGTTCATAACAAATTTTGTGTTTGATTCCATGAGGGTTTCGATAATTCGTAAATTATTAGCTCTAAGAGAACTACCAGTTTCTGTGATTTCGACGATAGCATCCACAAGTTTTGGTGGCTTGACTTCAGTAGCCCCCCAAGAAAATTCAACGTCTGCTGTTACCCCGTGTTTTTTAAGATAATCGACAGTCATGTTAACAGCTTCGGTTGCTATACGTTTTCCTTGCAAGTCTTTAACTGATTGGATTGGTGATTCGTTGGGGACGGCAAGCACCCAGCGAACAGGTCGTGACGAAGTTTTGGAATAAACTAGATCGGCAATTTCGACAACATCCGCACGGTTTTCATGGATCCAATCTTTACCTGTTAGTCCTGCATCAAGGACACCGTTTTGGACATAACGTGCGATTTCCTGAGCACGAATTAACATGCATTCGATTTCATTATCGTCAATGGATGGAAAATAAGAACGGCTCTTTATTTTTATATTATATCCAGCTTTGGCAAACAGGTTAACTGTAGCCTCTTCAAGACTTCCTTTTGGAATACCGAGTTTTAAAATATTACTCATAAATTTCTTTCTTCAATAAATTAAATAAAATGGTAGATCGGTTTTATCGATCTTTTTAAGATTTTTTATAAACAGTGTCAGGGTCAAATATTTTTTCATCAACGATTTTTACCTCGCCATTGATTTTTCGGAAAAAACAACTCACATAGCCTTTGTGACAGGCGGCTTTACCAACTTGTTCTACCTTAAGTAAAACGGTATCGTTATCACAATCTATAAAGACTTCTTTTACAATCTGAACGTTACCGCTTTCTTCACCTTTCATCCACTGTTTATCTCTAGACCGGCTGTAAAACCAAGCTTTCCCTGTTTCTAGCGTTTTGTCCCATGCAAACTTATTCATATACGCCAGCATTAGAACTTTCCCAGACTCAGCATCTTGTATAATGGCTGGAATAAGTCCATCCATTTTTTCGAAATCTAATTCCATTATAAAATCCTTATAGTAAAACCAAGAAATCTAAAATATTATTGATTTTCTGTCAACCTTATAATAGCCTACTTGGAAAAAACACGACACGCTTTATCCTTAACAGCATTATTTTTCGTTATTTAGGTCATTATTAACGTTAACTGGTGGGGGAGGCGATGTCATTTGCTGAAAAAAGGACTTACTATGCCATCTATTTCTCACTTTCAGATATACAAACCAGCTCAACCTTGCGGTTTGACTGGGGAAAATTTAAAACAAACAATGGGCAAAGTTATTTTGGAGCGTCTGTCCCCGAATGGGAGGGAGTTTGATCTCAAAGGGTACTGCGTTGGAAGTAATGGAATGACAGTTTTTTCAAAGGACGAGCGCCTATCCAGTTTAAAGCGATTGAATCTTGGGGGGAATCGAATTGGTGATGAAGGAGCAAAACTTCTGGCCGAATCACCGGTTTTTTCTAAATTACAATGGCTCGAGTTAGGTGGAAATGATTTGGGCCCAGAGGGTATCCGAGCAATTTGCCGGTCCACTACTTTGAAGAAATTAAAAACATTAAATGCTTATCGAAATTTAATTAAAAATGAGGGAGCTAGGTTTTTTGCCAAAGAAAATTGTTTAAGCCAATTGGAGGAGTTAGATTTGGCTCAAAATGAAATCGGAGATGAAGGAGTAATGGCACTCGCTGTATCCAAGTTGTTTCCAAACTTAGTAGCGCTATATATGGACAATAACTTTGCATCGGTGGAAGCTAAAGAAGATGCTAGGGCTTGTTCCAACTTTCATAAACTCGAGTCATTAAATTTATAACCTTAATTGCGGTGTTTTGTAAGTTATGGAGTTCCCTGAAGATTTTAAAAATAAACAATATGGAAAAGGCTCGTTGCTTATTGCTAACCCGGTTTTGCCTGATCCAAATTTTTCACGAACCGTGATTTTGTTATGTAATCATGACGAGCAGGGCTCTTTCGGGTTAGTCATAAATCGTTCGGCTCAATTGAAAGCACCTGATCTGTTTTCTAGTATTGAGATTCTTAAATCTTATAATGAAAAGGTCTACATAGGTGGTCCTGTTTCTCAAGCGATGGTTTTTTATCTTTATCGGTCAACCAAGCGCATTGATGGTTTAGATGAAGTCTGTTCTGGGGTTTACTTTGGGAGCAGTTTAGAAACGCTTGAATCGCTTTACCTTGATATTGAAAACCCAAATGAGAATATTCGTTTTTATCTGGGATATTCTGGATGGTCAAGTAGTCAATTAGGTGGAGAGATGGAACAAAATAGCTGGTTAATTCAAAGTGCCGACGAACGATTTATTTTCCTTGAACCGGAAGATCTAATATGGCCCCAAGCGGTCAACTCTTTGGGAGAAAAATATCAATATCTAACCAAGGCCCCTGTGAACCCCCAGTGGAACTGATGACGCAAGATACACCCAATCTCCTCTAAATAAATTTTTACCATTAGTCAGATTTGATTTTGATATGAATCGATTACATACGCTGCCTCCAACTGAGCAGATTTACCGGTCTCATGTTCCGCCTCAATACGATAGTTTCCCCATCGAGAAATATTTTGCAACGAGATTTTCTTATCAAGATGAGGAAGAATGGTCAAGTCAGATTCGTGCGGGTAAAATTATTGTCAATGGCAAGGTAGCATTAATTGGTCAGAAATTACGTGCAAGCGACCTCACCATTACAAACGGGGGTTTCCGAATAGAGCCAGCGGCAGATAGAACATTAAATGTTATCTACGAGGACAAAGATATCCGTGCATTTAATAAAAGTGCTCCTATTCCGGTGCACCCCTGTGGCCGATATTTTAAGAATTCCATGACCGAGGTTTTAAAGGATGTGTATCCTGGTGAAGTACCGCGCCCGATTCAGAGACTAGATGTTACGACAACTGGGGTAATCGTGTTTGCTCGAACACAAAAAGCAGCAGCTTTTCTCATGCGAGAATTTAAACAGAATCGAGTTGAGAAAGAATATTTTGCACTGGTAGAAGGTGTTCCACGGTCAAAGAAATTTACGATAGATAAACCAATCGGGAAACTCACAGCGTCGAAACGGGTTGTAGGGGAAGATATCCCCGGCTCGCAACCGGCGCGTACAGATGTTGAATGGCTAACATCAATTAATAATCTTTCTTTACTGAGAGTGATCCCACGTTCGGGCCGTACAAACCAGATAAGAGTTCATTTGGCCAGTGAGAGGCTTCCTATTTATAATGATTCTGTTTATGGTAATGGGAAAGTTTCTGACCAAGAGTTTAATCTGCATCATCGTCGTATGCAATTTCAATGTTTTGATACAAAGCTTCAATTAACAGCAATTTATCCTCCTCACTTCCAACCTTATATTAATAAAGTTGAAGAGAGTAAATGAACCGTCCAAGCCCATATATAATTAATAATCAAGATGTTCTCGTAGCTGAATCCTTACGTGGTAGATTGATTGATGGTGCGCGCAACCCTTTTTGGTTGGCGCCCATGGCTGGAATTACTGATATTTGTTTCCGTCAGTTAATGGATGAAATGGGAGCAGGGGTTTTGATTTCCGAATTAGTTTCTGCTAAAGGCCTCCTTTATAATTCAGGAAAAACCCATCAAATGATAGAGGTTCATCCAAAATCTAAATCTTTGGTGGGGATTCAGCTCTTTGGTGAATCTGAAGAAGATATAATAAATGCAGCTCATTATGTTAAGGAGGCTGGAGCTTCATTCGTTGATATTAATCTAGGGTGCCCAGTTAAGAAGGTGGTAAAGAAAGGTTGCGGCGCTGCACTGATGCGTGACCCGGCTTACCTAGAAACTTTTTTAACAAAAATAAAACGCGGAATAGATCTCCCCCTTACTGTTAAAATGCGGACAGGGTGGAGTCACGATGAACTGACTATTCATGAATGCGTGAGGGCAGCAAAGAACTCTGGATGTGAATGGGTTGCAATACATGGGAGAACACGTGCGCAAGGTTATGAAGGTAAGGCTGATTGGGGTTTGATAGCTGAAGTCAAACAAAAGGCACAAATTCCCATTGTGGGTAATGGTGATATACGGACTGTGGATCAAGCGCAAAAACTATTAAGTTATTCAGGAGTCGATGCGGTAATGATAGGTCGTGGAGCGTTGAGAAATCCATGGATATTTAAAGAATGTATAGGTTTGGATAAAAATGATTTTGAATCGTCTTGTGCAGTTCTAGATCGCTATCTTGAGTTATTGAGAGTTGAATATGATTTACGCAATACACTCACCTATCTACGCAAGTTTGCTTCATGGCTTGTTTATGGTTATCCAGGGGCTGCTTCATTTCGAAATTCAATGTATCATTTACTTACAATTGATGAGCTGACCCAGAGTGCTCGATTTTTTTTTGAGAGAGTTGCCCACTTACCAAAACCTAAATTTCAATCCTCTGAAAGCTTTATGGCGAGTGGCCATGGATGATCCAGTGTTATTGGCGTTAATTAATTTTCTAATAAAATGATAAATCAATCTGCACAGTTAGAGTCTAAGCGTCTAAAAGATACAGAGTTCACGTTGTATGGTTGGAATACCTGCATGCAGTTTTTTAAGAATCGCCCAGATGATCTTTGCCGTTTATTTTTTTCTAAACAACGTTCTTCTGCGTTAGGATCTGTGAAAAAATGGTGTGCCGTTAAAAAGCTGCCATACAGAGAGTTAGACTTAGAGTCTTTGAATAAAGTAGCATCTGCTACCCACCATGAAGGTGTAGTTATGGTGGTCCGTCCCATTATCCCATCTTCTATATATCCTTTTATCAAGGTTGGGTTGGGAAAGAAGGACATTGCGGTCGCGCTAGATTGTATAGGGAATACGCATAATTTAGGCGCAATTTTAAGAACCTGCGCATTTTTTGGTGTAGAAGGAATGGTAATTTCGAATCAAGAAGGTCAAGCAAGACTAACTTCATCTGCAGCAAGAACCGCAGAAGGTGCGATGGAAATAACTCCCATATATCAATGTACGGATCTCGCTTCTGCTTTACGAGATTTTGTGTCGAGAAATATTTATGTTATAGGAACAGATCTAAATGCCAAACAGTCGGTTTATGATATTGAAATACGTTTTCCCTGCGTAGTTGTATTTGGGAATGAACAGGACGGACTTTCTTCAAGTGTGAAAAAACGATGTGATCAAGTAGTACGAATACCTGGTGCAGCAAAAATGCAATCACTTAACGTTGCTGTTGCCACGGGAGTAATGCTTTCGGAATTGACCCGTCGCCGCGGTTTAAGAAAATAAAGCATAAAAAATGTTTTTTGCCAAACTACACCCCCTGCTAGTTCATTTTCCAATTGGTCTTTTGGTGACCGGAACTTTATTTGAACTGTATGGAAATTTTAGAGGAGAAAAAATTGTAGCTAAAGCGGGTTCATTTAACATAAAGTTTGGCTTTTGGTGCTCGATTCCAGTTGCAGTTATCGGATTCCTTGGCTTGATGAGTCTTGAACTAAAGGATGAATTTAAACCGTTTGTCGCGAAACACCTGCTTTTCACTTTTTCGACGATAATTATATTTTTTTGCGTGATTTTGTTGTCCAGGTTTAGATATAAAACGTGGTGTAATGTACTTCACCACTTTTTGTTGATGGTAGGATTATTCGCTGTTTTGAATGCAGGTTTCTACGGTGGGGAATTAGTGCACAGATTTAATCTTCCTGCTGGGGCAGGAAACTAAATAAGGTATTAGTAAGTTTTTATGAAAATACTAACTGGTACCCAGAATATACACATGCCAACATACCTAAGGTGCACATAACATAAATAAATAAAGCTGTTTTTGAAAAAGGTTGGGTGTAGGACCAGCCAACAGCGAATCCAAACAATACGGTTACAAGAAAAGAGTAGCCCTGATGGGGTAAGATTGTTACCGTGCTCCAAGAATGTATATCCACAGAGATCATTCCAGAAAAATCGGCCATTAGAGCGGCGATAAACCCCATACTTAGATTGAAAGAGGCAACACCTGTGTTCTTACTTTCTCTCCTTTTATGGGCTAGTAATAAAAGTAATAGCCCAGAAAATAATAATGCTATTGGAAGACTTGATATGAAGGGATGGAATGAGACAGAGCTTATCACTAAGCATGCAGACCTTAATAGGCCGTAAATAAAAGTTTAGGATTTTTCTTGATCCGATGGTTTGGGGTCGTAGTTGATATCATTCATACTTAGATTAACGTCGACGTCAACTTTGGTGGCAGCTCCAATATCTTGCTCTAATTTATCGATATCGGTTGATTGTCTCAAGCCCTCAGCTTCGTCCATAACATCTTTTTTTAGGTCATTGAAGGTGCTCTGAAATTCGCCCCAACCTTTTCCAATGGATTTAGCAAGGCGGGGAAGGTTTTGCGGTCCGATAACGACCACCGCAATACCCATAATGATTAGCAACTCAAAAAATCCGATATCAAACATTAGGGGACTCCATTGTTTACGGGAAACAAAAGTGTAGCAAATTATTCTTTGAATTTCTACCAGCACTAGACTGGGAGTTTAAGGTTTCATTTTAAAAATGTTTTAAGAGTATAGCTGAGAATGCAAATAATTCGTGGCACAAAAAATATTTCGGATCTAATTCCTTATCCGGTTGTGGCCATAGGTAATTTTGATGGTGTGCATGTGGGCCATCAAATTCTTTTCAGAAAAGCAGCACAGTTGGCCAAGGAAAATGGAGGAACTGCTATTGCGTTTACTTTTGAGCCACACCCGCTTAAGATTCTTGCTCCGGATAAGGTGCCACCACTACTAACAACTTTTCGAAAGAAGATGGAGTTGATTGAGGAATGCGGTATTGATCTGGTTGTCTGTGCCGACTTTACACGCCAATTTTCTGATCAGCACCCGAGAGAATTTGCCCATGATATTTTGGTTAATCGCATTGAGGTCAAGGAGGTAGTGGTTGGATTTGATTATGCCTTTGGAAGAGGAAGAGAGGGAACGGTTCGTTATCTAAAGCAAATGGGAGAAGAGTATGGGTTTCGTACGCACATTATTGATCCAGTCAAGCTCAATGGGCACCTTGTCAGTAGTTCTTACGTCCGAGAGCTTGTAGAAGATGGAAAGGTGGAAGCAGCAGGTGAGTTTTTAGGTCGTCATTACTCCATTCCTGGTCCTGTTATAGAAGGTTATAAGACCGGTCAGAAAATTGGATTTCCGACAGCTAACTTAGATACCAGTCGAGTACAAATACCAGGGATTGGGGTATATGCAGTTATCATCAAACATCAAGGCGTAAAATATAATGGAGTGGTAAATGTTGGATTTAACCCCACCTTTAATCGTGATATCTTGAGTGTCGAAGCACATATTTTTGATTTTGAGGGGAAAATATACGGCCAAGAAATAGAGGTTATTTTTATTCGTCGCATACGAAGTGAAGTGAAGTTTAAATCAGCAGGCCAATTGGTCGAACAAATTAAAAAAGATGTTCACGCCGCAAAAATAATTCTAGCGGACCTGCCGTGAAACAATATCGACAACTTATCTTTGGACTGGTCATAGCATTGATTGCGCTTTATTACACATTGCGCCACGTGTCTTTCAGTGAAGTGATTTCTTCATTCAAGGAGATGGATTACATTTATATCCTTCCTGCGATTGTAATAATTTTATTGGGTTATGTTTTTCGAGCTTACCGTTGGCGGGCTCTTTTAGAGTCTTCATTGAAAGTGCCTGTTGGTGGATTATATTCGCCGATGATGGTTGGGTTTTTGGGAAATTTTTTACCGGCACGGGCTGCCGAAATACTGCGCCCTTATCTTCTTTCCAAAAAATATGACATTACCTTTACTGCT
>Ga0208639_1001521_pt1 | contig 15087 bp, 12 predicted proteins | sample ETNtaG_33_FD_185772 | JGI IMG/M metagenome (GOLD analysis project Ga0208639, IMG submission 185772) | Marine microbial and viral communities from oxygen minimum zone, Eastern Pacific Ocean - ETNP201310SV76 (SPAdes) (version 2) | ecosystem: Environmental > Aquatic > Marine > Oceanic ...
GAGTTTGAGTCCATCAAGTGTCCATATACCTCCCCTATTGCTGGATCAAATAGGTCCAATCGATCTTCGGATCTTGCAGAAACATACTTCCCAGAGATATAGTTTTGAACCAGCTCCACCGATTTAACTCCTTTTAATTCCGAACATGGGTCAATTTAAGGAACTGTTAAACACGGAAATGGATCTAGACCAATCTTGATTATGTGCTCAATCAAGATTCGTTTTATCATCAAGCTCCAAAACGACCACCATCAACTGAAAGATCGTGACCTGTGACGTAGGCAGATGCCTCAGATGCCAGGAAGGCTATTGTACTTGCGATCTCTTCTGGAGTACCTAGACGTTTGAGAGAGGTGTTCTTCTTCCATTGGCCATAGACCTCATCTGTTCTAACACCTAATTTTTCTGCCTTGCTGTCTGCTAGGTCTTTCAGGCGAGCAGTTGATGTATAACCAGGCAATACGTTATTTACACATATTCCGTATTCACCCAATTCTATTGCAAGGGTCTTCCCCCACTGAGCCACGCTTCCTCTTATCGTATTGGAGACGCCTAGACCAGGTATGACCTGTTTGACGGATGTGGATATGATATTTATGATCCGACCAGAGCCCTTTTCTCTCATACCTGGAAATACGGCCTTTGCCATGATATGGTTGCATATAAGCAATCGCTCGAATGCTACCCTAAATTCATCTTCATCAGCCTCGATCATGGGGCCACCATGAGGCCCTCCTGAATTATTGACCAATATATCAACGACCTTGCCCAGAGATCGGATATGCGAGTTGACCTTTTCCTTTAGGCTCTTAGGATCATTGAAATCTGCGCAAATGGTTTGGTGAAATTGGCCATGTTCCTCGGCCAGGGTCAGTAATGTATTATCTAGTTTTTCCTGATTACGTGCGACTAGCGTGACCTCACATCCTCGACTCGCCAATAGGATAGCAGTTGATCTGCCAATACCATCAGTGCTACCACATACGATCGCATGTTTGTTCTCTAATGATAATTTCATGATTTGAAATGATACCCCAGATTTTGTTTAATATGATCAGGTAATGCTGGAAGAGCCGATCGCGGTATGAAGAATGTTGACAGATCTGCCAACTCTGCAAAGACCTTGTGACGATCTGCAGTGGACTTTAGATAGGCATGCCCAGACGAACCACCCGTCCCGATCTTACCTCCTATCATCCTTCTTACCATTAGGGCATGTCTCTGTCTCCAGGTAGTGAATAATTCATCAACATCCATGAGCCGTGATAGAAAATTAAAAGGAGAGTGTAATATAGGTTCTTCTCGGTAAAGGAAAATAAGTAAGGCGGCCTGTGTTGCCTTGTGAGATAAACGTTTCTTCCCACTATCTATCAACTTCTCATGTTCTATTGGATCGATCATCGCCTCAAAGGATGATACTGCTCGCTCATGCTCCTTGAGATGGTACTCGACCTCACTCTCTGAATAGTTGGGATTATTTCTGATCACATTCTCCTCATTTCTCAGCATGGACCTGACCGCCTCACTATATTGATCCCAAAAGTCAAATCCCTCAAATGATAGAAAGGGTGTCCTCTCTAACCAGTTCTCGAGCAGTTGGAATAGAGAACTCTCACTCTCAGATCGCTCTACATCTTGTTTTTCCTTTTCTAGGATCGATGCCTTATAGTCCTTGCCACCATAGTTGATCCTAGCATCCCTCAAAAGCCCAAGTTTGTTCTCCAACAATCTGAACTGGGTGCTCTGGAATCCAGAAGAGGGAAAGAGGTCATCTCTGAATTCTAGGAAGTCCATCGCTGTCATTGTTTCCAGTATACGTACTTGATCTATCAAGATCTTCTGTATTTCAATGATCCTATTTAGCCTAGATACAGCAAGACTCACATCTGGCTCAAGAACGGATTGTTTGTTGAAGGTCACCAATACGGAATCCAGCTCATGGATTATCTGCTTGAACCAGAGTTCATAGACCTGGTGAATGACTATGAACAACATCTCATCATGGGCAGGAGTACCACGCTCTGCACTCTTTAATTTTTGACTATTCAAAATGTCTTCCAACTTTAAATAGTCACTATAATTCAATAGTTTTTTATTCATAATTCTCTAGTCCCATTCAAATCCAGATACGCTATCAGTGATCGCACTGACCTCTATGGTATTATAATCCCTTATTTTCGATATGTAATAGTAAAGAAATTTTGTCGATTGTTCATCATCCAACCATACAGAATCTGGAGATCCAAATGTCTCAAGCACATCCTTCTCAGATGCCCCCCCCTTTAAGAACTCCCAGATGTCATACTCTGACATATACCCAAGAGTATAGATCGTCTCTTCCACAGGGCCGGTAATCATATTCTTTGTTGACGGCATGACAATTGCTCTAGGAGGCTGGGTAGCGCATGATATGAATAACCCAATGAATAATATGCGAAAGTACATTGCCAGAAAATACCCAGATTATAATTTTGTTCAATCAATAGATTATGTCTATTATAATCTTGAATTTCTTATGAAAAAGAAAAGTTTTACTATATGATTTAAATTATAAAAGGATTGAACAATATGTCAAAAATGAATCAAAAAGACAGATTTTATTACAATCAAGACCTCCTAGGAAGTCCCTCTGGACGTTCACTAAGGATATTATCGGAGTATTACGGACCTTTGCAGCGCTTGGAGCGTAACAACATATCCGATACGATCGTATTCTTCGGTTCTGCCAGAATCTTAGCTAAAGAGGATGCGGAAAAGGCATTGGCAAATGCTCCAAAGGATACAGATGAACAAATGATCGCTCGTATGAAAATGGATCTGAGAATGAGTCGTTACTATGAGGACGCACGCGAACTGGCAAAAAAATTAACAAACTGGAGTAAAGGTCTAAAGGATAAGAAGCATCGCTACATTATATGCTCTGGTGGTGGACCAGGAATAATGGAGGCCTCCAATAGAGGTGCATCTGAGGCAGGAGGCATAAATGTTGGACTCACCGTATCATTGCCTTTTGAGTCCTCTGGAAACGAATGGATATCAGATGATCTGGATATGAAATTCCATTACTTTTTTATGCGTAAATTTTGGTTTCTATACCTTGCAAAGGCACTGATCGTATGGCCAGGTGGCTTTGGAACACTTGATGAATTAATGGAACTCTTAACTCTCATACAGACAGAGAAGATAAAAAAACGATTGCCTATTGTTTTATATGGAAAGGAATTTTGGGAAAATGTAGTCAACTGGGAATATCTTGCGGAGATCGGGACCATATCTCCTAAGGACCTTGATCTATTTCATATTTCTGATGAAATTGGGGATACTTTTCAGTATGTTACAGACTTTCTTAATAATAATGAATTGAAAGGTCCAAACTTTTGATGCAAAAATTTCCATTTTTATTTATTCTCATCTCAGTGATCATTGCTCAGACTGAACCTGTGGAAGACATCCACACGAATGATCCAAGGGTCTGGGCCCTCACACATGCAATGATCCACACAGAGCCAGGGGATTCCATCAAAGATGCAACTCTTGTGGTACGGGATGGTAAAATTGAAAAAGTGGGTCGCTATATCAAAGTCCCTCTTGACGCATATGAGCTCGATATGGAAGGAGCGCATATATACGCAGGGTTCATTGACGGATGGTTAGAGGTCAAAAAAGATGAGAAGACCAAAAGCCCTGATGATCACTGGAACGAGAAGATCAGGGCTGACTATCGTGCAAAAGATGACCTAAAAATAAAGAAGAAGGATCTTAAGGCTCTACACTCCATCGGGATCACCGCGGCACATGTTGTACCTGAAAAAGGCATCTTCAAGGGCAAGTCAGACCTCGTTGTCCTGAATGATGAGATGATCTCTGTTGCAAAAGACGTGACAGAGTTGATCGAGTTCAAAACGACTGGATGGTCTGACAATGGATATCCTAATTCCCTTCTCGGAGTCATAGCGGTCATAAGACAGACCCTCTTGGACGCAGATTGGTACCAACGTTCACTTGAGCTTATTAAGAAATACCCCGAAGAAAATGAACCCCTTCCGCTCAACCCATCACTGATGGAATTAGCAGATTTCAAAAGTAACAGACGCCCCTTTCTTTTTATGACAAAGGAAGAACATGCTGCCCTACGCTCATTGAAGATATCAGAAGAATTCAACCTGAGGCCGTGGCTACTTGGCAGTGGATACGAATATAGAAGACTAGACAAGATCAAAGAACATAATCCATTCATCATCTTCCCTCTTGAATTTCCCAATAAACCAAAGGTAGGTGACCCATACATAGCACTACAATTTTCCAATGAGCAGTTAAAACACTGGGATATGGCACCGGATAATATCAAAAGAGTCTTTGATGCTGGTATCCGTTTTGGTCTTACTTCTGGTACATTAAAGAACAAATTGGATTTTAGAAAGAATCTCCAAAAGATCATTGATCGTGGCATATCACAGGATGTGACACTCGCTGCCCTGACAACCTATCCAGCAGAGGCAATGGGCCTTGATCAAGTTTTAGGAAAGATACAACCTGGCTTTATGGCAAATCTTGTGGTCACAGATGGAAATTATTTTGATCCCAGATCTAGAGTGACATCCATTTGGCTTGCTGGAAAAGAAAAATACATCACTGAACGACATAAGACGGTTTTGGCTGGGAAATGGGATATTGAGATACAAAATAACACCTATGAACTTGAATTAACGGTTCCTAGCATTTATAAAAAAGATAAGAATCGAAATCAGATTGCCTTGGCAAATAATCAGTTAGAAGGAAAGGTGTCCATAGGCGACGAGTTCCTTAATCTGATGGATTTAAAGATCTACGGCAATAGAATTGAGTTTAAGGTGAAGGGTACTCTATTGGATATTGATGCCACTCTTGCCTTCAAGGGCGAGATCAAAAAGGATAAGATCATTGGCACCATCTACGATGGATCAAAAGATTATGCATTCAAAGCAAAACGTACTGTGGTAGTAGAGCGTATTGCCAGAGACAAGGAAATGATGAGTGAGTCGAAGTTGTTCCTTCCTGAAGGTGCATACGGTCTGGATAAAGAATTACTAACTCCAAATGCCGTATTGATCGACAATGCAACAATATGGACCTGTGGCCCAAAGGGAATCGTAGAAGAGTGGGACATTCTTTTTGTGAATGGCAAGATCGATAAGGTCGCTCCTGATATTAGTGTACCAATGGGAAGCGCCCTTGTAATAGATGGGACCGATAAATATGTAACGCCAGGACTGATCGATTGTCATAGCCACTCTGCTGCATCATCCATCAATGAAGGTGCCCAAGCGGTGACAGCCGAGGTGAGGATTCGTGATGTCTTATTTGCAGATGATGTCAATATCTACAGGCAACTAGGTGGAGGGCTTACCACGGCGAATGTCCTTCATGGTTCTGCCAATCCCATTGGAGGGCAAAATGCTGTCATAAAATTAAGATGGGGCTCAGAACCAGAAGATCTTCTTTTCAAGAATGCTCCGCAGGGCATCAAATTTGCTCTGGGCGAAAATGTCAAACAAGCGAACTGGCAAGGAAATGGCAGATATCCTCAGACTCGAATGGGTGTTGAGCAGGTGATAAGAGATGCATTTAGAGCAGCCCAGGATTACAGACACCGTCATAAGACCTATGATAGGAATTCCAAGGCCCAGAAGAAGACCGTCCCACCAAGAATAGATCTCGAACTAGAGGCATTGGCTGAGATCTTGGAAGGGAAGAGATTGCTCCATTGTCATTCATACCGACAAGATGAGATATGGATGCTGACTCGCATTGCCGAGGATTTTGGATTTAAGATAGCAACATTCCAACATGTCCTAGAAGGATATAAAGTTGCTGAACGACTTGCTGAACATGGAGCAGGTGCCTCTACCTTCTCAGACTGGTGGCAATATAAGTATGAGGTTATTGATGCAATTCCATATAATGGTACGCTGATGGCCAAGAACAATGTCCTGGTCTCCTTTAATTCTGATGATGCTGAGCTTGCAAGAAGAATGAACACTGAGGCCATGAAGGCGGTAAAATATGGTGGACTATCTGAGGAAGAGGCACTTCACTTTGTGACGATCAACCCAGCGAAACAACTAAAGATCGACAAATGGGTGGGCTCCTTGGAAGAAGGTAAGGATGCTGATTTTGTCATATGGGATGGTGCACCCCTATCCATCTACTCAAAAGTCTTAGAGACCTGGATCGATGGTACAAGGTACTGGTCTGTGGATGAGAATGTACAACTAGAGGAAAGAGATAAGCTCGAGAGAGAAGAATTGATACAAAAGATATTATCTCATAGATCCTCATCTTCTGGAAAGGCCATGAGACCAAACAGCGCCACACCACGCCATTTTCACAATTGTGAATTGAATGATCTGGAGTTGATGGGTTTGGAGGATTTTGAATGAGATATATACCTCTACTACTCTTTACCTCGATCCTATTTCCTAATGATCAGATTCCAGGAACCGAGCAAAAAAGACCCATACTACTTCGTGGAGGGACCCTACATACGGTCTCGGGTGATGTCTTGGAAGAGTATGATCTATTGTTTGCTGAAGGAAGGATCATAACCATAGACGAACAGATACAACCATCTCCAGAGACCGATATTTATGAGATCTATGGAAAACATGTCGTACCAGGATTTGTTGCCGGGTACACTCGAATTGGCCTAACAGAGATCTCCGCTGTCAAACAGACCAATGACCACTCTGAGATTGGAGACATCAATCCCAACGTAAGGGCAAACGTAGCCTATAACCCCGACTCAGATCTGATTCCAGTGACCAGGTCAAACGGTGTATTGGTCGTTAATTCTGCTCCTTCTTCTGGAAGAGTACCAGGCCAATCATCGGTGATGAAACTAGATGGATGGACGTGGGAAGATGCAACCTTGAAGCATCCTGCCGCATTGAACATCAATTGGCCCTATATGTACATCGATTATGAAAAGAATAGAAAAAAGAATGATAAGGCACAGCGAGATGAATACGATCATCAGGTCAGAGAGATAGATCAATTGGTTCGTAATGTTCGAGCATATCATCACCGTAAAAGTGCAAAGGAGAGAAAGGCGGAGCATAAACAAGAGACCGATCTGCGACTAGAATCAATGATACCTTTCGTGATATATAAGGATCCAATTCATGTGAAGGCCAATGACATTAGACAGATCGAGGCAGCCGTCAAATGGGCAGATGAGCAAGATCTGAACATCGTCATTGTGGGAGGACGAGACTCTTGGATCAATCCAAAGATATTGGTGGAGAATAATGTTCCTGTAATTCTACTAGGGGTACAGGTAACCCCAAGAAGGAGGTTTGAGCCCATACACATCCCATATAAACTACCCGCACTTCTGCATGAGGCAGGAGTGCATTTTTGCATATCCTTGGATCCGGGATATCCCATGGATGGCCATGTCAGGACTCTACCTGATGAGGCAATGCGTGCTGTATCTTGGGGACTGTCCAAAGATCATGCACTTAGATCCATTACCCTTTCTGCGGCAGAGATACTAGGGGTGGACGACAAGATTGGTTCACTCGAGCCAGGAAAGGATGCAACATTCTTTATCGCAGAAAGTGAACCTTTGACACAAACGACAAATCCAATAAAGGCCTTTATCCAAGGTCGAGAACTTGATCTCTCCGATCGTCAAAAGGACCTCTGGGAAAAATACAAGGAAAAATACCGTCGCCTTGGAAGATTAAACGAATAAGTATCAGATAGTTCTTAAACTTATAATGAATCCCGTTCCAGTTAAGGCAGCAATGATTGTGATAATTTTAAAAATGATCATATTATCAGGGATGCCAAATAACACTGAGAAAATCACAAAAAACCAAATAAGAATAAATGAATTAAGTTTAGCCTTTCTAGGCATCCCTCTTCCCTCAAGGTAGTTTTTAACGTGTTCTCCAAAATATTTATGATTGATTACCCAATCATATAGTCGCTGAGAACTTCGATAAAAACAACCTACAGCAAGAATCATGAATATAGTTGTTGGAAGTCCTGGTATAACTATTCCAATCATGCCAACTCCAACAAAAGTTAAACCAAGTAATAACCATAGAATTCGCTTGATACCATTAGGCTCAGATTCTATTAAAGGTAATCTCATAGATTAGAAGTCAGCATTGATTCCAATGTTTAATTGGGGAATGTCTATGGACAGGGTCATTGTATCCAAATATGAACCTAGCAAATTGTAATCTGTACTTCCAGATGAGTAGCCATTAGGCCAATAAGTCACAGTCAAGGCTGCATATTCTCCAAATGACAGACCCATAAAAGAATATTCATATACATTGTCTACCAATTCATCATTTTCAATTGTTTTCGAACTGGCTGGTGGTCCCGTTGGTGGATATTGTGTGTCAAGGGTCATCAATACCGAGCCACTATCTGGCCTTGTCCCTGAGAATGTAACGGTCCCAGAAATAGAACCTGTCTCCACTAAATTTGGTTCATCCAGATCATTATCTCCACATCCAACTACAAATAGCAACAAAGCGATAAAAGAAGATAGTAGATAGAATTTCAATTGTTTCATTTTTTTCCCTATTATATTGTTTTGGTTAATGTTCCATACAAGCATCTTCCTGGCATAGGATAATCTTGAATGAGTTCATATTTCTTGTTAAAGATATTTACAATCTTGAGTGACACATCGAATGATCTGATCTCTCTTGAGAGAATTAATTCTGGAATGATCTGTTCTGGCAGTATTTTGGTTGGAAAAATGACTTTGTCTCCATCCATACTATATTCATGACTTAAGAAATCTTCATAAAACTGCTCGCTCCAGTAGTTAGCGGTAAATAGACAATTAACGAGTTTACTTTTGAACTCTACTGATAATTGTGCTCTATGTTTTGACCTGTATAAAACAGGTATCTCTTCTTTATCTTCCATATTTAAATAGTTATACTGTCCTGAAACACTAATTATTTCATTTGGTGCATATTTAAACTGGTATTCAAGCCCATTCCCATTTACACCTTTGCGATTAACGGCTCTTACAGGCAATGTGTAGACAAAATCAATCATATCCTCGTATTGGTTAAAAAATGTGGAGACACTCCAGATCCAAGAATCAGAGTGTGGATGTTCATAAGATAGTTCATAGGCCCTTACACGCTCAGGAAGAACCTCCGGATTACCCTGTTGGATCAGACCATAACTACTTATATGTTGTAAATAAAGTTCGGAGAGTGAAGGAGCTCTAAATCCCTCGCTGTAAGAAATGGTGAACGAACGTTTGTTCTTCAACATATACAAAAGATTTAACTTGGGAGATTTATTTGAATATATTCTTTGCTTATAGTTATTACCAGGATCAGTCAATCGATAATCAAATCTGTATCCAAGACCAAGACTCCATCCATTTCCAATCAAATATTTTGTCTGTAAAAATGATCCTAATGATAATTGTGTTGGAGAATCGTAAACAGGATTGAATACAGTGACCTTGGACCTACTCCAATCTGAGTCAGCACCAATCATTACAATCCATCGTTCCCACCTTGTCATGAGTGCTTCTGAACGAAGTCCAATTGAAATGTCATCATAAGACCTCTCGCCTTGTAACTTATCCAAAGGGGTATCTTCACTATCATAGTATCTAGTTTGAAATGTGTTCATATAAACCGAGTGGGACATGGAAAGACCTTCAACTATTGGATAAAATCCATGACCCTGTAAGTAATGTGATGTTCTTTCTGATCTTCTAAATGATGGTGAACTGGAAAAACCAGGATGCCCAATATTCGATGACGATGCGATATGGCTAAATCTGTAATTCCTGCCTCTATTGTCAACATATTTTAAATATGATCGTATCCTTCCCAGTGTATCATCTGAATTATTTCTATGACCATTAGAAGACCTAGCCTTTCCATTGAATCCCAATTGCCAATTTCCAGTTATAAATTTTTTATTGAATGAGGTACTTAGCGTTGAGAATGTTCCACCTCCTATTGAAAATGTTGCTGGGGATAATTTATTATTGTCATCAGTTATAAGATTGATGACGCCACCCATTGAATTGTGACCATACTGTGCTGATGCAGGGCTGTTATCCACTTCTATCCTTGCAATACTTTCAAGAGGGATAGAACTCCAGTCTGCAGCACCACTATTTGGAATTAATATTGGGAAGCCATCCAAGAGCACCAATACACGATTGTTGTAACCACCTGGTTTGTAATCTGACGATCCGCGGATGGAGAGATTGACATTTCTACCATTTGGATGCGCAAACTGCATCTCAACTCCTGGCAACATTCTTAACAAATCTGTGACCGACTGTTTTTTAGAAGATTGAAATTCATCTTTGGTGAAAATATTTACAGACTCGAACCCAAGTCTTGTACTAATAAGACCCTCCACTGAGATTTCACCAAAATTGAGAATCACGGGGTCCATATCTACAGATAATGATATATCTTCATTTTCAATATTTAGTACAGATGAATATGGTCTAAAACCAATGTTCGTAATATTTATGGTATATTGACCTTGAGGAACTTCTATTTCAAAATACCCATAGGAGTCTGAAACACTTCCTATTTCATTTTCTGAAAAATAAATATTCGCATTTGGTATGTATTTAAGATTTGCACTATTCTTAATTGAACCTGAAATGGTAGCACCTGTTGAAAATGAAATTATAATAAAGAAAAAAACCAGATTTAATTGTTTCATTCAGCCTTTGTCGGATCTGTGATCAATTGGTTGATCAATTCTTCTACATCTCTCGCAGAGACAGGTTCTTTGCGATCTCCCATCAGAACCAAGCCCATGAACAGGCCACCCATTGCCTTGAATAAAAGTTGAGAATCAAGTTTGGGAAACTCACCCTCTCTTATACCATCTTCTAATAGTCCCTGTATGGTACCGTACATTCTGTGCTGGTATTTTTTCCAAGGCTGTGATTCAAATTGCATCAGTTTAGGAGCATTAAAAAGAAACTCAAACAAGCCAGGTCTATTCTTTACATTCTCTGCGATTTTCAATAATACATTGACAAAGGTTTGTCGAGGACCTTCATTTCCTGATATCACTGGCTCTAGACTGGTCCATAATGTCTCCCAACCATTTTCTAAGATGGCTGCGAACACCTCTTCTTTTGAATGGAAATAATAATATAGTGTTGCTTTACCAAACCCTGATTCAGATGCTATTTCATCCATCGTCGCCTTTTCTAGTCCCTTGCTTTTAAAAACTTCTAAGGCACCAGATAGGATACGATCTTGGCGCATTTTTCTTTCTTCTAGTTGTCTATCTGAAATTGACATAAATGAAAATATTATAAACTATTCGAACGATTAGTCGAAATTTAAAACGTATGTGGTCGACATGCAAAATGAATCAAGTAAATATATAATTATTTTCTGTTGATTTTCTATCTAGTTAATAAACGTTTGCTAATATAAATTGAGATGATCATTCATGATTATGACCAACGAGGAGAATGAAATGAAAAAAGATAGAGTTCTCATATCCTTAAATAATATATTAGAACTTGAATTAGCCGGAGTAGTGAAGTATACACATTACGCATTCATGGTACAAGGACCCTATCGTCTCTCAGTGGTGCAATGGCTAAGGCAACAGGCACAGGAATCATTGGTCCATGCAGAGGCCGTCGGTGAACATATTACAAGTTTGGGTGAACACCCCACTTTAAAGATAGGTGACCTACTTGAGACTCATAAGCACACGACGGAAGATATATTAGATGAATGCCTCCAGCACGAGAGAGAAGCGATCAAAGCCTATTATGAATTATTAAAGAATGTTGAAGGTGATTCCATAATGTTGGAAGAATTTTCCAGAACTCAAATCGCTGCCGAAGAGATGCACGAGGCAGAGGTTAAAAAAATGTTAAGGGATAATTTTTAATTTCCTCAAAAAATATTACTATTCTTCCCAAGATAAACCCAAAGGAATTATTTTATTTTTTATAACTATTCAGGGTTGCTTCAATAAACTAGAAATCAAATATAAGAGATGTAACAAATTGACGTGGCATATTAGGTCTATATCCTGCTGGTCTGGTTGACACTATCGCCTTTGAATCTGTCAAATTATTTATCTTAATATCCAAAGAGATATTTCGATTGAATTGATATCTTGTAACTAGGTCAATGATATTTAGCTTACTTGTACTATTTGATAAGGATAATTCATCTTGGCCTGCAATAATGCGCGTTTTATCTACGTGTTTTAAACGAAGATAAGATTTCATTTTCCCTTTCTTTATGCCTATTCGTGCGTGGAACATATTTTTTGGAATATAGGGTAATTCATCATTTATTGATACATTGCCCCAAGGCTCAAACTCGCTGTCAAAACTATTTTTGAACTTTGCATCTGTAAAGGTATAACTAAAGGAGATAGGGAAAAGAAATCCACTATAGTTAAAAAGGTTTCCATAAGATAATTCCAGCCCCTGAATCAAAACTTCTCCACCATTGAATTGAGCATAGGTACCCGATCCAGTTGCTTCAGTATCTTCACCAAGTAGATTCTTATAATCATTATAAAAGGTGACAAATTCCATAGAATGAAACCCTTGATTGAATCTACCCCCAAATTCAAAATTCAAACTTTCTTCAGGCAACACCTCATCATCATCATCAATTCCAGGGCCAGGTGGAGAAAAACCATTATGAATACCAGTGAAAATTTGAATCCCATCCGCTAAATGATAAGAAATACCTAGGCCTGGAATCAAAACATTTAAAGACGCAGATTTAATGGAGGTGGCTGTAGAATCCCTATCAAGATCATTTCCCCAGTCTTTTCTTTCGAGAGAAATTTCCTCATATCGTGTCCCTGCTGTTATTGTAACCTTGTTGAATTTTATTACATCCTCTACAAAAATTGAACTAGCGTTTGCAGAATAAAGTCTATTATTCTTACTACCCTCTCCTCTTACTCCAGCAGTGGTCATGATCAATTCACCATTGTTCATTTTATATAGGTCTGACCATTGGTAACGATTCATCTCATCTGAATGTTGTCTAAAACCAATCATAAGATTATGATTGCTGGTAAGTAATGAAAAATTTGACCTTAGAACAGTTTGCAACCCTTTTGAATTATAGATACGATTATTTGCTTTTATATCATATATATCATCATCTGAATTATCCATAGATAATAAAGAATATGATGCTTCTGTGCCTTCCTCTAGGTTCATTATAGCACCTATCTTATCTCCATTTACTTTATTTAGTTTATACCAATTCCGATGAAAATCATTATTGTATACTGTTGAGGTCAAATCAAGATTTGGTAATATCTTAAAAACACTCGTGAGTGTTATCTGATCATGGTCTGCATCCATTAAATCATTTTTTGATGCTGCATATCGCCTGTAAGGATTTTTATCAAAGTCTGAATAAGTCAAACCTAAATACGTTTCATGACTTATTTCTTCGGTCCGACTAACCTTAAGTTCTAAAACTGCAAGATCCGTACTTGTATTCAATCTTGCTTTAAATAGAAAATCTTTTTTATCGTAACCTGTCTCTCCCCCACCATCAATCTGTTTAAATCCACCAGCATTATCCAAATGGGTCTGAAACATCAAACCAAAATTATTTGATGAAATGCCTGTTTTGAACTTTGCCAAACGAGTGGAATATTCGCCTAAAGATAAGGCACCGCTAAAATCTAAATGTTGAGGAATCGATGCCGATACGTAGTTTATTGCACCTCCCGTTGAGTGAGGGCCATACTTTATCTGAGATGAACCTTTTCGAATTTCAAAGGATTCCATCCTACCTGCTGTTGGAGAATAATATGCGGCTGGCGATGAATACGGAGCTGGTGCAATTAATACTCCATCTTCCATCATATTTATTTTTGCAGATCGTTCCAGGCCTGTGCCTCGCATTCCAATGTTTGGCCTAAGACCATATCCATCTTCTTCCTGCGTATATACACCAGGTACTTGACCAATAACTCTATTAATATCTGTATCATTGAACTCTAATACCTCTGCTTTTGAAATCAATGAAATGGAGCCAGGTAATCGATAATAATTTTGACCAACACCTGATAATCGAGAACGATCGGCCAAAACATGGATTGGTGAAAGTTCTAATGTACTTTGGTCTAATTTTATAATGACCGGTCCTGAATTATTTATTTCCAATTCCTGATTATAACCTGAATAGCCAATTGCACTAATATTTAATGAGATTTTATCACCAACTTTTGAACTAAATGAAAATATTCCATTTTCATTTGTTGATGTACCTTCTCCTTCCCTATTTGCTATGTTTATATTCGCCTCAATTATTGGCATACCTGTTTTACTATCGACCACTTTACCAATAAAACTATTAGCAAAAGCAAATTGTAGAATAATAATAGATTGTATTAATCGTTTGGAAATATTCATGACCTTATCCTTTTAATTATATATTTGATGAAACTCTTTTCCACATAAGATTCATTCCTAGGACTGAACAAATCCATACTGCCAATTCAATCCAACTGGGATCGCCATTATAACCAAATAAACCTTTAAATAAACCACCTATAGCACCTTTATCATGCAGTATTGGATAGGTACCATCTGGATATTTAGGCGGGTTTAGGTCCCATATCCTCGATGCCCATTTCTCTGCATTGCTGATGGTCTTTCCCTTATCTGAATTGTCATCTAATTGAAATATTTTAGAATCTCCTATAACTCTTGTTGCAACTATCTGATCTTCTTTAATAGTCACTTGCCCTCCATAATAGGGAATTACTTTAGCAGACTCCAACTCATGCACACCATATGTAAGCATCCCAGCTGCTACAAATATCAAAACAAAAGAACTCACATTAAAAAATATTTTGAGCGGGACTTTCCTGCCCTGTATGAATATCATATATCCAACTCCAACACCTAAACCCGCTCCTAAAAAGGAAAGGGTCATAGAAAGACCCCCTTTTTGCATTGTAACACCATATAAGAAGAGCATGGTCTCAATCCCCTCACGAAATACGGAGATGAAAGCCAATGCAAAGATACCGTATCCAAGTTTATTATCATCAAGTGCC
>Ga0208639_1001524_pt1 | contig 15055 bp, 16 predicted proteins | sample ETNtaG_33_FD_185772 | JGI IMG/M metagenome (GOLD analysis project Ga0208639, IMG submission 185772) | Marine microbial and viral communities from oxygen minimum zone, Eastern Pacific Ocean - ETNP201310SV76 (SPAdes) (version 2) | ecosystem: Environmental > Aquatic > Marine > Oceanic ...
AAATAAAACAGATCCTGGTTTAAGAATTCCTAATTCAACCAATGAACCAAAAGGTATTCTAGGTTTTGATTTATTATTTTCAATTGTATCTAGGTAACTCTCTTCGATAATTTTTGCTTTGTTAATTCTATCATTTGCTGCTCTGAAATATTTCTTTTCCTTTTCTATGCCATAATATTTTCTACCTAGTTTTTTAGCCACTACTGCAGTAGTACCAGTACCTAAAAATGGATCTAAAATGGTATCGCCTTTATTTGTTGTTGCTAATATAATTCTATGTAAAAGAGCCTCTGGTTTTTGAGTAGAATGAACTTTTTTTCCATTCTTTTTAAGCCTTTCTTTTCCACTGCATATAGGAAAAGTCCAATCAGAACGCATTTGTAAATCGTCGTTTAAACATTTCAAAGATTGATAATTAAATGTGTATTTTGATTTTTTGTTTTTCGAGGCCCAAATTAAAGTTTCATGAGCATTAGTAAATCTTGTTCCTCTAAAATTTGGCATTGGATTGTTTTTTCTCCAAATTATATCGTTCAATAACCAATAGTTTAAATTTTGTAAGTGAAAACCTAGTCTAAAAATATTGTGATACGATCCTATAACCCAGATGCTTCCGTTGTCTTTTAAAACTCTTTTGCATTCTTTAAGCCAATCTTTGCAGAAATCATCATAATGTTTGAAACTTTCAAATTGATCCCATTTATCATGGACGCCGTTGACTTTGCTATCATCGGGTCTTTTTAATTTTTCTCCAATTTGCAAATTGTAGGGCGGGTCTGCAAAAATTAAATTGAAAGTTTTGTCAGGAATTTTTTTCAATATTTCTAACGAATTGCCGCTAATAATTTTATTTTCAAATTTAGACATATCTAGATTCAACTTTACGTTGAATTAGACTGTAAATTTATATGTTCGTCAAATTTTAATAGAAAAAAAATGAGTCCTATAGTGTTTCACGTGTTGAGCGCATCAAGATGTTGTATATCGGTTTGAACTTTTTTCTATGATGCTTAGTAATTCCATATTTTTTTAAACTTTTTAGATGTTCAGCTGTCCCGTATCCAAAATTTTTATTCCATTTATATTTAGGAAAATTTCTTCCGAGTTTAATCATAAATTGATCTCTTGTTGCTTTTGCCACAATTGAAGCTGCGGCTATTGAAATAATTTTTTCATCACCTTTTATAAAAGTTTTATGTTTTATTTTTAAATTTTTTGGTGCAAAAATTCCATCAATATAAATCATAGAAGGTTTCTGCCTAAGTTTATCCAAAGCTCTCTTCATGGATAGAAGCGATGCATTTAAAATATTTAACTTTTCAATCTCTTCCACGCTCGCAAAAGCAATAGCAAAAGTAGAATTTTTTTTAATATATTTAGAAAGAAACATTCTGTTTTTAAATGAAATTTTTTTAGAATCTTTGATGCCTTTTGTATTTATATCACTATTTAAGATTACAGCAGCAGCAAAAACTGGCCCAGCTAAGCAACCTCTTCCAACTTCATCAACCCCAGCTATTTTTTTTATGTTAAGCAATGTAAATTATATTTTTAAAGTCTTAGATTTTTCTCTTATCATTTTTAAATCTATCCATGCAAATTTCTTTTGTTCCGGTTGACGCATTAAAAAAGCAGGATGAAAAGAAGCTATTATCCAAGGATTGGCTAAACCAATTTTTCTTTGTATCCATTTTCCTCTTGCTTTAGAAATAACCACCTCATTTCCAATTAATGTATTTAAGGCAGTGCTTCCCAACAATACTAAGATTTTTGGATTAATTATTTCAATGTGTTCTTTAAGAAAAGGAAGATATCTTTTAATTTCAATTTCTGTTGGTCGTCTATTAAGTGGAGGCCTATAGTTTACAACATTAGAGATATAAATTTTTGATCGGTTTAATTTTATTGATTCTAACATTTTGTCCAATAATTTACCTGCGCGCCCAACAAAGGGAATGCCCTCAGCATCTTCTTGAGCACCAGGCCCCTCTCCAATAAACATTATTTTTGAACTAATATTTCCATCCCCAAAAACTATATTTGTTGCACTATTCTTTAAATCACAATTTTTTATATTCTTAATTTTGTTTTTAAGTTTGTTTAATTTTTCTATTTTTGTTTTGTTCGAAGATGAGCTTGAGTCATTCAAATTTCTTGCCAACGAATTTTCACTTAAAAGAAGATTAATATTTGTTAAATTATAATATTCAATAAGGTTAATTAGTTTTTGATTTAAATTCTTTTTCATTTTATAAAGTATATTATATGAGATTTTATATTAAAAATATTTATTTAATTTTATTAATTATAATTAGTTTTTCAAATGGAAATGAAGGATTTGCTAAAGAAACCAAAATTAAATATTTTAAAAAGAATATCTCAAATTATTTTTCTGGCACTGTATCTTCAAAATATAATCATTACGATAATGCATACGAATACTTAGATAAAATTAAAAATTTAAGTACTAATCATGACAATTATAAAGTTACGTTTCTCAACACACTTATTCAACTTGGAAAGTTTGATGAAGCCTTTAATTTTTCAAAGGACATATGGAGTAAAGAAGAATTATTTTTTGAAGTAGAGTTAATAATGGGATTAAATTTTTTTTTGAATGAGAATTATTCTAAAGCTGAAATGCATTTTCGGAGATTAAATAAAATTCCACGATATGATATTTTTTCTTCTGATATTTTTGAAAATATTTTAAATGCATGGGTAAAAGCCGCAGAAAAAAATAAAATAGATAGCTTCAATTACATTAATAAAATACCTAATCGATATATGTATCTAAAGCAAATTCAAGATAGTTTTATGAAGTGCTATTATGATTCAAAAGAAACCGAAAATTCTTTTACTAAATTAATTGAAAGCGAGAAATATAATTTTTCAAGATATAATTTTTTTTTAATAAACTATTTCCTCCATGAAAATAAAATAAATAAAGCAAAAGAAATAGTGAAAATTAGTAGAGAAAAATATAATTCAAATTTAATTATTAAAGAAACTGAAAATTTTTTATTGGAAAATAAGATAGAAAAAATAAAAAAAATCTTTGACTGTAAAAATCCAAAACACGCTATCGCTGAATTTTTTTATATAATTTCCAATTTGTATTCCAGTGAAGAAGATTATAAAAAATCAAATTTTTTTTTAAATATTTCGCTTTTCTTAAATAAACAGTTTGAACCAAACAAAGCTTTATTAGCAGAAAATTTTTATTATCAAAAAAAATTTAAAGAAGCAAAAAATATTTACGATTCTTTAAAGTCTTTTGGTTTATCATATTCTTGGCATTCATCAAAAGGCATTGCATCAATTTTGGATAATACTTCAGGAGCTGAAGAATCTATTATATATTTAAAGAAAAATTTTAATTTTATAAAAAATCAAAAACTTGAACATTTTTATGATTTGGCAAATTTTTACAAGGACAGAGATTATTTTAAAGATTCAATTAAATATTATTCATTAGCTTTGCAGGAAATAGATCGGCATCATCATCTATTTCCAAAAATTTTGGATAGAAGAGGATCGAGCTACGAAAGGACGGGCCAATGGGAAAAGGCTGAAAAAGATTTAAACGAATCTCTTAAAATTTCACCAGATGAACCATATGTATTGAATTATTTGGCTTACTCCTGGATAGAAAAAAGAATTAATTTGGATAAAGCATCTGAAATGCTCCATCGTGCAGTTAAGTTAAAAAGTGATGATGGATATATCATAGATTCACTTGGATGGAGTTACTATGTAAATAAAAATTATGTCGATGCAGAAAAATTTTTACAAGAGGCAGTAAAATTAAAACCATTAGATCCTGTCATAAATGATCATTATGCAGATACTTTATGGATGCTTAGTAGAAAAATCCAGGCAAGATATTTTTGGAACTATGTTTTAGATCTTAATGATGTGGAAGAGAAATTGAGAAAAAAAATAAAAGATAAAATAATATTAGGAATTAAGAATGAATTGTAATTTATTTAAGTGAAAAAATATAAATTAAAATCTTACTGTAAAATTAATTTGTCACTAAGAGTTTTAAAGAGACAAGAAAACGGTTATCACAAAATAATGTCTCTTATGACTTTTTGTGATCTATATGATGTAGTTTCAATTACAAAAAATAATAAAACAAAGGACGAAGTAAGTTTTTCTGGAAAATTTAAAAGGGGCATTAAAAAAAATTCAAACACAATTATAAAAACTTTGAATTTGCTTAGACATAGAAAACTTTTAAAAAAAAAGTACTTTAAAATTAATGTACAAAAAAATATACCACATGGGTCTGGATTAGGAGGAGGATCTTCAAATGCCGCCATTCTATTAAATTCTTTAAAATCACTTATGAATTTAAAAGTAAAAAAACAAGAAATCTATGAAATTGCTAGTCGAGTTGGTTCTGATGTTCCAATAGCTTTAGAAAGAAAAAGCACCTTTTTAGATGGAAAAAAAAATAAAATTTTAAGGATCAATACTAAATTTAAATTTATTGCTGTAATTGTTTACCCTAATATTTCTTGTTCAACTAGAGAAATATATAAAAGAAACAAGAACTTTACTTCATTAAAATATAGATTTAAGCATACTTCAGTAAAAAAAAAATTGGTGAATATTTTGAAGAAAGAAAATAATGATCTAGAAAAAAAAGTAATAGAATTTCATCCTAAAATTGGAAAATTGATCAATTTTATTAAAGTTCAAAAAGGATGTTATTTTTCTAGAATTACCGGGTCTGGATCAGCGTGTATAGGAATATTTTCTAACATGAAAAGAGCTCTTTATACTAAAAAATTGATAAAACTTAAATTTCCAAAATATTGGACCATTGTGTCAAAAACTATATAAACTGAATTATTTGTGGTATATCTAAAAAAATTTGGGGCGTAGCCAAGCGGTAAGGCAGTGGTTTTTGGTACCACCATCCTAGGTTCGAATCCTAGCGCCCCAGCCAAGCAATGAAGAAAAAAATAAAAAATATTATTTCAAAAACTGATAACTTTTTTTACAAATTTTTTGGTTCAGATAAAAGTGTTAAGTCTTTGCAGAATATAAAAGAAGCAGAAAAAATTTTTTCATGCTTAAATCAAGACGGCAAAGAAGATAATGTTAGGTTTGTAGGAGGATGTGTACGGAAAGCTCTTTGCGGCGATGAAATTGACGATTTGGATCTTGCAACATCTCTTGAGCCAAGCGAATCTAAAAGAAGACTTGCCAAGGAAAATATAAGAGTTATTGACAGTGGCATTTCTCATGGAACCATAACTGCAATTTTAAATAATAAAAAATTTGAAATTACAACCTTGAGAAAAGATATTTCAACAGACGGAAGACATGCAGAGGTAGAATTTACTTCAAACTGGAAAAATGACGCCGCTCGAAGAGATTTTACAATAAACGCAATATATTCTGATTTGGAAGGGAGAATCTTCGATCCTCTTAACGGAGTCTCAGATTTAAAAAATGGAATAATTAAATTCATAGGTTCACCCGAAGAACGAATAAAAGAAGATTATTTGAGAATTTTGCGCTATTTTAGATTCTTTATACAGTATAGCAAAACAGAGCACGATCAAGACGTTATTAAGTCTATCAGAAAAAATATTAATGGATTAAATAAAATTTCAAATGAAAGAATATTTTATGAACTAATAAAAATTTTAAGAATAGAAAATTTATATAATCTTTTTTCAAACACTGAATCAAAAGAAATTATTCTGAACGTTTTTCCACAGTTTAAATATTATGAAAGATTAGAAATTTTTAACGATTTAAGTAATAAATTGAGAAGTGAATATGACAATTATTTAATTCTCGCATTAATTATTATGGATGAATCTAATGATTATGAATATTTTTGTCACAAATACAAAGTATCCAATAATATTAAAGATAGATTTAAAAATATTGCTCTAAACTTTAATGATATAAAAAACAAAAAATTTTATTTAAATTCAAATATAAGAAAATTAATTTATTTATCAGGCAAGAATAGCACTTTAGATTTACTACTTTTTTCAACCTGCGCAAATAATAAAAGAAAAAATTTTGATGTTGAAGAATTAATAGCTTATGTACAAAATTGCAAAGTACCTAAATTCCCTATTTCTGGAGAATATTTAAAGGAGCATGGTTACAAAACTGGAGAAGTGCTAGGAAAAAAACTTAAAGAACTAGAAGAAGAATGGATTAAAAATAATTTTTCAATTGATGAAAAAAAATTTAAGAAGTCTCTAGATAAAGGAGATCATAATTAAATATATTTAACTTCTGTTATTTCAAAATTTTTTTCACCTGATGGTGTTGTAACTGCTATAATCTCTTTTTTCTTTTTTCCTATCAAAGCTTTGCCCATTGGGGATCTGAAGTAAATAAATTTTTTTTTTATATCTGCCTCATCTTTTCCAACTATCTTATAAATTTTTTTAGCATTGGTATCTAAGTCAATCAATTGAACTGTAGAACCAAATATTACGTTATCTCTTTTTTCTAATTTCGTTACATCAATAATATTTGCGCGTGCAATAAGATCATTTATTTCAATTATTCTGCTTTCAATTTTAGATTGCTCTTCTTTAGCAGCATGGTATTCGGCATTTTCTTTTAAATCACCATGACCACGAGCTTCTGCAATAGCTGCAACTATTTTAGGACGTTTGATATTTTTTAGCTCTTCCAATTCTTTTTTTAATTTTTCAAAACCCTCTATAGTTATTGGTTCTTTTTCCATAAATTATTTCCATTTTGCTGTTGGAGGCATCGACATCAATATCGCATCTGGGTTTCCCCCACTATTTAGTCCAAATTTAGTTCCACGGTCATATAACAAATTAAATTCAGCATATCTTCCCCTTTTTAAAAGTTGAATTTCTTTTTCTTTTTTAGTCCATTTTAAAAACATTTTTTTTCTAATAATTTTTTTAACCAAATGAGCAAATGTGAAACCAACATCTTTAACAAATAAAAAATCCTTTTCCCAGTTATTCATTTTGTAATCAAAAAAGATGCCACCGATACCACGAGATTCCTTTCTATGAGGAAGGTAAAAATATTTATCACACCATTTTTTATATTTTAAATAATAGTTTTTGTTATGTTTATTACACATTTTTTTTAAAGTATCATGAAAATATTTTTTTTCTTTAAGATTAATACTAGAAGGCGTAACATCCATTCCACCACCAAACCAGTTTTTTTGTGTGCAAATAAATCTAGTGTTAAAATGCATGGCTGGAACTTTTGGATTATTAGGATGCAGCACTACTGACACACCAGAAGCCCAAAAACTTGCGCTTCCTTTTGTTCCTGGAATTTTTTTGGAAAATTCCTTGGAAAATCTACCTTTTACATTAGAAAATGCGACACCACCTTTTTCAATTACTTTACCTTTTATAATTCTAAATTCTCCACTTTTCCATTTATTTTTTTTAAATTTTATATTGGATCCATATTCTTTTTCTAATTGTTCAATATTATGACAAATAATATTTTGTAATTTCAAAAACCATTCTTTTGTTAATTTTTGTTTTTTTTTTATTTTCATCTTTTATAAATAAGAATTTTGTCTTAAAGCCTCAGATAGTGCTATAGCTACAGCCATACCAACATTTAGAGATCTTAAATCTTTTTTTATGGGTATTTTTAATCTTTCATAAGAATTATTATGGACTATTTTTGGGACACCCTCACTTTCTCTTCCAAATAATAATGTATCTTTTGGTTTAAATTTAAAATTATTATATTTTTTTTTAGCCTTTGTAGTCATCAGTATAATTCGTGATTTTTTTTTTTTATCTATAAAATCTTCATAAGATTTATAAGTTATTATTTTGCTTTTTTTTAAATAATCCATAGCAACTCTTTTTAACCTCTTATCATTAAGATAAAAACCACAAGGCTCAATTATTTCAAGGGTTGTATTAAAACATGCACACAAACGTATTATTGCAGCTGTATTTTGAGGTATATCAGGTTGGTATAGTGCAATATTGAACATTTTTTATAAGATTATTTGTTTATGTGTCATTCTGACCCTAGCAAATTCATATAAATTATAATTAATAAATAATATATATTACCATTAGATATATGAGTAAGAAAATTCATTCAAAAAGAAGAGATTTTTTATTTACAGCTACCTACACAATTGGAGCGGTGGGATTGGGAGCAGCTATTTGGCCTTTAGTAGATCAAATGAATCCGGATTCTTCTGTTAAAGCTCTATCAACAACAGAAGTAGATGTTAGTAGCGTTGAACCGGGAAAAAGCATAACAGTGCTTTGGAGAGGAAAACCAATATTTATTAAAAGAAGAACAACAGCAGAAATTGAAGAAGCAAAGAATGTTGATTTAAAAGATTTAAAAGATCCAGAAAAAGATTCAGACAGAGCTAAAAATCCAGAATGGTTAGTGATGATTGGTGTATGCACGCATCTAGGATGTGTCCCCTTAGGCGATAAAGGGGAGTACAAAGGATGGTTTTGTCCGTGTCATGGCTCTCACTATGATACTTCAGGAAGAATAAGAAAAGGCCCTGCTCCAACAAACCTTGAAGTTCCAAAATACGAATTTGTTAATAGCAATACAATTAAAATAGGTTAGAGAATCATGAGTGATGAAAAATATATTCCAAAATCTAGGCTAGCCGCATGGTTTGATAGTCGCTTACCACTATTAACACTTTCACATCACTTACGATCTTATCCTACGCCAAAAAATTTAAATTATTGGTGGACTTTTGGGGGAATATTAACTTTTTGTTTAATTATTCAAATTGTAACAGGAGTAATTTTAGCAATGCACTACATTGCACATACGGATCTTGCTTTCGAAAGTATTGAACACATTATGAGAGATGTAAATTATGGCTGGCTTATGAGATATGTACATTCAAATGGCGCATCTATGTTTTTTTTAGCAGTATATATTCATATCTTTAGAGGTTTGTATTTTGGTTCCTATAAAGCTCCAAGAGAAATGATTTGGATTACTGGTCTAATAATTTATTTGCTTATGATGGCTACAGCTTTCATGGGGTATGTTTTACCTTGGGGGCAAATGAGTTTTTGGGGAGCCACTGTAATTACAAATTTATTTAGCGCGATCCCATTTATAGGAGAAAGTATTACAGGTTGGTTATGGGGAGGGTTTTCAGTGGACAATCCTACATTAAACAGATTTTATAGTTTACATTATTTGTTACCATTTTTGATTTTTGGCTTAGTAGTGCTACATATATGGTCGCTTCACGTACCTGGAAACAATAATCCAGTTGGTATAGAAGTAAAAAAAGATAGTAGTGAAACCATGCCCTTTCATCCTTATATGGTAATGAAAGATTTTTTAGCTTTACTTATATTTTTATTAATTTTTTTTGGTTTTGTTTTTTTCTTACCAGATTTTTTAGGACACCCAGATAATTATATTCCCGCAGATCCATTAGTTACACCAGCACATATAGTTCCTGAATGGTATCTGTTGCCTTTTTATGCAATCTTAAGAGCTATACCCAGCAAATTAGGAGGCGTAATTTTTATGTTTGCCTCAATTTTTGTTTTAGTAGGTTTACCTTGGCTGGATAGTTCAAAAGTAAAATCGGCAACTTTTAGACCAATTTACAGAAAATTCTTTTGGGTGTTAGTAGTTATTGTAATATTGCTTGGATACCTTGGAGCTAAACCGCCGGAGGGAATTTATTTAATTTTAGCTAGAATAGCTACTGCTTATTACTTCATTCATTTCTTAATTTTATTACCTTTACTTGGTAGATATGAAAAAACCGATCCATTGCCAATGAGCATTTCCGATCCAGTTTTAGATAAGCCTGGAGCAATGGATAAATTTAAAGAGATCGCAGGAAAATACGAAGGGGAAAATGTTGGAACATTTAAATAATCACTTTGTCAAAATATTTTTTATAATATTTATTATAGGAGTTAGTAACTCAGCCTATTCTGAAGAAAATAAAGTAAAATTTATAAAAAACACCTGGAGCTTTGAAGGAGTATTCGGAACTTTTGACAGAGCATCTTTGCAAAGAGGTTATCAAGTTTATCAAGAAGTTTGTTCAGGGTGTCATTCTGCGCAACATTTAAGTTATAGAAATTTATCAGAAAAGGGTGGGCCAGAATTTTCATTAGAAGAAACTAAAGCTATTGCAGCACAGTTTGAAGTTACAGATGGGCCCAATGAAGATGGAGAAATGTTTACAAGACCAGGAAGATTGTCTGATAAATTTGTAAGTCCTTTTCCAAATGTTAAAGCTGCAGCAGCAAGCAATGGCGGGGCCTACCCTCCGGATATGTCAGTTTTGGCAAAAGCAAGAAAAGGTGGGGCTGATTATATTTACTCATTATTAATGGGATATGAAGAAGCTCCAGCAGATTATGAATTAGATGATGGAGTTTATTATAATAAATATATGTCGGGTCATAGAATAATGATGGCAGAACCTATATCTGATGGAGCGGTAGAATATTCAGACGGAACAGAAACAACAAAAGCGCAAATAGCAAAAGATGTAACTGTTTTTTTAGTTTGGGCTGCCGACCCACATCTTGAAGCAAGACATAGAATGGGATTTAAAGTTTTCTTTTATTTAATTATTCTTTTAACTCTAGTTTACTTAAGTAAGCAAAAAGTTTGGTCGCGATTTGGTTCTAAGAGCGAAGAAGAAGAAGCGTTTGATAAAGCAGAAAGAGTTGTGACTGAATACGAAGGAGAAGATCCTAAGACATTCAAATAATTTAACTTCCTATTCTGAAATACATTACGTCGCCATCATTGACTAAATAATCTTTTCCTTCAAGCCTTAATTTTCCGACGTTTTTGCATTCGTTAAAACCCTCGTATTTTATAAAGTCTTCGCTTGTTACAGTTTCAGCTCTGATAAATTTTTTTTTGAAATCAGTATGAATAACTCCCGCAGCATCTGCAGCTTTAGAATTTTTTTCAATGGTCCAAGCTCTACTCTCTTCGGGGCCAGATGTAAAAAAAGTACTAAGACCAAGAGTGTTATAACCAGTTTTAATTAGATTATCTAAACCTGTGCTTTTTATTCCAGATTCAACCATAAAATCTTTTCTATCGTTTGCTTCAAGACCCATAATTTGATCTTCGATATCTGCGCAAACAATAATTATATTTTCATCTGGAAATTTTTTTTTACAAGAATCAGAGTATTTGTTGCCATTAGGCAAACTTTTTTCATCAACATTACATACAATTATTCTTGGTTTAAGAGATAAAAGAGCTGATTTTTTTATTAAATCTTTGCTATACTTTTTTTCCAATTCATCTGGTTTTTTTCCGTCGCTTATTAATTTTTTACATTCTTCTAGAAAATCTAATTCGTCTTTTTCTATTTTTTTTTTATTATTTTTTTCTAGTCTTTTTTGTAGCGATTCAAGATCAGACAAAAGAATCTCAGTTTCTATAATTTCAAGATCGCGTATGGGATCAACATCTTTATTTATGTTTTGTATTTTTTCAGAGTCAAAACATCTTGTTAAGTGAATAATCGCATCAACTTCTCTAACATGAGAAAGAAACTTATTTCCTAATCCTTCTCCTTTAGAAGCGCCTTTGACCAATCCTGCAATATCAACAAAAGTTATGGCAGCATTAATTGTTTTTGCTGAATTTGATATTGATGAAATTTTGTTCAATCGCACATCAGGAACCGCAACTATGCCAACATTTGGATCAATCGTGCAGAATGGAAAATTTTCAGCTTGAGCTTTTTTAGATGTTGTTAGAGCATTAAACAAAGTAGATTTACCAACATTGGGCAAACCAACTATTCCACACTTAAACCCCATTATTAGTTTTGATTAATTTTACTTGAAAAAAGATCTAAATCTTTTTTTATTAGAACAGACAATGATTCAATTATATTTTTTGTAACATCTTCCATGGATTGCTGCTCCTCAGTTGAAAAATTGTCCAATACATGATCAGCCCCAGTCGAATTGTTTTTAGGTCGACCTACACCGATTCTTACTCTAGAGTAATTTTTTCCTATATTTTTGTCTATAGATTCTATTCCGTTGTGTCCTGCACTACTTCCTCCCAATTTTACTTTAACTTTTCCTACATCAATATCCATATCATCGTGAAAAACAAAAATATTTTTTACTTCTATTTTAAAATATTCTGTTAGTTCTTTAATACAAATGCCAGAGCTATTCATAAAAGTGAGGGGTTTTATTGCGTAAACTTTTTGTTCTTCAATAGTTCCTGTTGTTAACAAGCCTTTAAATTTTGGTTTTTGTTTTGACAACTTAAATTTTTGATTAATAGCGTCAATAACATGAAAACCAACATTATGACGATTGTTTTTGTTATTTGGATTAGGATTTCCCAAACCCACGAATAGAAGCATAATTATTATATTATCCTATATTATTTTTTCTTTGTTTCTTTTTCTTTGTTAGCGGCTTGCCCTTTGTCAACCTGAGGAGCTTTTCCTTTTTCTTCAGTAGGTTTTGTTGCTTTTCCTTTTTCACCTGCGGCAGCTTTAGTTTTATCATCGGTAGCTTTACCATCTTCTGCTGCAGGAGTTCCCTCAGCTCCTTCTGGAGCTATTTCACCTTCAGCTGTAACCTCTTCAGTTTTTTCTGGCTCGACTAAAACTGTTGGAGCCACAACAGTTCCTATAACAAAATCTCTATCAGTAATTGTTGGCAATACTCCCTCAGGAAGTTTTACCGAAGATATTTTAAGACTTGTATTAATTTCAGTATTATCTAAATCAACTATTATCTCATTAGGAATATTTTCTGTTGGGCATTTTAATTCTACTTTTCTTCTCACAATATTTAAAACTCCTCCTTTTTTCAAACCAGGAGATTTATCAGAATTAATAAACTTAACTGGTATTTGCAAAACTATTTTTGCACCTTTTTCAACTCTAATAAAATCAATATGTATAGGTTCATCAGAAATTGGATCGTACGCAACATCTCTTGGTAACGCTTTTTCTGAAGCACCATCAATATCTAAATCAAAAACTTTTGACATAAAAGTTTCTGTTTGTATAACATTTTGAAGTTCTAATTTTTTAAGACTTATATTCAAATTATTTTTTTTTCCACCATACAAAACAGCTGGGATAAAACCGTCAGTTCTTAACTTGTTTATTTGGCCAGTAGAGCTCTTCGCTCTTTTCGTTGCTTTTAAAATATTCATAAATTGAAAGGCAGTTTTTATAACAAGTTATTAAAAAAAACAAGTAAAATTATTTAAAAAGACTAGAAACCGAAGTGGAGTTTGCAATTCTCTTCATTGCCTCTGATATCATTGGAGCTAGGGAAATTATTTCAATTTTTTTACTTCCTTTAGTTTTTTGCGAATTATCTATTGTATCTGTAGTTATCAATTTTTTTATTTCAGATTTTTCTATTTTTTGTACGGCATGGCCACTTAATACAGCGTGAGTTATATATACATAAACATCTTTTGCCCCTTTATCTTTTAGAGCTTTAGCAGCATTAACAATGGTGCCACCGGAATCTATTATATCGTCTACAATTACACAGTTTTTATTTTTTACACTTCCTACTATATTCATTACTTCTGATTTTCCTGGAGCTGGTCTTCTTTTGTCTATGATGGCGATATTTGAATTTAATCTTCTGCTTAGCGCTCTAGTTCTCTCAACTCCGCCAACATCTGGCGATACACAAATTAGATTGTTTAGTTTCATTTTTTTCTTAACATGTCTTGCGAAGATGGGGGTGGCAAACAAGTTGTCTACAGGTATATCAAAAAATCCTTGAATTTGTCCTGCGTGCAAATCAACACTTAGTATTCTATTAGCTCCTGCGTTTGTAATTAAATTTGAAACTAGTTTTGCAGAAATAGCTGTTCTTGGAACTACTTTTCTATCCTGTCTAGCGTATCCAAAATAAGGAATAACAGCTGTAATATTTTTTGCAGAGGATCTTCTTAGTGCGTCAATACAAATTAACAATTCCATTAAATTATCATTTGCAGGATTAGAAGTTGATTGGACTACAAAGATACTGTTTCCCCTGATGTTTTCATTAATTTCCACGTAAACTTCACCATCAGCAAATCTTTTGATTTTTGAATTAACCAATTTTAGTTTGAGTTGTCTTGCTATGTCTTTACACAGTTTAGAGTTACTTGTACCAGCAAGAACTTTCATAAGATAAATTGTTTATACAACTTTACTTAAACTTTTCAAATAAATTATAAACATTTAATTAAGTCATTAATATGACAGAAATACACCTTCCATAATCTTTTTCTTTGTTAAATCCAGATCTTCTGCAACTATAAAACAATTCTTTTTCTGAAAATGTGTCGATATTTAAGTTTTCTATTTCTTTTATGTTTAAATTAATTAATTCATTATTTATAAATCCTCTAAGGTCAAAAATATATTTATAATTATTAATTTTTTTGAAAAAATTTATATTTTTTTTATTTTGAGAAATAAATTTTTCATAAAAGTCTTCTTTAACTTCATAATTTTCTTTTTTTATACATGGACCAACAACAGCAATTAAATCAGTATTGATAGTATTCAATTCATTAAATTTTCTTATAGTATTTTTTATAATTCCATTTAGAGCGCCTTTCCATCCTGCGTGAGCACAGCCTATTATTTTATTTTTTGGATCGTAAAAAAGGATTGGTGCACAATCTGCAGTAAGAATACCAAATCCAACGTTTTTTGCTTTTGAAACAATGGCATCAGCTGAAAGTTTGTTCTTTATAGATTTTTCATCTTCAAAATATATAACTTTATTACTGTGTGTTTGATTTAAAGTAATAAGATATTCTTCTTTGCACCCAACATTGTTTGCTACTAATTTAAGATTTTTTAAAACATTTTTTTTATCATCTTCAGAACCCAGGCCGCAATTTAAACTTTGGTAAACCCCTCTAGAAACTCCCCCTTTTCTTGAAAAGAAAGAATGCTTTATGTTATTGATTTTTTTTAATTTCGTAGAAAAAAACATTATTTAAAACCCAGCGAGAATTTAGTTTTTTTATTTTGAGCAAAAAATACTTTAAAAGC
>Ga0208639_1001530_pt1 | contig 15032 bp, 9 predicted proteins | sample ETNtaG_33_FD_185772 | JGI IMG/M metagenome (GOLD analysis project Ga0208639, IMG submission 185772) | Marine microbial and viral communities from oxygen minimum zone, Eastern Pacific Ocean - ETNP201310SV76 (SPAdes) (version 2) | ecosystem: Environmental > Aquatic > Marine > Oceanic ...
TTACCATATCTCCCTATCCAATTTTCAGGAGTAGTATTCACAGATGAGGATGATGTTATTGTATTATATGAATGGGATTTTGATGGTGATGGAATATTTGAATGGTCATCAACTGAAACGGGTCTGGTAACCTATGTTTACAATCAGGACGGCCAGTATCATGCTGAATTCAGAGTCACAAATAGTGCAGGATATATTGGATTTGATCAAAGGATTATAACAGTAAATGGTGCCGAAGAGATTGAGCAAATAGAGGAAAATGTTGAGAGTGGTCTCTTACCATCATTATCAGTTACCAGTGTGATTTTCCTATTTGGACTAATATCCTTAATTCGCAGCAAACGGAGATAGAATAGTTCCATTAAGCTTATATTGAACTACTTATCGACTTATTTTTTAGATGAGCTTACTCTACAGGATAATCCTTCGGCCTGCAGTTTTTTTGCAGGATTCAGAAAAAGCTCATAATCGTACAATTGCTATGCTAGAACGAGCAAGTCGTTCTAGACTTTTGTCATCGTTAATTGGTAATCTATATAGTTCTCCAGAACTTCCTTCTAATCATTTTTCTCTTGATTTCCCTAACCCTTTAGGAATTGCAGCAGGTATGGATAAAAATGGAGCAGCAGTACCTGCTTGGCAATCTTTAGGTTATGGTTTTAGCGAAATAGGTGGCATCACACTTCATGATCAACCAGGAAATCCAAAACCAAGAATGTTTAGGGCATCTGCCGAAAAAGCACTTGTAAATCGAATGGGATTCAATAATATTGGAGCTCATGCACTTCATAAACGTTTAAAGGATTGGAAGGATAGAGGTCTTTGGCCTGATTCTCCAGTAGGTATCAATTTGGGAAAATCAAAAATAACAAAATTGGAAGAAGCACCTAACGATTATTCAGGTTCTCTTGAGATATTATGGAACCATGCAGATTTCTTTGTCATAAATGTTAGTTCTCCAAATACATTAGGTCTCAGGGAACTACAACAGTCAGAGCATTTAGATTCTATTCTAAGTAAATGTCAAAAGACAAATAAAGTACAATCTAAGAAAGAAGGTAAAGATATGAGACCTATTTTAGTTAAAATAGCGCCAGAGCTGGATGATAATTACTTAGAAGAGATAATCAAATTAATTAAAAAACATAAGATTTCAGGTATTGTTGCTACAAATACGACAATCCAAAGACCTGAAACTGTAAATAAAAAATGTAAAAAAGTTTACAGCGAAGAAGGAGGACTTAGCGGATTACCTCTACAGAATAGAAGCACTGAAATGATTCGTAAAATTTACAAAATGACTAATGGAAAAGTCCCTATCATTGGAGTAGGAGGGATTTTTACTGCTGATGATGCATGGGAAAAGATAGCTGCCGGAGCTTCTCTAATTCAACTTTATACTGGTTTAGTATTCGAAGGTCCTGGGATTGCAAGAAATATAGTATCTGGATTGAAAAAACGTGTTGCCAATGAAGGTTTTGAATCTATTAGTGATGTAATTGGAATAAATGCTTGATTTATTCTTTAATATCAAACTGAGCTTGACACATAGGACATCCGACACGAATTGGTCTTTGATCAGTTGTTATTGTTATTGTACCAGAACAGTTAGGGCATGAAAGATTTACAGGACCAAGGGTGGCTGTTTCTTCCCAACTTCCCCAATCATCTTCTTCTTCACTTCTCAAGTATCTTAGTCCAACTACACCAAGCAACCCAAGAACTACTGCAGCTCCACTAATTAGTACAGTATTGCTTTTTTCATCATTATCCTTAGCATTTATTACAGTACTTTGTTCGACGATAATACTTCCTTGCCAACTATGTGTACTTTGGGAATTATCTGTTACGATCAGTGTAATGCTATAGGTTCCCTCCTTATCAAAGATATAATCAAAATTTTCCTGTATTCCTTTTATTTCTGAATTATCAGAAGTGTGTAATATCGTCCATTCATATTTTGTAATAGTTCCATCTGAGTCATATGAGTCTTCTGCATTAAATGTTATTTTGTCACCTTGTTTTACTACAGTAGAGAAAGAATTCGTCGAAGATAAATCATTAACATAAATTATGCCTATTGCAACAGGTTTTATGTTTTCTTCTTCTTGTTCTTGAACATAGGCATATTTGTTTAATGAATGTTCAGAATTATCTATTTCAGCCTTAATTTCTATACTTCCTGGCTCATATGGAGTCCATACAAAGCCTACAATTTCTTCATCGCCAGAAGAAATTTCAATATCTTTTTGAGAAATCAAGCTATCCTTTGCATAAGTAATAATTGTAACCAAACCTGATTTCCCACCAGTATTGCTAATTGATACAAGAATAGTTGTAGCTTCTCCAACAAAAAGGGGATCATCCCATGAAATACTATTTAGTTCAAAAGTTGCTTTAGGTTCTTCGACTGTAATATCCACATCTATTTCATTATTACTTTCAGTAGTTTCTACAGGATCTGAATTCTCTAGTAAGACTTCTAAATTATGCGTTCCTTTTTCAGCTTCCCAGTCATAACTAATTACTTCCTTTCCTTCAGCTTCAACATCTATATTTCCACTGTAGGTAGTAATACTATCAATCATAAGTTTGTAATCTATGTTTCCAGCAGTTTTACCAAGATTGAGTATTTCAAAATTAATAGTTAACTCTTGCCCTTCTTCTAATGTTCCTTCAATTTCTATGTTTGCAGGTGTAAAATCAGGTTCTTCAGGCGGAGGCCCTACATTAATAGAAAATATTCTTTCATCGTTGTTATTATTTTGGTCCTCAGGTTCAATACTAACAAGTCTAGCAAGTAAATCACTTTCACCTTCTTCAGCAATCCATTCTCCAGAGATTGTTATTTCTTCCTCAATATCAATAGAAACACCTTCAAGTGTTGCAAAACGAATATCATCGTCATACCATCTTAGTTCAAAACCGGTTGCTTCTTCAGTTCCTTGGTTTTTTATTTTAGCATAAATATTGATATGTTCATTATGTATTGGATCTTCATCATCAGTCCAAACATCAATTATGGCTAAATCAACACCATCTGCTGGAGCTTCAGCAACAGAAATAGTAGTATCAATTATATTATTTTCAGTATTTCCTTCAGATGGATTTACATCATATACTTCCACAAGAATTTCATATTCACCTTCATTAGGAGTCCAGTCGTAAGTCCATATTTTGTTAGAACCGATATTTATGGAGCCTAATGAATTATCATCCTCGATTTCACTTTGATCCACAAATAGCTTGATAGCTGAACTATCAATGTCCATATTTCCTTCATTTTTAACTTTTACTGAAATTGTTATAGTATCTCCTTCCACAGGCTCTTCAGGTGTAGTTGAGATTTCAGTAACAACCGCATCAGGTTGATTAATGTCAACAATTTCGTATCCATCAATGTATCCATATCCATAGTAGTAATTGTATTTGTCACTTTCATCAGGTTCAGATGCACTACCGTCATGCTCACCATTCCATGCTTCAGAATAATCTTGAAGTCGATCGCGTGCTGGATTAGTCGTGGAGGTTGGTCTTAACGAGATATCAGTTTCAAGAAGTAATGCAACTAGTCCTGAAACTATAGGTGTAGCCATACTAGTTCCATCTTTATCTGTCCAACCTTGGGCATTACTGTCTCCAAAGAAATTACTATGGCCTAGTGCTGCTCGGATTCCGCTTCCTGGTGCAACTACTGAAGGTTTTAGTTCATCCCACCTGTCACTATCACCATCATCATCTCTTGGGCCATAATTACTGTAGCTTGCCAAGTCATCATCATTTCTATTAATATTGCCATTATTATCCATTGCACCAACAGCAACACTCCAATCAGCTGCAGCAGGTGATGGTACTTCTTCATCACCATCATTTCCCATTGCTATAACTACTACAATTCCAGCAGCATTAGCTTGGTTTACAAGTTGCGATTGTGAATCAGAGCCATCACTTCCACTGGTTGTACCAAGTGACATAGACATAACATGTATGCCATTATTTTGTTCACCATCATTTTCCCAATCGGTATCTACATTTTCAATACAAGCTTCGATAGCCTCATTAATATCCGCACTAGAACCAGATCCCCAATCAGCCATTACTTTCATATCAATTAATCTTGCACCAGGTGCAATTCCAAGATAGTCTTGTATTCCATCACCATCATCATCACCATCTCCATCTTGTCCAGTATCACCTCCCATGCCTAGAACTGTCGAAGCTACATGAGTGCCATGTCCATCGAAATCGTCTGGGTCTTCACTACTGTCTTCTTCAGTAGTAAATTGATAATCTCCATTTTCGTCTGTTGGACAGCCTCCGTCACAATTCATTCCAGCAATAAATCTTCTAACACCTTGGTCTTCAAAAACATCAAAGGTTTCATGTTCATTATCAACTCCAGTATCTAATACGGCCACATTAATTCCTTCACCATAGATGCCATTATCCCATACAACAGGACTGTATTCACTAGATTCTCTAACTTTAATTGCACTTGCAGCAGTATCCAAAAATGCATGAACTGGAGCTTGCCACTCTACAATTTTCAAGTTAGTTATTTTTGTTAATTCAAATACTTTGTCTGAAGGAACCTCATCTAATCTAATAGCATTGATGTATTTGTAAACATGAGTAATCTCAATTCCAATATTATTTATTTCAGTATAATGCAATTGGGTAGGCTTTTCAGTAAACATAAGAATAACATCTATATTTTCTTGTATATTGATTAATGGTTCTATCCTGTCATCGAGTCCATTAGCATTCAAATCAAAAAACGTATTGTCAAATCGGTCTTCTTTTTCGGCAATTGAAACCATAGGCACTATTGTGCTTAAAACCAAGAAAGTGACAATCCCAAGACATCTCATTACTTCAGTATTAATGTCCTTCTCTAAAAAACGTTGTGTCTGATTAACCTAATCTTCGATTATAGAGGATGTATACTAATCCAATAAGTCCTATTGTAGCTAAAATTACAGATATTTGGTCATATTTAGGATAATTAAAGTTAGAATCTTCTTGAGGTTTGAGATCTATTGAAATTTCAGCAGAGATATTAGAATTTCCAGTACTTTGGACAATAAATTTAGCATTATAAGTTTTTGAATTATTCATTTCTATACCTATACCTTGGATATCTTTATCTTCAAAAGGTCCTAATTCAAAGTAGGTTTCAGTCAAGTATAGATCCAAGCCTTCTTCTAATTCTTTATTTAAAGTAAATATGTCGTCTCCATTACCTGTATTTTGGATATTTAAGTATATTTTTTGATCAATTTGTTCAGCCTTTATACTTATCCCATAATATTGTGGAACATTGACCGTGATATGTCCATTTCCTGCAAGTTTGCCATTTCTGTCAATAAGGTTTACATTTATTTTGTATTCTTTAGCTTCAGTATTTAGAGGAGGTTTCAATTTTATCAATGATTTTGATTCCCCAGTAAGATGTAAGATTTGTTCAGATTCAAATTCCCATCCTTCTATTATATCTGGATTAACGCTAATAGAATCCCAAGATTGTTCTTTAGTATCTGTTATAATTAGATGACTTTCCAACCAAGAAAATTCATAGTTTTCTTCGTTATTTGTTTTAATTTCTAGTATATTTATATTTTCACTTACTAGAGCATACTCATGAGAAGTAGGATTTTCAGAATCAAAAGGGAAAATTTGTAGAGAGTTTGTGGTGTAATTATTTTCTGAATCTATTTCAAAAGGATCAGTAGATGTTGCATTAACTCTTATTTGAATAAGTCCATTTATTGAAGGATCTGAGATTTTTAGGTTCCACTCTTTATTTTGATTAGGTAAAATTTCATTGTAATTAAATACTTTTTCAATACTGTTGCTAGTTGATAATGAATTAACATTGACTCGAACAGTTATGTTATTTGATGTTATAGTTCCAATATTTTGTATTTCACCGATTATAGTAAAATTATCTCCTTCTTGAACATTTTTAACTTCATGTTTTGTACCATCTTCCATTGTAACTTCTACTTTTGGTATTCCCACTGCTAAATCAGGTAATTGAAGATTAATAAAAAGATTTTTATTTATATAATGGTCTTCGAGAAAATCAATATTATTATAGATTCCAACTTCTAATGAATAATTACCTGATTTTGTAGGCTGTAATAAAACATTATCAATGTTACCGTTATTTATTTCTCCATCATACGTATTTGTGACAATATTATCCGAATTTATCAGTCTAATTTTTATTTTTGAAGCGTCACCAGTGTAACTTCCATTAATAATCACACTATCATTATAGCCAGTTCCAGTGTCTATGCTTTCTATATTTAGTTCAGTAAATTGGCTATTCGATTCTATTTGATTTTGAAAGTTTTCAATAAATTCAAACCATTGATTGTTACTGATTGTAAGATCACTATATCCTATTTCAGCACCATTAGTTGGGAAATAAATAGTCAATCCATGTGCCTTACTTACATTCAATTTTTCAGGTTTTTGCCAGTGATCTTCAGCAATTATTGTTTCTTCTAGTGCATTTTGAACTTTTTTAGCTTCAGTTTGTACATCTGCTACAGGTATTAAGTTTTCTAAATTTACTGCAAAATCGAATAAGTCTCTATAATTTGGGTTTTGATCAAAACGTTGTGTTTCCTCTCTTGATGTACTTATTTCATCACGATATACTGGTAAAATACTATTTATTTCAAAGCTTAAATTATTTAGATTATTCCAAAGATTATCTAATTTATTTGTATTTATTACTGATGCAGTAACTGAATAACTAGTATAGACCGAACCATTACGATATGATTCAACATAGTCATTTACCACATTTTGGGCAAATTGTTCATTAGTAGTTTCTTTATTTAATTTATACAAGAGATGATTGTACGTCCATCCTTCTAGTGGTTCATAAGCTTCAGAACCATGTATCATTTCAGTTTGTTCTTTCAACTCATAGGCAATTTCAAACATGCCCATTAGACACGCATCAAACCCTATCATGGTCAATTTTGGATCACCCGTTACCGTTCGATATTCTTCTAATGATTCTTTTATTTCAGGAACATTCAGGTGACTGTCTTTATCTTCTGCAACTTTTTCCCATCCACTACCATGGTTCCAAATAACTAAGACTTTTCTCTTTGCAGGATATTGTGATGACGCCCATATCATAAAATCTCTGAGGGTATCTCCATCGCCCATATCTAATTCATTATTCCAATTAGAATTTATTTCATCCAATGGCGTTTCTTCTAAACCATGTTTAATCACATGATATGCATGCGAATCATCATTCATATTCTGGTCAGTTAATACTACAATTTCTAAATCATCGTTTGAACCAACCATTTTCATTTCGTTTAAATCGTCTTCAACCTCTTCATAAAGTGAATTATCTCCAGCCATGTAAACATAAAAGCCCCATTCGGGAATATCTTCTTCTTCCGCTATACTAAAATTGCCTGGTGAGAAAATTAGCAAGAATGCTATTACATATAGCAGGAATTGTTTCACAGTTCAGCCCTGTTAAGCATCTATAAAAACACTCTTTAGCTAATATTCGTCAGTGTAGAGCCATTCTACAACATCATTATCATTGATAACTTTCCGATTTGCAGCTACATCTCCACTTTCATCATTTACTGAATAAGTCCAGAAATATCCTTCTTCACTTTCACAATCACTGCAATCACCCCAACCATCTATAGATGTTATGTACAATCCATAAACTGAATGTGTTGATGAAGTAACTGAATAACTACTTTCACTTGAAGCAATCAAGAGCCCATATGCTGTTGCTTCAGAAGTAGTGGTATCATTGAACATTTTTGTATGGTTTTCACCCAAATTTTTGTATTTAAGTATAATATTTGCAGTTACAATAGTTGATGTATCTATGTCACCTTCTTCAAAATATCCTGTTTCATAGATTATACCGCCGAAGGCTAACAAGTTAACGACTAGTATTGCAATAATTACATTACGAGTTTCACTCACTTAGATTTCATTTATAATCTATCTATAAAAAGACTAAGTTTGTTTAATTTATGATTCTATCTCTTTTTTTGCAGGTATATTATATCCATTTTTGTTATTTGTTGTAAATAAATAATAAAGAGGGAAACCAATAAGTGAAAATGTCATTATACTAGATAAGAGATGATATATCATGAATGGTATACCTAGGATATATACTAATATTAAATTTTCAAAGGTAGTTTCATAGGATAATAGAAAAACTCCAAAGTTTGTCCAAACATCAAAGATTCCAGCAAAGATAATACCTGTTGCACTAAATTTGTAAACAGTATTAGAGTTATAATTTCCCTTAATATGCTTTTTGAACTTAGATGTAATCAGAGATACTAACAAGAAACCAGAGTAAGTAAATAATATTATTTTCGAAGTTCCAAAATATCCTAGGTATAAATCACTCAAACCAATAATAGAAATAGTAACTATGAATGACATGCTCAATGGCAATAGCATTGATGCTAAAAATACAGAAACCATTACCGTTTCAAAATTAGGATAGTCATGCAGTATAACTCTTCCTCCGAATCCTATTGCAAAAAGAATGATTGCCGTCGATAAATTAGATAATCTCTTATTGGTCACTGTAACTGTATCTAGAGACATGAATAAAACTTAATGGCCCAGTTTTTTAATGATTGCTAAAAACATTTCATAAGTTAATTTTTTTGTGTTTATATTATAACGACTGGTATGATATGAATTTACCAATTTCCATTTTAGTTCTGGAAGTTCGTGTACTATGCCATGTTTAAACTTGTAATTAGATTGTTTTCCATTTATGCAATGAATAATTTGTTTATGTGCTAAAATGCCTAAAGCTAGTATGTACTTTAGTTTCTTCATCATATTTATTTCTTCAATCAAGAATGGTCTACAATTAATAATTTCTTTATTATCTGGTTTATTTTGAGGAGGTGCGCATCTTACTGCATTAGATATTCTAACATTATATAATTCTAATTGATCAGTTTTAGAAATGCTACTTTTATGATTAGATAATCCTGAATCATATAGAGCTTGATATAATATGTCTCCAGCATAATCTCCTGTAAAAGGGCGCCCTGTTCTCCCAGCTCCATGTTTTCCGGGGGCAAGTCCTACAATCAAGATTTCGGAATTTAAGTGTCCAAATGAGGCTACAGGTTTACACCAATAATTCTCATTAATAAATTCATTCTTGCTATGATTTTTTTTAGTTTTTTGTGCATATTCTATTAGTCTAGGACATCTTTTGCATGAAATAACTCGTTCGTCAAAATCATTCAATATATTATTTGTTTCCAAGTAATCTACAATAACAAACCCCTTATTAAGGGGCTCAAAGTTAGAACATAGGGCGATTATAATGAATGAAAATTATAAAAGTAAATTGCTAGCAAGTGCAGTGACAGCTGTTTTGGTTTTTTCAAGTATCCTTTTTATTACAGGTGCACAGGCAACTCCAAGTGAGGATTTGGATGTTAATCAAATGTATGAACCAGATGGAAATCCACCACCAAGAGCCAATATAGCTTATGATATGATAATAGAATGGAGTAATGATGGCAGCTCACCTTATGATGCAACTGTCAGGCTGTATGAAGATTGTGATTTTAACACTTTAGCAAGTGAATCCGATTCAATAACCATGGGTGCTGGAGAAGAAGGTAATGTTACTTTATCAATCACTTTTGATGATGATGATGCAGACGAACCAGAAGTATGTATTTCAGCAACTATATATCATGATGAAACCGATTATGGAGAGTTCGAGAGTTATATGAGTGTTGAACCAGAAACTGGAGATGCAGATTTGTTTGTAGAATTCCAGATGGAAGGATCAAATTTTGCAGCAGGTGAAGAAGTAAATGTTATGTTTGAGTTTGGTAATGATGGTACAGTAAGTACACTTCATCCCGTAACTTTCATGGCTTATTTTGATTCAGTAGATGATGATGCTACTAATTATTTTGATCCGTCTCCAGTTACGTTTGATTATATTAGCCCACCACCTCCAGACGCACCTCCTGAAGCTGATAGGATGGAATGGCCATATACTATACCTGGTAACACTCCAGATGGAAAATATAAGTTTACAATTGTCATTGATTCAGAGCAAAATAACACAGATGAAGATCCAGATGAGAATAATAATATTGATGAGTGGGAAATTTGTGTTGGAGATTGTAGTGAAGCAGATTTATCTATATCTGAACAGTCAGGTTTAAATTCATTACGTGTAGAGCCTGAGGGTGCAGTTGCAGGTATGACACTTTCATTCTATTATGCAGTAACAAATAGTGGCGAAGGTGATGCAGTTCCACCAGGTCCTTTTGATGATCCTCCTAGAGAAGGTAATCTTTCTATGGGTATTGAGGTTATGAAATGTCCAGATGGAGATTGTACAGGTCAAATTTGGGTTCCAGTAAATACAACTGCTGCAATTAAGACACCGATTAATTCAGGTGAAACAATGGAAGACGATTCCATTCTTGGTGTGAATTGGTCTACAAGTTCTAGTGATGCCGGTATGTGGAATATTAGAATAGTAGCTGATTATGAGAATGTAATTGAGGAATCTAATGAGGATAATAATAAGCTTGAGTGGTTTAAAATCCATGATGGCTATTTTAATTTAGCTGAACAAAGACCTGATTTAGTTGTTTCAGGAATTGATGAAGGTATTGATAAAGTATATCAAGACGATGAAAGAATTATTCAAGTTGCAGTTACTCAATCTGCAATGGGTGATGCTATGGCAGATGATGTTAAAGTATACTTGAAAATAACCGATCCTGATTTGAGTGTAATTGATTGGTTTCAGATAGATTCAACAAGAACCGTAGGGTTGGCCCCAGAGACGACTTTTTTCGAATATGCATGGACTCCAACAAAATTAGGATATTATGAATTTTATGCATATGTAGACAAAGAAGACGAGATTTTAGAATGGGATGATACTAATAATGAATATGAAGGCGACAAATTTATACAAGTTTTTGAAAAACTACCTGATTTACAAGTATCAAGTGTTTCTATTACTCCAGTCAATGATGAAGGATATGCAATGGTAGGTGTTTCTTCAGAAGTTGTTGCAACAATTGTTAATTCAGGCATAAGAGATATGACTTCAAGCGAAGGAACAAAATTAGAAGTTTCTTTCTATACTTCAGCACCAATGGCAACAAAGTTGGCAACGATTAATGTAGATCAAGCTTTAGCAGTTGGAGAGAGTATCGATATAACTATTCCATTTAAATTTTTAGAAAATGCACAGTATCGTGTAATTGCTAAAGTTGATGAAGACAAATTAATTGATGAAGAAGATGATAATAATAATGAAAAATATAAGAACATATATGCAGTAAGTTCATTAGATTCTTATGTTACCAATTTTAGTATTGTTGCAGGCGATGGACTTGCAGGTATTGACCATCCTATGACTTTTGATTTAGGAATGTATAATGTACCTGAAGAAGGTACCTACAGACTTCATTTTAATATATCAATTGATGGTACTTTTGGGTGGGGTGAAGTATTAGCTCTATCTAGTGAAAATACAACTGGCTTTTATCCTGTTGGAACTGGTTATTCAGTTTCAGGAAATTATGCCTATATTGATTTCAATTCAAGTTATAATCTACAAACAGTGGTAATTCCTTGGATTCCCGATCCAAGTAGGAGTGATACATACAATGTTACTATAGAAGTAGAGAGTGACATAAATGTAGATACTGAGAACGATCTAGTTTACAGAGAGCTTACAGTTGAAAAACTTACAACAAATATATTAGTTGAATCTATTAAGATTACTGATTCTGATGGTTCAGCTACAATAAAAGTGACTATAGGTTATCCACAAGGTGAACAATCTGATTTAAACGTTGAAGTTGGACTTTTAGTTTATCGCGCTAAAGATTATAATGAAGGTAATCCTCCAATAGATTCGCTTACAGTAAAATCTATTGATGGGATATTAAGAGGAGATTCTAGACCAATTTCATTTACTTGGGCAGTTAGTAACGGAGATTATATTTTTGTTGCAGTAGTTGACCCAGATAATAAGGTCAAGGAAATAAATGAAGCAGATAATAGCTATCCATCTTTATTGACTACTTTTGCACCTTCTGGAACTGTAGATGCAGGTGGTGATGAGGATGAAGGACTATTAGGTCTCCCATCAATTTCAGTAACTATTGCAATGTCCATATTTGGTCTTGTGGCTTTATCTCGTAGAAGAAGTTAATGGAACATACAGCACTGCTATACTTTGTAGGCTCGGCAGGGGCCGGTAAGTCTACACTGGTAGCTACATTGCAAGAATGGATGCAGCATTACCGTTATGATGGCGTTGCAGTAAATTTAGATCCAGGTGCTGAGACTGTAGCTTATGAAGCTGCAATAGATGTCCGTGAGAAATTTACTTTGAGTGATATTATGGATCAATATAGTTTAGGTCCCAATGGAGCACAAGTTGTTTGTGCTGATTTATTGGCATTAGAGCTAGATTGGATGAAAGAGCAAATCCAAGAAGTACATTGTGATTACTTTCTAGTAGATACTCCAGGCCAAACGGAATTATTTTTGTATAGAGAGGCATCAAAGGTATTCATAGAAAATTTATCAGAGAGGTCAGGCATGGTTTTGCTTTTAGATCCTCTTTTATCACGAACGCCTGAAGGGTTTGTAACACAACTTTTGCTTGCTTCTGCAGCACATCTCAGATTCCCAATACCTATGTTTCCAGTTCTAACAAAGTGTGATCTTCTTGAGCCAGAAGAAGTAGATAAGATTCGTGAATGGGCTTCAGATTTTGATGCATTAGCTATGGCAATGCCAAACATGGTTGGAATGTCGGGAGTACTTTCTTCAGAACTATTACGTGTTCTTCAGATATTAACCCTAGAATCAAATCTATTAGCTGTATCTTCAAAAGAAGGAGAAGGAATGGATGATTTATATTCGATAGTCCAATCCACTTTTGCAGGTGGCGACGATTTAGAATCACATGCAGATAAAAACTAATTGTTTTAGTATCTATTATTAATAGTACTATTTTGATGATAATTCATGCCTGAGACAATCCCTCTCATTATTGAGAGAAAGGGTAGCGTAATGACATTAAGGTTGAATAATGTTGAAAAGAAAAATGCACTTAATTCAGAAATTATGGGTGCAATGATAGCCTCTATCAAGGAATCTCAGAACTACAGTGAACTCAGAACTATTGTAATTAGAGGTGAGGGTTCTATATTTTGCTCAGGAGCTGATTTAAATGCGTGGGAGCCAGGTCAACTTCAAGAATTATTAAAAGAAATTACTGATTGTAGTTTACCAACTATAGCTTTGGTCCATGGTTCCTGTTTAGGTGGTGGGATGGGATTAATTTGCGCATGTGATTTTATTTTAGCTGATAAAGATACAAAGTTTGGTTTTCCTGAAGTAAGAATAGGTATGATTCCTGCAGTAATCCTTCCTTATGTGTCTCGAAAACTTGATTTAGGTAAAATAAAAGAGTTTTTTCTTACAGGTGAGATTTTTGATGTAACCATTGCTGAGAAATGTGGTCTTTTATATGGGAAATATGAGGAAAATGAATTAGATTTAAATGAATTACTAATTAATTTGCAAAAAGGAGGACCTAGAGCACAGGAAAATATTAAAAAATTATTTAATAATAATTTCTTATCGAAGTCTAGGAAAGAATTAGATTTAGAATTAGCGCGTATAATTAATAATATTAAAGAAGGAAAAGAAGCTAAAGAAGGTATAAACTCATTTTTCCAAAAGAAAAAACCAAATTGGAATAGATAATGTTTAAAAAAATTTTAATAGCTAATCGTGGAGAAATTGCTTGCAGAATAATTAAGGCTTGCCAAGAAATGAAAATAAAAACAGTTGCAATTTATTCAGATATTGATTCTGAAGCACCTCATGTTATGATGGCCGATGAATCTATAGAGATTGGTCCTGCAAATCCCTCAGAAAGTTATCTGAATTTTGATAAGGTTATTAATGCAGCTAAAAAAACAAATTCAGATGCTATTCATCCAGGATATGGTTTTTTATCGGAAAATGGAAAATTTGCACAATTTGTGATAGATTCAGGTCTAGTTTTCATAGGTCCCGATCCCGAAACAATTAGAGTAATGGGAGATAAAGCTGAATCTAAGAAAATGATGATTGATGCAGGAGTACCTACTATTCCAGGAAGTGATGGAGAATTGAGTGGAAATATAGACAGTATTGCTAGAGAAATTGGTTATCCTTTAATGGTCAAAGCTGCAGCCGGAGGTGGTGGAAAGGGTATGAGAGTCGTTTCTTCGCCCAGTGAATTAGAATCAGCACTAGATGCGGCTAAGAACGAGGCACGTAATTCCTTTGGAAATGATACCTTAATTCTTGAGAAGTTTCTTGATGAGCCTAGACATATTGAAGTTCAAATTTTAGGAGACAATAATGGTAATATAATACATCTTTACGAAAGAGAGTGTTCTATACAAAGAAGACATCAAAAAATTATTGAAGAATCACCATCTCCTGCCATAAATAATAAAATAAGAAAAATGATGGGAGAGGCTGCGATTAAAGCAGCTAAAGTTGCTAACTACAAAAATGCAGGTACTGTAGAATTTTTGTATCAAAATGGTGAGTTTTATTTTTTAGAGATGAATACACGTTTACAAGTTGAACACGGTGTGACTGAAATGGTCTGCGGGATAGATATAGTCAAATGGCAAATTAAAATAGCATATGGGGAAGATTTAACATTGTCTCAAAAGGATATCAAACAAAGAGGGCATTCTATAGAATGTAGAATATATGCTGAAGATCCTTCAAGGAATTTTCTTCCAACTCCCGGAATTATACGCAAGATGATTTTACCAGAAGGTCCAGGAGTTCGAAATGATGTAGGCATTTCAGAAGGACAAGAGGTGACAAGTGCTTATGATCCACTTTTAGCAAAGTTAGTTGTTTGGGATTCTAATCGTAATTCAGCTATTGGTCGTATGGACAATGCTCTTGCA
>Ga0208639_1001541_pt1 | contig 14941 bp, 17 predicted proteins | sample ETNtaG_33_FD_185772 | JGI IMG/M metagenome (GOLD analysis project Ga0208639, IMG submission 185772) | Marine microbial and viral communities from oxygen minimum zone, Eastern Pacific Ocean - ETNP201310SV76 (SPAdes) (version 2) | ecosystem: Environmental > Aquatic > Marine > Oceanic ...
ATAGAAAATAGAATTGAGCAAATAATTGCTAATCTTCTCGATAATGCAGTTTCTTTTAGTAAGAATGATAAGGAAGTGGTAGTAAGAGTCTCAAAATCTGATGATAATAAAGTTACCATTAATATATTAGATGAAGGGGATGGGTTTAAAGAGAATGATACAAATAAAATATTTAATAGGTTTTATAGCAATAGACCTGATAAATTCGGACAACATTCTGGTCTTGGTTTAAATATTGTTAAAAACTTAGTTGATTTACATAATGCTAGAATTAAAGCATCTAACAGAATAGATCAAAAGGGTGCAAGCATGGAAATTATATTTCCACAAGTATAAAAAGTCTTATTGATTAATTAATACTTTATTGTTAGAAAACCCACCATGGAAGATTTCAAAGTAAAAGATATATCTCAAGCAGAATTTGGACGAAAAGAAATTTCTTTAGCAGAAACTGAAATGCCAGGTTTGATGGCGTTGAGAAAGGAATATAAAGGTAAAAATCCACTTAAAGGAGCAAGAATACTTGGATGTTTACATATGACAATTCAAACAGCAGTTTTAATAGAAACTTTAGTTGATTTAGGTGCAGAAGTAAGATGGTCTTCGTGTAATATATTTTCTACCCAGGATCATGCAGCTGCAGCTATAGCAAAAGCAGGGATCCCAGTTTTTGCATGGAAAGGTGAGACCGAAGAAGAATATTGGTGGTGTGTTAAACAAACAATTGAAGGTAAAAAAGATTGGAAGCCCAATATGATACTTGATGATGGTGGTGATTTAACAGCTTTAATGCACAAAGAGTATAAAGACTTACTAAAATCAATCAAAGGTCTGTCTGAAGAAACAACAACTGGAGTATTGGCTCTAAAAAAAATGGAATCTGAAGGTACATTATTAGTACCAGCAATTAATGTGAATGATTCTGTAACAAAATCAAAATTTGATAATTTATATGGTTGTCGTGAAAGTTTAGTTGATGGGATTAAAAGAGCAACAGATGTAATGATGTCTGGTAAGGTTGCAATAGTCGCAGGTTTTGGAGATGTCGGTAAAGGAAGTGCTGCTTCATTAAGACAAAGTGGGGCAAGAGTTATGGTTACAGAAACAGATCCAATTTGTGCTCTCCAAGCCGCTATGGAAGGTTATGAAGTTGTTTTAATGGACGAAATGATCAAAGAAGCAGACATAGTTGTAACTGCAACAGGGAACAAAGATATAGTTACTGCTGATCATATGCGAGAAATGAAAGATAGGGCCATACTATGTAATATTGGACACTTTGATAATGAAATTCAAGTTGAAGCATTAAAAAATTATAAATGGGATGAAATAAAGCCACAAGTTCATGAAATAACATTTCCAGATAAAAAAAGAATTATTTTATTAGCTGAAGGAAGATTAGTAAATTTAGGTTGTGCGACAGGCCATCCTAGTTTTGTTATGAGTGCTTCATTTACAAACCAAGTAACAGCACAGATAGAGCTTTGGAAAAATTCAGATAAATATGAAAAAAAAGTATATGTTTTACCTAAGCATCTTGATGAAAAAGTAGCAATGCTACATTTAGATAAAGTGGGAGCAAAACTTACCAAATTATCTAAAGAACAAGCTGACTATATTAGTGTCGGAGTAGAAGGTCCTTTCAAGCCGAATGCCTATCGCTACTAACAGTGATAAAATAGATTTATCTTCAGAAAAGAAAACAGAAGAATTAGCAAATAAAATTTTAAAAAAACTTAAAGTGGGTGATGTTGTTTTTTTTTATGGCGAAATAGGAGTGGGAAAAACTACATTTATAAAATATTTAATTAATGGATTTCAAAAAGAAAATAAATTGAAATTAACTGAAGTTACAAGTCCCACATTTAATTTACTCAATGAGTATCAAATTAATCAAATAAAGATAAATCATTATGATTTATTTAGATTAAAATCTGTCGAAGAAATAAAAAATCTAGGTTTATTTGAGGACAACAGAAATTTAATTACATTAATTGAATGGCCACAAATAATTAAGAAAAAACCTAAAAATTTGATAGAATTAAACTTTAAATATGAAGATGATCATCAAAAAAGATCTGCACAAATTAAAGGTTTAAATTTTTAATTATTTAAATGAATAATTTAGAAAATATTAAAAAAATAAAAGGCGATGCTTCTTTTCGAAAATTTTTCAGGAAAAAAAATAAAAATTTTACTTCGATTATAGTTTTTGCAAAGAAAGAAAAATTTAAAAATCTTCTTGTCTATGATGCAATTAATAAAATTTTAAATAAAAACAAAATTTTAGCACCAAATTTATATAAAGAAAATTATAAGAAAAATTATCTTGAGATTGCAGATTTTGGAAATGATACAATTTTTAAAGTTTTAATTAAAAAAAAAAATAATAAATTTATGTATTTTAAAAAAGTAATCAAAATATTAAATCAAATACAATTTATAAAAAATAGAAGCATTAAAAACTTTAAAGAAAAAAAATATATTATTCCTAAATATGATAAAGAAATATTAATTAAAGAAGCCAATTTATTTTGTGACTGGTATGTAAAAAAAAATTTATCAAATATTAGTAGAGATAAATTTATAAAAAAATTTAAAAAAATAATAAGACAATTAACTTTAAATTTGAAATTAAAAAATAATGTTTTTGTTCATAGAGATTTTCATGTTTCTAATTTGATGTTAGTAAATAATCAAATAGGCGTGATAGATAGTCAAGATGCTTTAATAGGAAATAGAGCTTATGATTTGGCATCTTTAATAGATGACGTTAGATTTAAAACTTCAAAATCATTAAAAAACAAAATTTATAAATTATATATAAATAAGCAGAGAAAATTAGATAAACATAAATTTAAGAATGATTTTGAAATATTATCGATTTTAAGAAATCTTAAAATAATTGGAATATTTACTCGTCTGGCAATTAGAGATGGTAAAAAAAATTATTTGAAATTAATACCTTATGCTTGGACATTAATTGGTATGAGAATTAATGAAAACAAAGCATTTCAAGATCTAAAGAATCTTTTAAATAAAAATTTTAAAAAAAAATTAAATGAAAATTAAAACAGCATTAATATTATGTGCAGGGCTTGGTAAAAGATTAAATCCTTTAACTTTAAAGACCCCAAAGCCATTGCTTGAATTAAAAAATATAACAATGTTAGAAAGTTGTATAAATCTGATTATTAAGTTGGGAATAGAAAAAATTTATCTTAATACATTTCATTTAGGTGAGCAGATTTTTGATTTTATTAAAATTAAAAATTTTCCAATTAATATTCAAATAGTTGAAGATGGAAAAGAAATTTTAAACACAGGTGGTGGAATACTAAATATGATCAATCATTATCAAGATAATGATTATCTAATTTTCAATCCAGATACACTCTGGAACAAAAGCTACATTAATGAAATCAATGAAATGCAGAATTTTTATTTTTCAAAAAAATTAAACAATATTTTGTTACTCACAAAAAAAAAATTAAGTTTTGATAAAAATCTTGGAGGAGATTTTCAATTAAAAGATAACTTATTAAAAAAAAATGATAACAAGGATTTTGTTTATATTGGTTGTCAAATTTTGAATAAAAATTTGTTTGAAAAATATAATATAAAGAATTTTTCAATTTTAGAAATTTGGAATGAATTACTAAAAAAAAATGAGTTAAATGGTTTTGAAAGTTTAAATAAGTTTTATCATTTAACAGATTTAGAAACTTTCAAAAAACTAAAAGATTTTTAGCTCGTTCTTTATCGAGGTATTCGCAGTTTTTAATTTTGTAACTTTTGTCAAGTTCAATTAACAGAGGATTTCCGGTTGGTATCTCTAAGTTAGATATTTGATTGTTATCTAATTTTAAAAGATATTTACATAAAGCTCTTATTGAATTCCCGTGGGCAGAAATCAAAATATTTTTATCTTTTAAAGAGTTTTTAAGTTCCTCTTCGTAATATTTTATAACTCTTTCATATGTATCTTTTAAAGACTCTGTATCTGGAATTATTTTTTCAGGAACTTTCTTGTATGTTTCAATATTTAAAGGGTGATAAGGGCTTTCTTTACTTAAAGGTTCAGGCTTAATATCCCAAGACCTTCGAAACTCATGCACCTTATCTTCGCCAAGTTTTTTAACCATTTCAATTTTGTTTAGGCCCGTAAGTGCTCCATAGTGTCTTTCATTCAATTGCCAAGCTTTTTTGAAATTTTTTTTATCGTTTAAGATTTTTTGTATTATCTTTAAGGTATTGTTTGCTCTTAATTGTAAAGATGAATAATAAAGATCAATTTTAATTTCTTTATTTTTTATTAAAGAGCCAGCTTTTTCTGCTTCTAATTTACCTTTTTCTGTTAAATCAATATCCACCCAACCAGTGAATCTTTTTTCAAGATTCCAAATACTTTGACCATGCCTAACTAATATTAAAATACTCATATCATTATTAATAAATTAAATTTATAAATAAAACTATAAATTAAAATGACAAAATTTTTTTCAAAATATAAAATTATTTTCTATTTAATTAATTTTCTTTTAATTATTTTATACATTTTTCCAGGAAGTTTATTGGGATGTATCTTTTTGAATGATTGTAAAATTCAACCACAAATAACCGCAGATTTCATAATATCAACGAATCATCTCTATACTTTCGCTTTTATTTCAGTTACCGGCCTTTATACTTTTACAAAATCAAATCAGATAAAATATTTGATATTTTATCTGATTTTTTTGTCAATAATTCTCGAAATATTTCATCTAATTATACCTGAAAGAAGTTTTCAATTTGTAGATTTATTTGGAAATTTATTAGGTGTGATTATTGTAATTTTTATCTACAGTCTTATAAATAAATATGGAGTGTTTAAGAAATAAATTTTTTATTTTAGTTTTTTTTTTAATAACTGGTTGTTCTTCAATTCCCACAAACACAGCTAATAGTTGTTCAATTTTCAATGAAAGATATCTTTGGTATAAACACACAAAAAAAGTAGAGCAAAAATGGGGAACTCCGGTTTATGTACAGTTAGCTATTATTAAAATGGAGTCAGATTTTGATTGGCTAGCTAAACCAGCAAGACAAAAAATTTTTAAAGTTATACCTTATAAAAGACCTTCAAGTTCTTTTGGTTATTCACAAGCAGTTAAAGGTACATGGGAACAATATAAAAAAGAAACAGGAAATAAATTAGCAATAAGAATAAGATTTAAGGATAGTGTTGATTTTATTGGCTGGTACACAAATAAAACAGAATCTATTTTAAAGATTTCTAAAAAAGATGCTTTCAAACAATATCTAGCTTATCATGAAGGATGGGGAAACTTTAAAAATTATAAACAAAATGAAAAAGTAATTAAATTAGCAAAAAAAGTAGAAAAACAATCTAATGTTTATAGGAAACAATTATTTAAATGTAAAAATTCATTAAATAAAAATAAATATATTATTTTTTAGATAATTCTCTTTTTAATTCCAAGTCTACCGCATCAATTCTTTTTGTATTCTTGGCTAATGCTAAATACATTGATGGAGTTACGTATAAAGTGAAGAAAGTTGAGATAATCATTCCCCCTAGTATGGTGCTTCCAACAGCTAATCTTGAACCTTCTCCTGCTCCAGGACCAAAATTTCCAATTACGAGCGGTAACATAGCGATCATTGTACTTAATGATGTCATTATAATTGGACGAAATCTTACAGAACAAGCTTCTTTAACAGCTGCTTCAATATTTTTTCCAGTGGTTCTAATTTGATTTGCATAATCTACAATTAAAATACTATTTTTTGTTGAGATACCTATAAGTATGACTAAAGCAATTTGAGAAAAAATATTCACAGAGCTATTAAGAAATAAGATAAATATTAGTCCACCAAATATAGCCAAAGGTACAGTTAGAACTATTATAAATGGGTGTATGAAAGAATTGAATGTTGCTGCCATTACTAAATATGCAGTAAGAAGTGCAAGCGCAAAAATAATAAATAACTCATTGCTTGTTTCTTTCACTTCCTCAGATTTGCCTTTCCAAGTTATTTGGTTTTGTGGAGCAACTTCAGCCATTATATTTTCAAAATATTTAATTGCTTCTGACAAAGTATAATTTTCAGATATATTTGCTGAAATAGTCACTGCTCTTTGTCTGTTATATCTAGCAAGATTTTTTGCAGCTCCTTCCTCTTTGAAGTCTACAAGATTTACCAAAGAAACTAATTTTCCATTAGTTTCAGATCTTACAAATATTTTAGATATTCCTTCTTTATTTCTTCTATCTGATAAATATTGTTGAAGTATAATTGGGTACTCTTTTCCTAACTTATTAAAGGTCGTAACTCTCTTTCCACCATATAAAGTTTCTAAAGTTTTACCAATAGACTCAGTTGAAACTCCCAGGTCTTTTGCTTTATTTTTGTTAATGACAAGTTTTACCTCTGGCTTATTTTTAGAATAGTCAGACTCAATTCTAGATAAGTTTGAATTTCTTCTTAAATTTCTTATTACCTCTTTTTGTATTTTTTCAAGTTCTTCATAAGTAGTTCCATAAATCACCATTTGGACTGGTTTATTATAACTTGAAACTCTGATTGATTGTGGAGAAATTGGAAAGGCAACTGCTTGTGGTACAGTTACTATTTTTCCAATCGCTTGCCTCATCACAGTTTGAGAATCTTGGTCTCTATTTTTCCAATGATCTAACAGCGCAATAATTATAAAGCTATTATATGAATTTGCAGAACTACCAAATCCAGGAACTCTCATTATAAATCTTCTATAGGGACTATCTTCCGCTTGTAGAAGTGGAATTAATCTCTGCTCAATAATTTGAGCTTTTTCCTCAGTATATTCAAATGAACTACCTTCATCTGTAAATCCAATTATTAAATATGCCCCTCTATCTTCCATTGGAAGCAATTCTTTTTTTGAAAAATTGAAAAGAAGAACTGATGAAATAATAACAAACAATATAAAAAATGTTATTGTTTTAGTCTTGTTTAAGGTTACGCTTAATGTTTCTTGGTAAAATTTTGAAAAATTTAAAAACAAATTTTCAAACTTTTTAATAATAAAATTTTTATTTGTCTTTCTTGTTAAAAATTTACTTCCAAGCATAGGTGATAAAGTTAAAGCAACAAATGATGATACCACTATTGAAAAAGAAAGAGCTATGGCTGTTTCTCTAAATAAAGTTCCAGAAATTCCTTCTATAAAAATTAATGGTAAAAAAACCGCAATTAAAATTAAAGTTGTTGCTATAATTGCAAAAGTGATTTGTTTAGATCCTTTATAAGCTGCAACTAAAGGCGTTTCACCATTTTCTATTCTTCGATATATAGCATCTGTCATTATAACAGAGTCATCAGTAATTATTCCTATTGCCAGTATAAAGCTTAAGAGTACAAATATATTGATAGATAAACCAAAAATATAGATTCCTAAGAATGAAGCAATTAAACTCACAGGCAAAGCAATAGCAGGCACAATTACAGCTTTTAAATTTCCAAGGAATAAATAAATAATTAATACAACTAACACGAAAGCAATTACAAGTGTTTTGTAGACTTCATTTATTGCAGCTCCTACATAAGTTGCTCTATTAAATGCTATTTCAAGATCTAAACCATCAGGTAGAGTTTTCTTAACTTCCTCAATTTTTTTTTTGATTTCTCTTGAGAGCTCTACAGTAGATGCTCCACTCTTAGCATATATCCCTATACCTACTGTTTTTAAATTTAATCGGTCTTTCCTTTGTGCTTTAAATAAAGTTTTTTCTGATACAGGTCCAAATTCAATATTTGCAACATCCGAGAGTACAATTATACGTTTACTAGTTTTTTTTATTGGTAATTGCTCAATCGTTTCAATGCTATTATAAGATTTGTCTAAATTAAGAGTTAAATCAATATTATCTGCTTCTAACGTACCTGCGGGAAGTCTAATATTTTCTCCTCTTAAAGCTCTTTCTACTTCCTGAACAGTTAGGTTATTAGCTGCTAATTTAATCGGATCTATCCATACCCTAATACTTAATTCTCTAAGTCCTCCAACTAAAATTCTTCCTACATTTTTTACACTTGAAAATTTGTCTACTAAATATCTATCAGCATAATCTCCAAGCTCTAAATCACTCCAAGTCGGAGAAGAGAGTGCAAGCCACATTGTTGTTGTAAATCCCGCTGCTCTTTTTAATATTTGTGGTGGATCTGATTCACTTGGAAGATTGTCCACAACTCTTGCCACTCTTTCTCTAATATCATTAGCTGCGTTATCTAGATCTATACTTGTATCAAATTCTATATTTATAGTGCTTCTTCCATTTTCAGATTTTGAATCAATATTTTTAATTCCCTCAGCACCACCAATCACATCCTCAATTACTTGAGTGACTTCTTGATCAACTATTGGTGCAGCTGCTGATGAGTAATTTACCTTAACTTGCACTACTGGTGGCTGAATACCGGCAGGTAATTCTCTAACAGGCAATTTCCAAAAAACAAAAATACCAAATGTGATAAGAATTAAAGACATTACCCATGAAACAACTGGTCTCCTTATACTAATGTCAGTTATGAACATTTAATTAATTTTTTATCTTCTTTTTTTTCCAATTAGTCTCGCTCTTTTTTTCACCTTCTTTAATTGGATTTATTTTTGCTCGCGGGTATACTTTTTTTAATCCTTCAGCAACTATTACATCACCTTCATTAAGTCCTGATAATATTTCAACTTTGCCTTCACTACGATTTCCAATTTGAACCTCTATTTTATTAGTTATATTTTCTGGTGATACTTTGTATACAAACGCTTTCTCACCCTCCATTATTATACTTGTATCTGGCACACCTAAGGAATTTCTCATATTAAACATAATACTTGCTTCTAAAAGAGATCCTGAAATCAACTCTAAATTTTCATTTTCTACCTTTATTCTAGATAATAAGCTTCTTGTATCTGCATTAATTCTACTTGAAACAAAATCTACCTCACCTTTAAAAACTTTATTTTTGTAGCTGGATATTTTAACTTCAACTGGTAATCCTTTTTTTATAGAAGCCGAGTAATTTTCTGGAATTTTTATATCTGAATATATAGTTGAGTTATCATCAAGTGTTATAATAAATATATTGTTAGACACAAATATATCTTCAGTTAATCCCGTGTAACCAAGCACACCACTAAAAGGGGCTAATATATTTCCGCTTTTTAATTTTATTAAAATTTCTCCTTTTTTAACATAATTTTTTAATTCTAAATCACCAACAAGATCATCTTTTTTTATTTTAAAAGTTTCCGATTTATTTGAAATTGCCGTACCAAATGTTTCTATTTTTTCTGAAAATTCTTTTTTTGCAACTTCTGTAATTATTATTCCAGGAGGTGGTCTTTTACCAAATTTTTTTTTAAAATGATTTCCAACCATAGTTCTTCCAATAATCACAATTGCTATGATTAGAAAAAAAACCAATATTATAGAAATAATTTTTGTAGATCTTTTCATATTTAATTTAAATTATGCCGTATTCAGCCCAAGAGCCATCATAAATACAAGGTTGATATTTATCATTTATTAAAGAATAAGCTAGTGCCAAAACGCACGCAGTAACCCCAGAACCACAAGAAAAAACTATATTTTTTTCATTTATATTTTTTAAACAAGATTGAAAAACATTCTTAAGTTTTTCTTTATTTTTAAAAGTTTTGTCTTCATTTAAGCAAAGATTAAATGGTATACAAAAAGAATTTTTAATATTTCCACTTCTTAAACCTTTTCTTGGTTCAGAAACTTTTCCTTCAAATCTTTCTTTGCTTCTAGCATCAATTACTTTAAATTTTTGAGCATTGATATTTTCATCAATTAATTGTTTATTTTTTACTAATTCTTTTTTTTCAAAACTTTTATAATTAGATATCTGAATATCTGTTAAATCGTTAGTAATTTTTCTTTTTTCTTTAATCCATTTTTTGAGTCCCCCATTTAAGACATAAATTAATTTGGGATCATGACCAAAATAAATAAAATTAAACCAACAACGACATGAACTAATTACATCTGAATTATCATAAATTATTATTTTATCATCATTTTTAATTCCCATTTTTGATATTATTTTATCCCAACTATTTATTTCAATTAACATATGAGGGAGATTAGTATTTTTTTTAGAATTATCATCTAAATCAAAAAAAATAGCGTTTGGAATATGTTGTTTTTTATATTCATCAAAACCATTTCGTTTTGTTTGAGGCATATGCCACGAGCAATCAATAATTTTAACACTATCTAAATTTTTTTGTAACCATTCAGTTTCAACTAACGACATTTTATTTTTTTTCTAAATATTTTTGATGATATTCTTCTGCAGGACAATAATTTTTTAGTAATGAAATTTTAGTTACTACTTTACCTGATAATTTCTGACTAGTTTTTTTAAAAACTTTTTCAGCTATTTTTTTTTGACTTTCATTTAAATAAAAAACTTCACTTCTATATTGTGTTCCAAAGTCTGGTCCTTGAGAATTTAAGGTTGTTGGATTATGAATTTCAAAAAAAATATTTAAGATTTTTTCATATGAAATAGTTTTTTCATCAAACGCAATTTTTACAACTTCAGCATGATTGGTATTTCCTGTGCAAACTTCTTTGTATGTTGTCTTTGGACTATCACCACCACAATAACCAACTTCTGTTTTCATAATTCCATTAATTTTACTAAATTTGATTTCAGGTCCCCAAAAACATCCTAAAGCTAAAACTGCTATTTCCATTGATTATGTTTTAAATTAATTTACAAATTATTCATATGCTCAGTAAAAATCAATTAGGATTTTTGTACATGTTTTTGTCCGTATGTGCATTTTCTATAATGGATTTAATTGTTAAATGGTCTGAACATTACCCTTTAGGACAAGTATTGTTTTTTAGAGGTTTTTTTGGTGGAATTTTATATTTTTTTATAATGCCCAGAGAAAGAATTAAAAATTTTTATCAAACTAAAAGAGCTGGTTTACATTTTTTAAGATGTTTATTTGGATTGATAGCTTTGATAGCTATATTTATTGCTTTGAGAAATCTTCCATTAGCTACAGTAGTTAGTATTTCATTTGCTGCACCAATATTTACAACAATTTTTTCAATTTTCTTTTTAGGTGAAAAAGTTGGTTTCTATAGATGGTTGGCTGTCTTCATAGGATTTATAGGAATAGTTGTAATAACAGAACCGGGCTTTGGTTCGTTAAATATTTACTATATTTATCCTATCATTTTTTGTTTAGGATTATCTTATGTTGCTATTGCTATTAGACAACTATCAACAACAGAACCTGTATGGCTTATATCTTTAAATTTTTCTGTAGCTATTACTTTGGCTAGCTTGTTTACTATTCCTTTTGGGTGGGTGGTGCCTGACGGAAGAGATTTATTATTATTATGTATGATAGGATTTTTAGGAGGTTTTGCGAATTTATGGCTTGGCCAGTCTTTTAAATTATCAGAAGTTTCCCTTGTTTCTCCTTTAAAATACCTAGCTTTAGTATTTGGAATAATTTTTGGTTATTTAATTTGGGATGAGATTCCAACTACTAAAACATTATTAGGAGCATTGCTTGTTGTATTTTCATCTTTAATTATCTTAAGAAGAGAAATACATCATAAAGAAAAAATTCTATCCACAACAAGACATGAATAAAATTCCCAAATATTGGAATACTGCAAAAAAGTATTTATCTAATAAGGATAAGGTTATGAAGTTATTAATTAACAAATATTCAGTACCATCAGAAACTATACTTACTACAAGAAAAGATATTTTTTATTCATTATGTAAAAGTATAATTGGTCAACAAATTAGTGTTGCTGCAGCGAATTCAGTATTTCTTAAATTTAAAAAAAAATGTAAAAATAAGATTAATGCTAAAAACATAAATAAACTAAAATTTATTCAGTTAAAATCATGTGGGTTGAGTAAACAAAAAGTAAAAGGAATTAAAAGTCTAGCAAAGCAAATTTTAAATAAAACTTTTAATCCCAAGTTAATTTCTAAAATGTCAGATGAGGAAGCTATTTTGTATCTTTCAGAATTAAGACAAATAGGAAGATGGTCTGCAGAAATGATTTTACTTTTTACTTATAATAGACCAAATATTTGGCCAGTCCAAGATATTGGACTTTTAAGAGCTATATCCAAAAATTATAAAAAAAAATATTTGCCACCAACTACATTTATAAATTTGCTTTACAATAGATTTTCACCCTATTGTTCAGTTGCTACTTGGTATCTTTGGAGAAGTATAGATCCCGAACCAATTAAATACTAAATTCCTTCTACAATTTGAATATGTCTATTGAATTCTCCTTTGCCAATTTTCATAGCATCTTGATATTCTCTAGAATTATAACAGTTTAGAGCATCTTCCATACTTGGAAATTCAATTAAAACAGTTCTAGGAGATTTAATTCCTTCTATCGTTTCAATCTTTCCTCCTCTTGAAAGAATTTTACCCTTATATTTTTGAATAGCAGGTGTTGCTTTCTCAGCATACTTTTTTATATTTTCGGGATTTTTTATTTCTTTATAAATTGCCATCCAATAAGCTTTTTTCATAAAAATATTTATTGTTTAATTTTTTATTTTATTATAAGTCAAAATATAGTTTATTTAAATTAATATGAAAATTATAATAAATTTAATAATTTTATTACAATCAATGTTTTTTTCAGTTGCTACAGCAGATGAAGTTTATACATTGGGAAAAGAAATTTTTTTAAATAATGGTACCTGCGCATCGTGTCATTCTCTTAAGGATGCAGGAACTAATGCAAATATTGGACCAAATTTAAATGAAATAAGACCAGATGTAGGAAGAGTAAAAAATGCAGTCATAAATGGTATTGGAATAATGCCTACTTTTTCAGAAATTCTCTCTGAGGAAGAAATCAATGCTGTATCTTATTATGTCTCAGAAAGTACAAATAATTAGTATATCTCTAAAATTTCATTAAGACGAAATAAAGCAATTTTCGTCACTTGTTTTTTAGCTTCTTGAAATTCTTCTTCATAATTATTTTTTATTCTAATTCTAAAATTTTCTAAAATTTGATCTTTATTTTTTCTTTTTACAGCAATTATAAATGGAAATTTAAATTTTTTTTCATAATCAAAATTTAATTTATTAAATTCTATAAGCTCTTCATTTGAACACTTATCTAATTCAGCTCCAGTTTGTTCTTTTGAAGAAAAAGAAGAAAGTTTTTTTTCTATCGCTAATTTTGGATGTAAATTTAATATTTTTAATATTTTATCAACTGAACAAGAGTCATAAATATTTATCATTTTATCGACTAAATCTTTGGAGTTTTTAAAAGGTTTTAGTTTAAAAGTATCATTAGCAATCCATTCAGATTTTTCAAATATACTTCCAAAAATTGTGATGAACTCATTTTTGGTAAGTGTGTTGAGATCTTTTGTAATTTTCATTTATGTCTCTTAATGTATGTTTTAATATATTATTTATAGAATATTTGTATAGTATATAACTAATAGTATGACAAAATTAACAACTCATGTTTTAGATGTTTATTCTGGTAAGCCAGGATCAGGTATAAAGGTAGAATTATATTATCTTAAGAACAATCAAAAAGAAAAAAAAAATACAATAATTCTAAACCAAGATGGAAGATCTGATAAACCATTGCTCGAAGGTGAAAAGTTTTTGAATGGTAAATATGAGTTAATTTTTTTTATAGGAGAATATTTTAAAAATATATCAAAATCAGATGAATTACCTTTTTTAGATGATGTGGTTATTAGGTTTGGTATTTCAAATTCAAAAGAACATTATCATGTTCCATTACTTGTTTCTCCATGGAGTTATTCTACTTATAGAGGTTCTTAAGTGAGCGCAAATAAAGTTCAATTTATTTATGAAAATAAATTAATTGAATTGGAAAATCCTGACCCAAATCAAACTATACTTAATTTTATAAGAGAAGAATTAAAAAAAACAGGCACCAAAGAGGGTTGTGCAGAAGGTGGATGTGGTGCTTGTACAATAGTGCTAGGAGAATTAGAAAATAAAAAAATTAAATACAAAGCAATTAATTCATGTATATCCTTCACGCCCACTTTGCATGGAAAACAACTAATAGTTGTTGAAAATTTAGTTTCAAAAAATGGTTCTTATCATCCTGTTCAAGAGGCAATGGCAAAATATCATGCATCTCAATGTGGATTTTGTACACCTGGTTTTGTTATGTCCATTTTTGCTATGTACAAAAACAAAAATAATAAAAATGAAGAAAATATTAAAGATGCTATATCAGGAAATTTATGCAGATGTACTGGTTATAGACCTATAATTGATGCTGCTAGAAGTTTAAAAAAAAAAAATAGTTATGATGATTTTGATCGTAATAATTCAAAAATTATTAAATTATTAAAAAAAATTAATAATAAAAATATTATTATTAAACATAAAAATAAAAAATATTTTGCTCCAAAAACAGTTAATGAATTAAAAAAAATAATCCAACAAAATCCCAATCCAAATTTTTTAAGTGGTGGAACAGATTTATCTTTAATAGTTACAAAAAATAGACAAGAAATAAAAAACATAATTTATTTAAATAATATTAAAGAACTAAATTTTATAAAAATTATAAATAATGAAATTAATATTGGAGCAACAACTCCACTTATACAAGTTGAACAATTTATTTTAAAATATTATCCTGATTTTAATAATATATTAAGAAGATATGGATCTGTTCAAATAAGAAATGTGGGAACAATAGGCGGAAATATTGCTACAGCTTCACCCATAGGAGATACCTTGCCTTTACTTCTTTCTTTAAATACTCGGATATTAATACAGACAAAAAAAAGAAATAAAGAAATTTTTCTTAAAGATTTTTTTATTGGGTATAGAAAGACAAGACTT
>Ga0208639_1001546_pt1 | contig 14886 bp, 6 predicted proteins | sample ETNtaG_33_FD_185772 | JGI IMG/M metagenome (GOLD analysis project Ga0208639, IMG submission 185772) | Marine microbial and viral communities from oxygen minimum zone, Eastern Pacific Ocean - ETNP201310SV76 (SPAdes) (version 2) | ecosystem: Environmental > Aquatic > Marine > Oceanic ...
CAAGACTTCGGCCTCAGGTGTATTGAGGCACATATCGAGATCGTCGGTGACTCCATCGTAATCAGAATCGCGTTCGGATGGGGCACAACCTAGACCATCTACAAGTGTGATTTCTTCAGGTGGGGTTTCCTGACAGTTATCACCAAGAATGCCGGACAAACTATCCCCATAGCCATCACCATCCAAATCGGAATGTTGACTTGGCTCATTGGGGAATGCATCATCGACATCTGCCCAACCATCACCATCCGTGTCAAGACAACCAATTCTACCACCCATATCTGATGTTCCTGCCTCGTCAGGGCAAGCATCAGCAAGGAATCCATCTGGGTTGTCTCCAAAACCATCACCATCTCGATCTTTATGCTGAGTAATATCTGACGGGAAGGCGTCTCCATATTCGGAAACTCTGATTCCATTAATCACATTCCCCCATGAATAATTATCACCGTAGCCATCACCATCGGCGTCGACCCATTGTGAAGGATTTCCAGGGAACATGTCATTCAAATCCGACCAGCCATCTCCATCTGTATCTGGGCATCCAAATCGATCTTGGTCAGATAAACCGTATTCCAATGGACAGTCGTCCGCCTGATATCCTTCAGGCTCATCTCCGAAGCCATCGCCATCCGTATCATTCCATTGGGTTGATTCTGAGGGGAATGCGTCGGCTGCGTCTGCCCAACTGTCCCCATCAGCATCTGGGCAACCCACTGTGGGCTGTGTACTCGTACCAGCAGAATTGGGACAATCGTCTTCCGTGTTGACCAGCCCATCTCCGTCATCATCACGCTGGTTTTGAGCGCAACCAGATGCATCTACGGATAGTCCGGGTTCAGTATTCGTGCAATTGTCATCCCCATTCCAAACCCCATCGCCATCATCATCAGGTAAGAGATGTCGGAGGTCAATACCGATTCTGTCTCCGGCCATCACGCGCGAGAATGGATCCAATCGAACAAATCCAATTTCATCGAAGTTGTCCTGACCTTCTTCACTCAGCATCCATGAAAGGAATGGTCGAAGAATGTCGAGTTTGTCTTCGCGTATGACAAGACGATAATCATCCTGGAATGGCCAAACACCAGATGTACTATTTTCAACCGAAGGGTGTATCGCTGGATTTCCAGCGGAAAGGGCATCTGCTGCCCCGTGCGTCCAATTGTCAAACAATGGAATATGATACGTTGTATTGCTCTGAATGGCAGCTCTCAATTCCGTGATTCCGATTACGTCATCGTTGTTTGAGGCACCATTGATGATTTCCTCACGAGTCTCTATGATATATCTCGCACGCCCAGATGGCGTATTTTCTCCTTCGAACCAGTCTTCTGGGAAACTACAATGGTCGCAGAACATGAATGCTGAAATCATCTGTGGTATCGAACGATTTTCCCATCGATGGTAAATGTGGATTGGTTCATTTGGACAGGATGGATGTAAATCTCTCCATTCTGGTTCCCCATCCCCGTCGTCATTCGGTACAACAGAACTCCAAACCACTCCGGGATGAATCCCCGATGAGGAGAGTGTGGATTGAGATGCATCTGACAGAATCCATCGCAACTGTCCCATAGAAAGGCCCCCTGTCATGTTCAAACATTGGTGAGTCGCAGTATTCGGATCGACCATGAGGGAGGCTGGCATTCTTGCCACTGGTACTTCGATGAGTCTTGCACCGGTCGAGTCGCAATCGCGCATGCCACTGACTGAATAATTCGACAAGGTGGTTGTAAATCTCTCAGCAGCAGTACTGGATGATGCTGCAATCAATGGTGCATCTCCTTTAGGATTGACATCATTACACAAGAAATTCGTCGTTTGTATCGTCGTGCTGTTGAAGTGCATCGGAATGTAATCAGAGTGAGAATCTGCATATTCAAAGAAGCGTTCACCCATCAGTTCGCCTGTGACATCGCCACCCAGCCATGCATAAGCATCCGTTGAGAAATATGTGTAAATACGGCCATAATATCTAGCGCCGAAGTATATCTTGGTCTCATCTAGCGACCAAGCGACGTCACGGGCACCACGACGTCCGGATGATTGTCCACCGCTACCGCCTGAGAAACTACCAAAACTGGCCTCAACGGTCCAATCTGATGTGCGAACAATCCAAGTTGGATCATTGTCGCTGGTAGCAATGACGAAGTGTGTGCCTGCGTGATTGAAGGCAATCTCATTGACATCACCACTGTAGGACATGGTATCCAAAAGAGTCCCATTAGAAGCGTAATAGATGTTGATGTCATTATCTGAACCTCCTGTCACAATCCAATTCCCATCTGGGCTCCAATCCAATCCAAGCGTGTAACCTGAATGATTGTGCACATTGAAGAATTCAGTCCCATTCGATGTCCAGAAAACGCTGAGTTCTTCACCATGAGTTGCTGCGACGAAACGCCCATCTGGACTTGTTTTAATGGTGTAAACATCGTCATCAAAATTTACGATATGAGCAATGGTCCAATTTGATGTATGGTAAGTTGTGACATTCTCATCCTTGCCACCAACATGGAGTAGGCTACCATTCGGGTTGAAGCGGGCTGCGTATGTATCATCATCATGGTTTGCAGAAAGATCAATCAAATGTGTGGCTGTCTGAGTTGTCCAATCAATAGTGTATACATTCACTGATGCATTGTTGCTAGCCTCATATGCCGAAACAACGAGCATTGTTCCATTTGGAGTAAATGACAGGTCACGGGGATTGGATTGAATGGTCAACAGGGTTTTGATTTCATTTCCTGCCGCATCGAGTAATTTAACGCAGTCACAACCATCAGCACCGGCAAGAAGCATCCCGTTGGGTGCTACAGCGAGGGTGCGAGCCATCGAACTGCGGGAACTTGAGGTGGCAACGGTTCTGGCATAATTTGCGCCAACGAAATCTGCCACCGTTCCTTGAATGATGTCAGGGGTTCCGTCGCCATCCGTATCAGGGCAACCAAGTTTTGTTGTTGTAGAGTTGCCTGCTGCAAAAGGGCAATCGTCCACAGAATCATCGAATCCGTCGTTATCACCGTCTGCAGCAGAGGCTGGAGGGTACCAAAACAAAACTGATGAAATCATCAGGAACGTCAAGAAAATTGAGAGCCGTCGATTGGGATTCACAATTCTCACACAGTCACTCAGTGTTTGATGGTGTCGCTTCCTCGTGCGAGACGACTACGTCGTCTGAAAACATGGAATCTGCTTCGTGAATTTCTTCTGAATCTGGTGCATCCCACGTGTCGTCATTTCCTTCCTTTCGAGAGCGCATGGCTTGCAATACAGCAAGTATGAGGCTGATGATACCCAATGCGGCTAGATTTTCAAATGAACCAGGGGTCTTCAGTTGTTCACCGGCGGTTGCTTCTGGTGCGTCCAAAATTGTGTTGATTTGCAATCGTTGCCGGTTGCCCGCAGCATCTGTCAGTTCAACTGTTGCTGACCATTCACCGGGCCCTTCACCAGCCGTGAATGATTCGGGCTGCATTCCTTCAAAGTCTGCACCAATACCAGATTCCGAAAATACATCAATATCACCGTTTTGAATGATGATTGACCATACGGCAACATCGTCGCTAAGAATTGACAAATCCACTGAAACTTGACACTCAGCTAGTTTGGGAACACCCCAAACTGGTGCGGTCGGTTTACGATCACAATGTGTTTGACTCCAAATGAGATTGGCATTCGGGGCTGTTCTGTCTGTGATAATCAATCGTGTATCTGAGAACATATTTCCGGCCAAATCGGTTTGCTGGGTAATCATTTCCCATTCACCTTCAATGATTGGTAAATTCGCTTCGATCTCAAATGAACCATCTTCTGAGCATTCTCCGCTACTGATGAGGCCGCTGATGTTTACAATGACTGGTAATCCAAACTCGCAATTGCCTTCTACATTTGCTATAGTTCGATATGTTGAATAGCCATTAATGGGTTCATTGACAGTCAAATCAGGATGTGTTTGATCCAGTGTCACAACCAATTCGTAGACGAAGGTTTTCTCCAATGCCTCAAGATGGAAGATGAGGTTGTTCACGCCAATTTTCAAATCAATTGGTACACTTACGTGACCATTTTCTACCGCGTAAATAGATCCATTTTCATCGTCGTTCCACCATTGATAGATTTGGTCTGGACCAAGTGAGATTTGAGCCCAGACTTGAGGTGTGTTGACATGTGTATCATTCCATGCAGCATCGAGTATGGGCCAGTAAGTCTGTTCTGGGAGAATTATATCCACGCAACGCTCGGAAAGATTGGGGTCGACAATTCCCTCAATGGCCGTATAGTCCCTGGCATAGATGCAGATTGTGTGATTTCCTGTACGCGCAAGTTCAACAAGTAATTCCTGACTTCCATTTTGGAATTCTCCGGACGACCATACACTTTCATTATTCACTTCGACCCACTGGTAACTCAATTCACTGACATTCCAATCAATTTCGAGGTGGTGGTCAAGTAATATCTGATTCTCAGCAGGGGAGGACAGGTTAATTTGGGGCGCTGTACGATCAATCAGTATCTCTGCGTCTTGTGTTCCTGTATTATTCGCCCAGTCAGTGACAATTAATCTCAGTTCATACAAATCATCGGCCCAATCTGTGAAATTTACAAGGAATAAGTTTTCTTCCATTATTGGGCTGTTTGAATATGGTATTTCATCCCACGGCGGGGAATTGTCAATTTGGCATTGCTGCTCCATTTCAGTTCCAGTAGATGAGTAGATACTGAGGCAAATATTTCTCCCATCAAACAATCTAGAAATCGACACCTCAGCGACATTGAAATTGTAAGGATCCGTTGATTGAACAGCGACTATGGCATCTCCCCATTCGGGAACCCTGATGGAGTTGAAGGATAACTGAGGAGTTGGGCCGGAATTGTCCGGGGCCCAAGGGTCATGTACCATTGTCGCATTAGCAGAATTCCAGTTTCCGGCTGGGTCTCTCGCGGTGAATGAAAATTCGTTGAGGTTGTGCCATTGCCAAGTGGATGTATCCCAGTGTTCGGCGGACGTTGGGTCGAATGCAGAACGGCCCCAAATGGTTGGTTGGAGTAGCAGGCTGAGATTCACCCGACCATCGTCATCGACTGGCAATTGAGTTCCATTCAACCAAAATGTTGCTTCAGGGTCGGTGATTATCCAAGTATCATCCAATTGGGACTGGTTAGTGAACATTCGCCAATTATTGATGGCTATGAGTGGGGCGATGTCGTCGTGTTCGATACTGAGATGTGTTTGGTCCAATCGATTGGTTAAATCTAGCACTTGGGCTGAATACTCGTGCCATTGATTGTCACTGGGCAGACTCCAATTCAACCAAGCAGAACGCAGGGTCAAGTCATTCCAACGGGCGGAAGTGGCGGAGTAATTGGCTGCATTGCCAGTCTGGGGAATCCATGAGGAGGAGTTGGTCAATTCAAGTCGATCGAAGTCCACACCGGATTCTTTCACCCAAACGTCGACAGTATGCCGACCTACAGATGTGACATTTAGATAAGCTCGAGTATTGATAAGTTGGTTTGGATATGAATTCACCCACGACCAATCGGTGGTGTATGTGCCTGCCAGATATGGTGCGGTTGATTGAGTCGAACCGTCAAGCCCGACATGAATCGTATTCGATGATTCACCATGCTGGTGCATTCTAACCCAAATCCAGTAAATTCCAGTTGCATCAAATTCAACTTCCCAAGAAAGTCTCGAACCGTTCGTGGAAAGGGCTGACTCGAATCCATCTGCGGACGAAGTCATGTATCCACTACCGGAATAGTTCGTTCCTGTACTCGCGAACTCCCAATCTGGACTATCGCCAGAGAAAATCCCCATTGCAGATTCAGCTTCCAATGAAATTGTGTTGTTTTCCGTGGAATAATGATCACCCTGACTGTAATGTCGATTGGAATTCCAATGCTGCCATAGTTCGAGTGTGTCGTTTCGAGGTGTGCCATCAATTGTTATCGTTTCAAATGATGATGAATTTGGCAGGGTGCCTGCAATTTGATTATCATAATCGAAACTAAGGCCACTAATATCGAATCCCGTGCCTTGATCGAGGGCGTCCAACGTAATGGGAATTGATTCATTTGTCCTCGTACCGTTCGGCAAAGAGAATGAAATCTCGGGAACAGGGTCTATGAGCGTGAAACTATAGGGTAATCGAATCAAACCTCCACTGGTTAGGGTGAGATCAACAAAGCCCCCCCAAATACCGGCACTTTGGGGCCGATTCCAAGTAATATTCAGTTCGATTACACTCTCAGGAACCAATCCACCTAATGCGTTTGAACCATTGGTGTAGTTGTGAGCAATCTCTGAATCGTTCATTGATGTGTAACCTGTAATTGCAAGTTCATTTCCACCAATCTCTGACCAGCGCAACCAGAATGCAGTACTGAATGATCGCAGGTCGTAACCGTGGACTACGACCCAGTAAGTATCTGCTTGCCCACCACCATAGGCAATTGATTCGTCACAGTTAAAATTACCAGAATTGCCGACCTGTTCGCTACCCCAATCCAGAATCCCATTGCTATTTTTATCCCTGTAGAGATACATGTCTAGGTCAATACCCGATTGATGACAACCAATCTCAACTTCAATCAATTCATTCGAGCCGGCGGAAAATTCTCGGATGTAGGATGAGGATGTGACATCTTCTGGATCATCTTGGTAAGCGGTTTCACTTGGCAAATATTGTGGTATGGTGAATCCATGTGCGTTGATTGAATCGACATCCAAATTAACCGTTGAACCGATACGATGGTGCGAAATCCCATTCATTTGTGTCCAATCGGAAAGGGTAGTCGACAATCCAGCATCTAGTGGAGAAATGTAACCAACGGTAATATTCAGCGGATTGTCATTGGTATTGACCCCGTGCATGGCCGAATGTAACAGCATTTGTTTGGTCCCAGGTGTATCATCTGCAACGATGATTTCTCGACTGCCTCCCCCATTGGTGTAGTGGGCATATTTACCACTACCCTGATGCTGACCGACCGAACCGGTTTCCATCACGACTGTTCGTGGACCATAGGCGGCCGGGTCATCAAGATAGAAGGGGTGATCAGCTTCACTCATCCAGTGAACATCAACATCTGTATAGGCATTGTCTGGCCAGTCAACATCAACGAGGATGGAACCATTTCCAGATAGGGATGTAGGCCAATCCATTGTCAAGAATTTCCAATCCCCAGACTCTGCCCTCCAACCCCAACGTTGCGCACCCTGTAACCAAGTTTCATCGTAGAGTGTTTGGTTGCTTACATTCCCATCAATATGGGTCGGAGCTATCGAAAATGGGCCGCTAAAACCAACATTGGTAATGACTGGCCAAGTCCAGTCTCGGCTTGTGTTATTCGTCGTTGCATGGATTCTCAAACCATGCTGCTTGAGTCCTCCTCTCGCGCTGACTGGAACATCAATTGTCACATTCACTTGCGTTGAATTACCCGGGGGGATTGTCAGATCGGAGGGTGCTGATATCCACGAATCATTTGCGGGTCCGAATGCAGTCCAGTCAAATTCAATATGGAGTGGATCTTTGTTTGGTTCCCTGACAAATTCACGCCATAGAGCGACGATGAGACCGTCACCTTCCCAATCATGTGGATTTCCCACCCGAACTTCAACCTGCCCAGATTCATACACATGTTCAGTAATCATTGCCAACTCATTTGATTCTGTCCAATCTCCATCATCGACATAACTATCATTGTCGAAATCGCTGGTCCAATTTCCATCCCCATCGCTGTCTGTCCAGCGATAGATGCGAAGGTGGAGGCGGTTCTCAGATTGCAAGTTTTGATTGCCATCAAATCCCTCCCCCTCCATGACGGCTCGCGCGCGTACCAACGTGGCAGACGGAGGGAGTGACAAGTTGGCATCTCCGGCGATGTGGATTGGAAATGCCCAGTCTGGACGGCTTTGATGACCATCCCATGTCGTGTTATTGCCACTGTCTGTACTGTTCCAAACCATGTGGTGCCCGGCTACAGGAACGAGTTCTGATGGCGTCAATGTAACGTTCATTGGGACACTACCTGAATTAATCAAGGAAAGCTGCATAGTCTGATTATGACCAGGCAAGATGTAGTTGAGATTGCCATCGCGATGGGCACCCTCATTCTGCCCGGTCATCCATGCTGCCGGACTGACCATCAAAGAGCCGTCATCCCCATCGAGGGCAGCGACTGCTCGACTGGCATTCATCCAGCCACCACCTTGCACGAGAGGGTCATATCCTCGATCATCAGAGGTTGACATGACCAGGTCCCGGAAACTCTGAGAGTCTGGCCAAGCGCCCGAATTGTTCAACCATGCTTGGTAGATGATTGCTGCCAAACCTGCTGCTACTGGAGTGGCTAGTGATGTCCCTCCCCAAGTTGTGTATGCATTGTTTGCGTTGGTTACTTCATTCAAGGTCTTATCACCAGTTGCAGACCAACCAACCGCAACGATATCGGGGTCGAGGCGGCTGACCGAATTAGGACCGCGGTTTGACCATGAGGCTGACTCCCCCCATGTGCTGCCCTTGGAAGAAAATGCACCCACTGAAATGATGCCATGCGCCCCTCCCGGTGATGCAGTTGTCCCGTAACCGTGCCCACCATTCCCTACAGCGACAAAGTATGTCGTTTCAGGAGAATGTACTCGGGTTAACCAGTCTAGATAGAGAGACCAATAGTCTGCGCCATCATCGTGTGCTGCTGAATTTCCAAAAGAGAATGAACCAATTTGACCCTGGTCGTGTGATGTGCTCGCATTACCATCGTATCCTTCAGAAATAAATCGGAATGAATCCAACCATGAACCGCCAGCATACAGATTTGAGACTGCGATAATATCGGCGCCCGGCGCCATTCCCAGTACCTTTCCATTGCTTACTACACCCTGTGCAGAAACTGCAGATGCGCATAGCGTCCCATGGTTACCACCTGCTTCAGAAGCATCATTTAGCATCAGCAAAATCAGATCTCCAGCTCCAGCGACACGATTCTGGTAACCATTTCTAGCCGCGTAGATATCGCCGTATGGCACTCCATTTACTCCATCGGAAATCCACCACAAAAGGCCTGCACTTTGATCCCAGAGGCCATCTGAATTTGTGTCCCTACCATAGGTTGGATTTTCCTTTGTCACCGGGCTTTCATCACCAAAATCACCATCTCGATCGATGTCCATGTACACAGTGTCGTATACACCTGAAAATTGAGAGTCAACCACGAGGATGATGACATCGCCGCCTGCGCGATCAATCAACTTCGAATCAGAATGTAAACCAAAATGGTATACGCCGGAAACAGATGGAGATATACCTGAAATGTCCCACCCTTGAGTATCAAGAATTGAGTTATTATCGGAATCTGAGTCGATATTGGTCGTTTCGACCCACCACGAATTGTCTGCACTTGGATAGGCCAAACCATCTCGTTGCCATCGAACCAAAGAGATGGGGTCGTGCATAATCCCCCACCCATCATATGGTGAAGCCGAATCGTCAAGAATTGCTTGTGTGCCATTGAGATCAGGATGTGCAAAATCTACACCTGAGTCGGCAACTGCAACCCTAACACCTGAACCGTTGTAACCACGTTCCCACGCATCGGTGGCCCCATGAATTTGACCACTCTTTACAGTATTTGGGTCGCCGGGGAGAGCCCCGACTGGCTCGGGCCCCGTACTGTCATCAAATACAGCGAAGACGCCTTCAACACCAGCCAATTTAGGCACGAGATATCCAGGCATTGTGACTCGGCGATGTTCAACGATGCCGCTGGATGGAGGTGCAGGTAGGAATTCACCTGCCGCTTGCTCAGGTAGTAATTGATTTTCAATTTGCCATTGATGTAAAGAGAATAAGTCGCGAGTTAGAATCATGGGTTTTACAGTTTCCTGTTGTGTCCAGAATTCAACACTCGGAGAGAACGCGGTGGATTGTGGAAAATTGACCTCTGCTGTGGTTTCTGCATTTTCTTGGGATGCGCTTTGAGGTGGTTGAGAAATCTCAATGAGCGGTGAAAAACTGCTCAAAACGAACAGAATCACCAAACTCACAGAGAGTGTTGCGCGGCGCATAGCGCCGCGACGTGGGCCATTGATGCTTGACCTTTCGTGTCCCCGTTCAGCGCACCGTTCAATAATCATAGGCCCCCCCGCGGGGTTGGAGTCCCGTTGTGTAGCGGTCCATCATCTCTGGTTTTGGTCCAGGGGACGGAGGTTCGAATCCTCCCGGGACTACCACTCTTCAACCGCTTTCTTGAACTCGGAAAGATCGAGATTCTGTGATTCATAGATTTCAGCCTGTAGGGCCATGTCCAACTTGTCGAGGTATCGAACAAAACGGGATTCTGGAGTGCTTTGTGATTCATACTCAGCAAAAATTTCGCTAGCCACTATACCCATTTCATGAATGGCCTGTGTTTCCAACCGGTGCTTTTCATCTGGATGGATATTATCATGAGGGGTTATATCGCCCACACGAACCTCAGCAATGTCATGAAGAATGCATAATTCCAAAACCCTCTGCAGGTCCAATTCGTCAGGACAAAGTTGTGTTGCTAGCAGGGCCATCCCCCACGAGTGAGCTGCCACTGACTCTGGGTTCGCAACACCGGCGCGAATCCACCCTGCGCGAGTGACATCCTTCAGACCAAGTGCCTCTAAGAGGGCCTCTCTTGAAGCCATCATTATTCCTCGATAGGGTCGGGGTTTTTGGCTAAATCACGGGTAATGTTCTTCTGATGGCTTTCAAGTGTCCCACCGCCGATTTCAAGCAACTTTGCATCGCGCCACAATCGTTCAACCACATATTCTCCGACGTAACCGTAACCACCCATTATCTGGATAGCGCGATCTGCAATATTTTTCGCCGCTGTTGTCGCAAATAATTTGACACCATCCGAATCGAGTCTCTGCCCGCCGGATTCCAAATCCATTACACGGCAAGTTTCGTAGACGTATGCGCGCATTGCCCGATATTCTGCCCATGATTCACCAATGTGTCGCTGCATCTGCCCGAATTCTTGAAGAGGTTTGCCAAATGCTTCTCTTTCACCGGCATATCGCGACATGTCTGCAAGGCAACGTCGAGAAATTCCGACCGCCTGTGCTGCCAAGGCGACACGTTCGATTTCCAAATTTCTCATCATGTGCTGAATAGAATTTCCGGGATTCCCAACCAGATTTCCGCTGGGAACAATGCAATCTTCGAATACAAGTTCAGCTGTATTTGATGCGCGCATACCAAGTTTGTCCATGATTTTCTGACCTGCTTTGTAGCCAGTCATTCCACGTTCGACGATGAATGTAGAGATTTCTGGTCTGCCACGAGAATCCGTACCCGTTCTAGCATAGAGCCAAACAATATCAGCAGCAGTACCTGCCTCGTCGATTACGCCGTTTGTAATCCACATTTTTCTGCCATTGATGCACCAATCACCATCGTCCCGAAGGGTTGCAGTCGTTGTCATACCAAGAGCATCCGTCCCATAATCGGGCTCTGACATGGCCATACAACCTACCAATTCACCCGAACACAGACCCGGCAGGAATCGAGATTTCTGTTCATCAGAGCCATTCACGGCTAAATTGTTGACTGTAAGTTGGGAATGCGCAAGGTAAGCAAGACAGAAACCCGGATCCGAATATGACAACTCTTCATTGACAATGGCAACGGCTGTCGCATCCATCCCAGCGCCACCGTATTGATCGGGGATTGTGATCCCTAGCAACCCATATTCGCCGAGTTTTCTGAACAAATCTAAGTTGAATCTCTCATCCCTATCATGTTCAAGTGCTTGTGGTTCAACTTCTTCACGTACGAAGTCACGAACCATTTCGCGAATCATCGCATGCTCCTCTGTTGGATTCGCAATGTCGAATGTGCGCCAGTCGTCCATGACCATGCGACAGATGCCTTACACATCAAAATTGCCCGTGTCACAATTTCTGAATTAGATGCTCGTACCGGAATTCGAATCCGGGTCGATGGATTGAGAGTCCACCATGATGGGCCGCTACACCATACGAGCGTATGTCGGGCGATTGATTGCCCGTATATCAACAGAACGCCATGAACATGCTCCTGGGCTTTCAGTTTCACAAATTATTGAATCTGAAAAATGGTGGACTGCGCGGCTTCTGCACTTTCATTTTCAGTTTCAGCCACTGGCTTTTCTTCATAGGCAGTCCCACATTAGAAGTTACCATGCAAACAGAAAAATTGCAGCAGAATGAGACGGTCACATTTGCCACTCTCGTGGCGACACGCAGACCGAGATGCCCGAAAGATGGTGCCCTGGTTCACTCCAGTGGCAATAATGACAATGGAAATTGGCGGCCAATGGCACGCCCAACAGTATGGCGACACATACACCAACGAAGTTTGGAGGCGATGGCTTGAGTCGTACAAAGCGACTTCGAGAAGAAGTGTGTCGGTTTCTCGGTGAGCGTGGACGTGCAAACACCGTCGAAGTTTTTGACCACCTCAATGAGCGCTTCAGTTGGGGTGCAACAATGAACCAAGTGGGGAACATATTGGCAAAAGATACTCGATTTGAAAAAGTCGGCAGTGTCCGTGATTTCTTCCGTGGAGCGCGTTATAGTGTCTGCTTGTGGGCCTTATCTGGTCGGAATCATGGAGATTCTGGCCCGTCGAAGGCGACAGCGTAGGCATCAAGTGATGTCTGCTAGGCGCCAGTTGCATGGCCCACCCTGTATGGCGCTTGATACGCGGGGGGAATGTCCTCGTTGGAGCCTCCACCGTAGCGGTTGGAGCCCTCATGGTGACAACGACCTTCACCCAGGTTGAACTCGTCCTAGTTCTATTGCATGCCATTTGTGTGGCCACATTTATGGCCGCATGGAATGCCTTCAATGATGTGCAAGATCATGAAACAGATGCCGTTAATCACCCCGAAAGACCGATTCCAAGTGGGGCTTTGACACTCATTCAGGCCAAAGCAGTCGGTCGTGCAACTTTCCTGCTCTCGATTATTGCCCTGCTGGCTGCGATGTCTGTTGCTGCACTCTATTCCGACCATCTGGAATCGTGGCTACCCAGTATCGGAATTTGGTTTGTAGCCTTCTTGCTGATGTTCCACTATGAAATGGTCGTACCTGCATCATTTATGCTCAAGCACAAGGGGCTTTCTGGAAATCTTGCAATTTCTCTTCTTGTTGGAATAGTCATTGTGTTTGGTGCAGCAGCTGTCAATGGTATCCTGACACCTCTGGTCTGGATTGTTGCCATGGTTGCAATGCTCGTCAATGCTGCCAGAGAAATTGTCAAGGATATTGAGGATGAAAGTGGTGATGAAGATCGGGATACCTTACCCAAGCAGGTTGGGGCTGAACGCGCACGGGCCATAGCACAATTGCTTGTTCTTGCATCACTGATTCCACTGGTGGCACCTTATGCGAGGGGGATATTGCCAATGGGCCTCCTAATTTTGCAAACACCAGCCTTGTTTGTTCTTGTGACGGTAAAACCACACCTCTATAGAGAGGAGGACCACGCCGCACAAAAGAGTTTGAGATTGGCCATGCTATTGGGCCTTACTGGATTTCTGGCAACGGTTCTAATTTCAGCCTAATACAACTCGATGTAAGCCTGAAATGCCGCTGGATTACAGAGATATGTGAGAATCGCCATTTGCGCCCACATTCGATTCTCAGCCTGATCAAACACGATGCTGTTTGCACTATCAATGACTGCATCTGTGACCTCTTCTCCCCGATGGGCAGGTAAACAGTGCATGAAACCAAAACCCTCTGACGCATGCGATACCAATTTTTCGTTAACCTGGAACCCTTCAAACGCTGCAATTTTGTCAGTAAGATGTTCCTCCCCCATACTGATGAAAACATCGGTGTAAATGATGGTCGCATTTTTACAGGCATCTACTGGATTATTCGTTTCAATCATGAGAGCACCGGTTTTTTCGGATATTTTTGTTGCTCTTTCAACGACATCTTCAGCGGGTTCGTGGCCCTCAGGAACCGCCCAAATACAATCGACACCCAGCATTGCACACGCCAGCATCAAATCGTGAAGGACGTTGTTACCATCGCCCACCCAAGCGACGCGTTCACCCTCTAATGTTGGATTACGTTCCATGATTGTCATCAAATCTGCGGCTGCTTGACAGGGGTGATGCTTGTCGGAAAGTGCGTTGATAACGGGTATGGTTGAATTCTCAGAAAGTGTCGTCACCATGTCGTGGCCAAAACAACGGTATGTAATTCCGTCAAGGAATCTAGACAATACGGCTCCGGTGTCAGCGATGGTTTCGGACTTACCCATTTGGATATCGCCTTTGAGTAATGTCAACGGTTGACCTCCCAATTTGTGTACCCCTACTTCAAAGGAGACTCGTGTCCGAGTACTCGGTTTTTCGTAGATGCACCCTATGCTTAATTCATCTAAGGGTCGGAAGTCATAATCAGGTTCAGGATCTTGTTTGTATTGTATGGCCCACTCCAGAATACTGCGGAGATCCTCGCCCAAATCGTCGATAGCCAGAAGATGCTGAATATCGCTCATGAAATCCCTCAATTTCGTTCATCTTCTATGTCGCCGGCAAAACCATCTCTGGCGTCGGCCATGCCGCCGAAAATGTTCTGGGCGAACGAGAGTATGTCGGCCAGCCCTTCTTCTTGTTCGCTCGATAGTGGAATAAGTCCTGGTTGGATTTGGGCATTTTGCATCATCCGAAGCTGGCCGATAGCAAATTCCGTCCTCTGGCCGCCGGCTTCTTCGAAAAGTGCAGCTTCAAGTTGATCCAAATCCTCGCCCCAACCAAGAACTCTGTCGAGATCCTCAGGGGGCAACAAATCTGCTTTTGAAAGGAAATTTGCAGTTGGCAGACCCAATCTGAAATGTA
>Ga0208639_1001551_pt1 | contig 14858 bp, 17 predicted proteins | sample ETNtaG_33_FD_185772 | JGI IMG/M metagenome (GOLD analysis project Ga0208639, IMG submission 185772) | Marine microbial and viral communities from oxygen minimum zone, Eastern Pacific Ocean - ETNP201310SV76 (SPAdes) (version 2) | ecosystem: Environmental > Aquatic > Marine > Oceanic ...
AACTTTTATTTGAAAAAGCCTCTTTGATTGCTTCTGTAGCTGTTTGATTAATTTCATTTTCCTGATTGGTTTGTTTCATTGGTGTTGAAATAAAAAAAGCTATAATTAAACCTGCAATAATCATTATTCCAAAAATAACTAGTGTTGTGTTCCAACCAAATTCAAGCAATGTATATCTTGTGTACATTGGGGAAATAAAATATCCAAATGAACCTGCGGCTGTTACAATGCCGGTTGCCATAGTTCTAGTATTTAGAGGAAAATGTTTTGCTACAATTGAAACAGGGATGCTAATTGCAGTAGCACCTAAGCCTATTCCAACAAGAATTCCAATATCAAATATAAACCAAGAACCAGTATTAGGTCCATAATTTAAAAAATATATTCCAGCTAGATAAAATAAAAATCCAATAATCACAGCTATTCTTCCACCATATTTATCAGTAATTATTCCAAAAACAGGACCCAATAAGCCCCAAAAAAGTAATTGAATACCCATTGCAAATCCAAATTGAGTTTGGGTACAACCAAGATCAATTTCAAAGTCAAAAAAGAAAAGACCAAAAGTTTGTCTTATTCCAAGAGATATAATTACTATTAAGCAAGCAGCGATTAATGTAATTAAAGCTGTTTTATTTGGAATAAATTTTTCCAAACTCATTTTAAATGTCTTAAAGCTTGTTTGATATCAGCAATTAAGTCATTAGGATCTTCAAGACCTATATGTAGTCTAACAAGGTGTTCATCTTTAGCTAAATTCAGATATTTTCTGTTTCCAGTTTCTCTAAATTCTTGATGTAACACTAAACTTTCAAAACCACCCCAGCTATAACCATATCCAAATAGTTTAAGTGAGTTAACAAATTTTCTAATTGAATTTACATTTTTTGCTTTAATTTTTAATCCCATTAAACCTGAAGCACCTGAATAATATTTTTTCCACATTCTAAAATTAAAAGAGTCTTTTTTATAAGGATAAAGTAATTTAAATTTTTTATTTTTAGATAAAAAACCAGCAACTTTTTTTGCATTTTCTCTATGTCTATCTAGTCTAACATCAAGAGTTCTTAACCCTCTAGTAATTAAATATGCATCATCAGGTCCTAATCTTAAACCTGTTATTCTTTCAGCAGCTCTTACTTTATTAAAAACTTTTTTATTAACCGCTAAACTTCCTCCCATCACGTCTGAATGACCCGAGTAATATTTTGTTGCTGATACAATTGACATATCAAAACCAAGTTTAATTGGTTTAAAGTAATAAGGTGTTGCCCAAGTATTATCTATTGCTGTATAAATTTTATTTTTTTTGGCTATTGATATAATTTTTCCTAGATCTTGAAATTCAAAAGAATTACTTCCTGGGTTTTCAACAAAAATTAATTTAGTTTTTTTTGTAATATTATTTTCTAATGTTTTTAAATCATGTGGATTGTAAAAAACTGTTTTTATTTTAAATTCCTTAAGATAATCTTGCGTTAAAGCTCTTGTAGGACTATAAACAGGATCTGCAACTATCATTTCATCTCCAGGTCTTACAACACTAAATATTGCTAAAAAAACAGATCCAAAACCTGTTGGAGTTGTGAATACATGGTAACTTTCTTCAAGTTTAGTTAAAATTTTTTGTAATATGTGTGATGTTGAGGTTCCTTGTCTACCATAATCGTAATGGCCACCTGTAGGATTTTTTTGTGCTTTTGCTTGAGTCTTTCTAATATGTTGCATTGACTTAAATATAATAGTCGAAGCTCTAACAACTGGTGGGTTTACTGACTGATTATGAAAGTCTTTTGCAGTATGTTTTAAAAAGGTCTTAAAAGATTTTGTCATAAAAAAATTGATATGCTTAAAGGACAATGCTATATCCCACTAGAAAATTCAATAAATTAATGAATAGGAGTTAATGAGTTACCCAAAAAAACATAGAGGCCGAAGAAAAATGGGCTCAAAAAAAAGAAGAGCTAGAAAGAAAAATAAGAAAAAATAACTTATTTGAGAATCCAGCCACCTCCTAAAACTTTATAGCCAATAGGGTCTTTATTGTAAAAAACACATGCTTGTCCAGGTGAGATTCCATCCTCTGAATTTACAAGTTCTACATCAGCTTTATTTTGATCGTTAAAAATTACTTTTGCATCTAATAACTTGCCAGTAGATCTAACTTTAACGTAAATATTTTTTTCAAATTCTTTCTTATCAGAAAGTAAATTCAATTCTTTCAGTAGAATATGCTTTTTAGCTAAATTTTCTTTTGGACCTACTACGATTTCATTTTTTTCAGAATTTATTTTTAAAACATAGAGAGGATCTTTATCAGAAACTTTAATTCCTTTTCTTTGACCTATTGTAAAATTTATAATTCCGTCATGAACACCTATAACTTGATCATTTAAATTTTTAATATTTCCCTTTTTAAAAGAGTCAGGTTTAAATTTTTGTATTACTGAAGCATAATCACCATTTGGAACAAAACAAATATCCTGACTATCAGGTTTATCTGCAACATTTAGATCAAGTTTTTTTGCAATTTCTCTAGTTTCATTTTTCAGCAAACCCCCTAATGGAAATCTTAAATAATCTAATTGTTCTCTCGTTGTGTTAAATAAAAAATAACTTTGATCCCTATTCTCATCAATTGCTCTATACATGTTGGTTGTATCATTAGTGGTAATACTTTTAACATAATGACCAGTAATTAAAGCATCAGCATTTAGATCTTTTGAAACTTCAAATAAGTCTTTAAATTTAACTGTCTGATTACACTGAACACATGGAATTGGTGTTTCGCCTTTTAAATAACTTTCAACAAAATTATCAATGACTCCTTGTTTAAATTTATTTTGGTAATATAAAATTTTATGTTCTATATCTAATTTATGAGCTACTCTTTTTGCATCCATTATATCTTGTCCAGAACAACATTGTTTTGAAGCTGCAACTTCTTTACCATCATCATAAAGTTTTAATGTTATACCAATAACATTGTAACCTTCTTTCTTCATCATGCCTGCTACAGTAGATGAGTCTACACCACCTGACATTGCCACAACCACTGTTGTATCTGAAGGTTTTTTATTAAAGCCTATAGAATTTAATTCTCTATTCATTTGATGGTATTTATACTTATTTCTAATATAAGTTAAATTAAATGATATTAGATTATGAACCGGGTGATAAAGTAGTAAATCCATTAAATAAAGAATGGGGAATAGGTCAAGTCCAATCAATTATTAAAGATAAAGTGACTGTAAATTTCGAAAATGTTGGGAAAAAAGTAATAAACGCACAAAATATAGAATTAATGAAATTAAATGACTGAACTAAATATTAAAAAAACTGTTGAAGAATTAATAGATACTTTTCTTTATGCTGGCAAAGTATCTTTAGATCTTAGAGATAAAGGACTAATAAAAAAAATTAAATCTGATAATACACCTGTTAGTAATGGGGACTTAGAAGTCAATAAAATCATTACACAAAAATTAAAAGAAATCACACCTCACTTACCAATTATTTCTGAAGAAACATCAGATAATAAATCGTTAAATGATCTAAAAGATTTTTGGTTAGTTGATCCTATAGATGGTACTTATGATTACATTAATAACTTAGAAGAATTTACTATAAATGCTGGTTTAATTATAAATAAAAATCCTGCTGCTGGATTAATTTATGCACCATCAAAAAAAAGAATGTTTTATTCATATGGAGAAAATTCTGCTTTTGAAATTGTAAATGGAAAAACAGTTAAGCTAAATTGTTCGAAAAATTTTGATAAAAATGAAATTAAATTTGTATCTTATTCAAATAAAATTAAACCAGAAATAGAAAAAATTCATAAAAAATTTAATGTAAAAAAATATGTAAGAATGAAAAGTTCTTTAAAATTTTGTGTTATAGCTGCTGGAGAATATGATGGTTATGTAGCTGAACCAAGAGCTTGTGAATGGGATATTGCTGCTGGTCATGCAATTTTAAAACACGCAGGAGGTATTGTTACAGATTTTGAAAATAAAGAAATAAAATATGGAAAAAAAGACTTTAAAAACCCCAGTTTAATTTTAAAAAGTAAGAACATTTTATAATGGATGAACAATTAAGAGTAATATTGATCATAATCATATCTGTCTCAATTTTTGGATTATTGGTTTTTGTTTTTGTAAGAAATTATCTTAAAAGTAAAATTGACTTCTTGGCTAAAAAAGAAAAAGAGACAAAATTAAAGTAATTTAATTATTTTTAAATAATCATCTTTACTAATATTCATTACTTTTTTTGAAGTTTCAAAATCAAAACCATTTCTTGCTAATAAAGAAACATCTTTTTTATAAAATAAAGGCCTATTATCTTCAGTTCTAGCAGGTCCAATTCTTTTCTTTTTGCAAATTTTTATTGCAGAAAAAAAATCTTGATCAGAATTTTCATCTTGGATTTTATTAACTGTATCTTTAATAAATTCATTATTTATACCTTTTCCAATTAAGTAATTTCTTATTTTATTAATTGAACTTCCTCTTTGAATCATGCTTTTTGCTTTACTATCAGAATAAAATTGATCATTAATAAATTTGTTTTTTTCCAGATCAGATAAGACAATATCAATTAAATTGGTTATATCTTGTTTTTTAACATTTGGGACTGAAGCTTTAAGATATTTCTTCAAAAGGTAAGTTTTAAGTTGTTGTTTAGAAGGAGCATACTTTTCAGTATAAGCAAACGCAAAATTTCTCATTTCCTCAACAGTTAACTGTAATGTTTTTTTTCTATTTCTTATAGGAATCATGAGTAGATTTAATATAATATATTTTAAAATGATCGAACAAATTTATAATTATTTTACAATTGAAATGCTCTACTACTGGGTGAATTTAGGGGTTCTTCCATTTTGGCTAATTTTAATTTTTTTTCCACAATCACATCTTTGTAGATTTTTTGTAACTTCTATTTTTCCCATTTTTATTCTTAGTACAGCTTACATTTTTGTGCTTTATAAATCTTATCTAAATTCTTATGATTTTATTGATAATTTTAGTCTTTATCTTGGACTTGAAAACTTATCAAATTTATTTTCAAACAATTCTTATCTAATAATTTTTTGGATACATTTTATTGCCATTAATCTTTTTACTGGAGGTTGGATTGTTAAAGACGCCCAAAAACTATCCATTAATAAAATTCTAATAATAATACCTTTGATTGTTACGTATTTAATTGGTCCTGTGGGTTTATTTGTCTATTGGTTAATAAGAATATTTCATGCCAAAAGCATAAATCTATATGACTAAATCAATTGATTTTTATTTTTACAAATCTTGCTTTTAAAAAAAAATTTTTGAAGCCAAGATCGATTAAATTATATTTTAGATAAATATAATTCTTAGACAATCTTAAATTTACTTTGTTTTATTGCTCCAAAACCACCATCAATATGTGATACTTTTTCAAAACCCATATCTTTTAATGATTTAGCTGCCAAAGCAGATCTTAATCCACCAGCACAAAATAAAACCATTTCTTTATTTAAATCCAATTTACCTTCTTTAAAATAAACACTTTCAGGATCTAGCCAAAATTCTAGCATTCCTCTTGGGATATGTTGTGAATTTTCAACTCTCCCTTCTTTTTCAAGTTCTCTAATATCTCTTATGTCAATAAGATTACATTGATTTTCACTAACCATTTTATGAGCTTCATCTGTTGAAATCGTTTTAATTTGATCTAAAGCTTCAGAAACTAAGGTTTGAGATGATTTTATATTCATAATTAAATTATTTATTATATAATTTTTAATATAATCATAGATAAAAATTGTGCTACCTAAAATATTAAAACCCTATCATTTAGACAAATCAAATCTAGTTAGGATAGGTCCTAAAAAAGATGGAGGATATGTCATTGATAAAAGAGTAATAGATAAATCTGAAGTAATAATTACGTGTGGTTTAAATGATGATTGGAAATTTGAAAAAGATTTTCTCAGTAAAAATGTGAATTCTAGAGTTGAAGCCTATGACCACACTGTTGATAGTCAGTTTTGGTTAAAAAGATTTAAAAAAGATTTTATTTCATTTCTGTTATTAAAAAAAATTACACCTAATCAAATATTAGATATTTTTAAGTATGTAAGTTATCTAAATTTTTTTAAAGGAAAAAATAAGCATCATATTAAAAAGATTGTTTCACAAAAAGAAGATGTGGAAAACCAAGCAACTATTTCAGAAGCAATTGGTAATAATAAAAATATACTTTTGAAAATAGACATTGAGGGAGATGAATTCAAAATTCTAGATGAAATAGATAAAAACTTGGATAAGATAAATTTACTTATAATTGAGTTTCATGATCTGCAAAAAAATTTAAAAAAAGTTGAGAACTTTATTGAAAATACTAAACTTAAAAATATACATATTAATGCAAATAACTATGGAATGTTAGATGAAAATGGTATTCCACAGGTAATTGAGATGACACTTATAAATCCAAAAAAATTTGAAATAACCGATGAAAGAACGAAAAGAACCTATCCAATTGAAGGTTTGGATTTTAAAAATCGTAAACGTGGACCAGATATTGAATTAAAATTTAATGAATAAAAAAATTTGTATAGTTTATACACATCACAAATTAGGTGATTTAATTTGGCAATTACCTTATATTAAAGCAATAAGTGATCATCATAATGAAAAAATTGATTTAATTGTAAGAAAAAAAACACAAGCCCAAAATATCCTAAAAGACTTAAGCCATATTAATAAAATTTATTATAATGAATTTCGAAAAGGTTTGGCATATTGGATAGATGTTTTTAAATTAAAAAAGATATTTAATTCAGAAAAATACGATTACGTTTATATTTTAGACAAAGTAAATAAACCTGCAATTGCTGCAAAGTTAGCTGGGATCAAAAATATAATAGGACCAGGATTTAAAAATCAAAAAAAATGGATCACTACCAAAAATTACTTAAATGAAGAAGACTGGAAATTAAATTACTCTGAACAATCTCAAAAATTATTAAAAATTAATTCTATAACTTTAAATAATAAATTTCCAAACTTAGAAGTTAATATTGAACGATTTAAAGAGAACAATGATGATCTTTTGGTTGATGGAAAAAAAATAGCATTTGGTGTTGACTCATTTGAAGATTTTAAGATGTGGTATGAAGAAGATTTTATAAAACTAGCTGATCTGTTATATGAAAAAAAACTATTTAATTATATCTATTTAATTTGTGGTCCTGATAAATCCCATATAGCTAAAAAAATTAAAAATGACTCAAAAAGAGAGTATTTTATAGATTGTTCCCATAAAGATCTTCAAGGAGTGATTTTGGCAATTAAAAATTCTGACTTTTATGTAGGTAACAATTCAGGTCCTTTAAACTTATCTGCAGCTTTAGGAATAAAAACTTTTGGTCTAATTGCCACTGATCCAGTGAGTGAATTAAAATATAGTAAAATAAACCCAATAACTCCAAAAGATTATGTTGATAATATATGGATTAGAGACAGAAGTGGAATGAAAAAACTTAAACCAAATGAAGTTTTTGAACACATAGTTAATAATTTATAAAAAAAGGGACCCTTCGATTAGTAATTGTGGAGAATACACAGAAAGTAAAGAGTCCCTTTATTGTTAACAATTAGTCACGTATTGCATATGCTGCAACACCAATCTCAGATACATCTGTTCCAAGTTTTTCGGCTTTTTTACTAATTCGTATTCCAATTGTTTCTTTCATTGCTTTGAAGGCAATATAAGAAAGAACAAAACTAAATACACAAACTGAAATGGTGCCTAAAAGCTGAGTTACAAAAGATGTTTTTACATTAGTAATTGGAACTGCCAATGTTCCCCAAATACCAGCAAACATATGTACTGGAATTGCTCCAACCACATCGTCAAGTTTTTGATATTCTAAGAATTTTGTACCGTAGTACATAATTACTGAACCAATTGAACCAATTATAATTGCTTGAAATGGCGTTGGTGTCAAAGGTTCAGCAGTAATTGCAACTAAGCCTGCTAACGCACCATTAAGCATCATTATAATATCAGTTTTACCACCAACTATTCTTGTTAAAATTGCTCCAGTTACAACACCAGCCGCTCCTGCAAGATGAGTATTAACGGCAATTTTAGTTATAGCGCTCACATCAGTAAAAGTTCCCATTGCTAATTGACTAAAACCATTAAATCCAAACCATCCAAACCAAAGCAAAAAAGTACCAAGTGTTACCAAGGGAATTGAAGAAGCTGCAAAAGGTTCCATGGATATTTTTTGACCTTTAGCTCCAAATCTTCCATTTCTTGATCCTAATACAATAACTCCAGCTAAAGCTGCTGCTCCTCCACAAGCGTGAACTAAAGTAGATCCAGCAAAATCAGAAAAACCAGCTACAGCTAACCAGCCCCCTCCCCATTGCCATCCCACTGATACTGGGTAAATAAATCCAGCCATTGCAATTGCAAAGAAAAAGAAAGGCCAAATTTTTATTCTTTCTGCTACTGCACCGGATACAATTGAAACTGTAGCACAAACAAACATTGCTTGATAAAACCAGTCAGAACTATCAGAATAGCCAGTACTGATTTTTGAATCTTCACTCCAAATTAAAAATTTTCCAATATATCCACCTTCTGGAATACCATAAGCTAAATTATATCCCCAAAAAAAGAAAACTAATGAAGCAATAGCAAATTTTCCAACATTTTTTGCTGCAATTGTAGATACACTTTTTGTAGTAACTAAACCACTTTCTAACATACAAAATCCAGCAGCCATCAATGCAACTAAAACTCCACCAATATAAAAAGCTAAGGTATTGAATATATATTGACCTTCTTCAGATATCGTTGTTTCTGCAGAACTGGATTCTATTAGAGAAAAAAACAAAATCATTGTTAATGTAAAAATTAATAAATGTTTTTTCATATAAACTCCTATTTAAAATTATCTAATAGATTGCTTTTAATTTTATAAATTCTAAAAACTAATGTTATTGACTAAAAATAGATATGCGTATTTTGCATATAGAAACAGCCTTAATGCTTTTTTGAACATTAAGGCTGTTTGAAAGATGTTATTTATTAAATACTTCTTTTAAAGCTTTAGCAGGTAAGAATTTAACCTTTTGTGATGCAGCAATTTGAATCTGCTCACCAGTTCTAGGATTTCTTCCAACTCTAGCTTTTCTTTTAGCTACTTTGTAAGTACCAAATCCGGCAATTTTCACATTGTCATCACCTTTTAAAGCATCCAAAATAGTGTTGGTAATCGTGTCAAAAGTTCTTTCAGCATCTGCTTTACTTAGATTTAAAGCCCCTGAAAGCTTGACTATCAATTGTTTTTTATTCATTTTAGCTCCGGTTTTATTAGGTTATTTGCTATTTTTATCAAAAGTATTGATAAATCAAGACTTTTTTTAGTATGTCGTTAAAAGTTATACACAATATATTGTATAATTTTAAATAATCGTTGATTTTATTGGTCTTTTTAACATTTTTAAAATTGATTTATCTAAATAAACCGAGGTCTTTTAGGTCATTAAAGGTTGTAAAAAGCATTAATGATAACAACAAAAACATACCGATTCGAAAAAAACCCTCTTGAGTTTTTTGTGATAAAGGACGACCTAAAAACTTTTCAAATGTATAAAACATTAAATGTCCTCCATCTAACATAGGTATTGGAAAAAGATTTATTAAACCCAAACTTATAGAAATATAAGCCATCATACTAATAAATGCTAAAACTCCAAATTCGGCTACTTGACCTGATATTTTAGCAATTCTAATTGGTCCTCCAAGTTGAGAAGTGTCTGCTTTACCAAAAAGCATTGCTCCAATGTATTTTAGCGATGAAATACTTACATAATAAACTTCATGTGCAGCATAATAAATTGCTTGGGCAGGACCTAATTTTACATGATTAATTTCATTATTATATGCTCCTAATTTTATTCCAACCATTCTTTTGTTTATTTTGTTACCAAGATTATCTTCACTTAAAACTATATTAGGTTTAATTTTTAATAACAATTCATCGTAAGAACGTTTTACTTTAAAGTCTATAAGGTCATCTGTAGACATCATAATGTATTTAGATACATCAAGAATACTTTTAACTTGATTACCGTCAATTTCTAAAATTATATCATTTTGTTTTAATCCACCAATCATTGCAGGACTGTCTTTTTGAACTTCATTAATTACCGCTGGTGTAAAATCTTTACCAATGAATGTATAAATTGAAAAAAATATGACTAAAGCTAATATAAAATTAGCTAAAGGACCTCCAAATACAATTAAAACTCTTTGATATAAGGGCTTTAAAACAAATAATTTTTTACGGTCTTCCTTATTGTATTTTTCTATAATCTTTTCTTGATCGGATTGTGAAAATACATTTCGATCCCCAAAAAATTTGACATATCCGCCAAGTGGTATCCAACAGATTTTCCATCTTGTTCCTGATTTATCGTTCCAGCCAAAAATCTCTTTACCAAATCCTATTGAAAAGTCAGTAACACCTACACCATATCTTTTTGCAAAGTAATAATGGCCATATTCATGAATAAAAACTACTACCAAAATCAATACAATAAATGGTAAAATATAAGTAAGCACTATATTAGCATTTTAAATGAATTTAAAATCATACTCAATACCTTAAATTTGTTTTTTCTTATCTATTTGATACTCAAAATTCTGTGTTGTTTCATTTACACGTAAAAGTTTTGCTCTATTTTTACTATGAAACTGTGTTGCCATTTCAGTTAAAGGTGACAATGTAACTAATCTGTTAAGGTGATTTGATTTTTTAATCTTTTTAAAAACTTCTTTAACAATCAATTTACCACCACCCTTTTTTTTTGACCATACCGTATATGCAATAGCGATTTTCCCAATATTTTGGTCTCTTTGTGCGCTTTTTAAATAAGCGTCATGGCTAAACTTATCTAATTCTTCAACATTTTTTGGAATTTCATTTGTATAAGCAAAACACATTACTGCATGAATTTCTCCCATATATTTAACTCCATAAATTTTTCTCCCATAACTTCTTCTAAAAACATTATCTAATTCAGGTCTAACTGGATCTTCTTGTGTGTTGCATTCTTTAAGTTCAACTAGTTCAGCACCCTTAATCCAATCAAAAAATTTATCTATATTCTTATTTATAATTTGTTTGTTTTTTCTAATTCGAGCTTTAATTCGAGGTTTAATTTTTTTTTTTAAAATTTCTTTGTTTTTTCTAATTCGAGCTTTAATTCGAGATTTAAATTTTTTTTTTAAAATTTCTTTCATAAAATATAATTAAATAAATATTTTGATAAATTAGAATTTTTATTTATTAATTTTTATCACCAACATAAACTGAAACTCCTCTTAAATTAATATCTACATCAAATTTCTTATGTAGTGGAGGAAAAGCTCTTTGGGAACAGTCTAATCTATCACAGGTTCTACATGACACACCTATCGGTATTTCTGCAGTTTTGTCACTTACATTTATATTTTCTGTATATACAAAATCTTTTGAATATTTTGCATCACATCCAAGTCCAATAGATAAAATACTTTTTGTTCTTCCAAATCTACCAATTCCTTTTTCAACTGTTCTTGCAATACAAACATATTTTTCACCATTGGTCATTTTACTCACGGCTGCTTGAATTACACCGGGTCTAGTAAATGCTGAATAGACATTCCATCTTGGACATGCTCCACCATATCTAGGTATTTCAATTCCAGATAATGAAAATCTTTTTGAAATATTCCCAGCCATATCAACTCTTAAAAAATGAAATGGTATACCTGGTAATTTAGGATCTTGTAAACATGTAACTCTATGTGAAACTTGTTCAAATGAAGTTGCAAAAGTATTTTGTAATAACTCTAAATCATATTTAAGTTTTTTACATTCTGTATGGAAAGGTTTATAAGGCATCAATATTGCAGCTCCACAATAATTTAGTAATGCAACTTTTGTTAATTTTTTTGACTCATCTGATGGAAAAGCAAATTTAGATAAATAGATATCTATTTCTTTATTAGCACCTTCTTGTGCAATTTGAGCTGCGGCATGGAGCTTTTTGGTTTCTAAAGAGCTATAATCACTCAATAACAATTCTTTTTTATTTTTATGAAAGATTTTTGAAAAAGGCTTATTTTCTTCAGGAATCACATCTTTAACAATTATGTCATATTCTGATTTTAGATAATCACAAAGAGCTATGTATCTTGTTCGATTATTTTTTTGAACTTTTTCAAAAACCTTATTTGCAAAATCCTCAAGTTTTGGAAAATAATTTTTATTTTCTTGGATAAAATCTGAAATAACTTCACCTGGAAAAGAATTTTTTCTATTATCAACAATCTTACCAGATATTTTTTCAATTTTATCGACAAGTTCATGATCCTTCTTTTTTAAAATATCTCCCAATCTTACAATTGCTTTTCCAATTTTTGGATTTGTTCCAACAAGATCTTTTACTTCAGGACCTAAAATATCTAAATCTTCAAATAACTTATCATCTAAAATTTCTGATAATGTATTTTCTAAATTAATATCTGTTTTTGTGGTTAATTGAGATAGTTCAATATTTAGCTTTTCACAAATTTTTAGTAAAAGATCGCCATCAATTTTTCTCTTTCCACCTTCTATAAGATTTAAATAACTAGGTGATATATTGAGATCTTCAGCCAATTTATTAGCTTGAAGACCCAATTGTCTTCGAAAAGCCTTGATTTTTGGCCCAATTTTTAAATCTAATTGACTCATATTAACTATTTGTAAATTTTGTAAATTTATTTTTACAAATTTTTTCCATAATTTACAACATTTTTATACTTTTTTATGGATTTTGTAAATCCTGTAAATTATAAAATTTACATGGACGAAAAATTAAAAAACAGTGAAAATGAGGCTCAAATCATAAAACATGAGGATTTAGCTAGACATAATAGCAGAGGAATCTACATGAGAGATGATCATTGTGATTGGGGTTCAAGTGGAATGAAAGATCTAGTTGAGACCCTTAACGACTCAAACTAATACTAATTCGTTCAACTTAATTCAATTTTCTTTATAAACATTTTAACAGCACAAGGTAAAAATAATGAGCGCAGAAAATATCTCATACAATTTAAAAAGATTTGCAGGAATAAAAAGAGATTATACACCTGAAGAAGTAGAAAGATTAAAAGGCTCAATAAAAATTGAATATTCTTTGTGTAAACAACAATCGACTAAATTATGGAATTTATTAAACTCCGAACCTTATGTTAATACTTTAGGTTCTCTTTCAGGAAATCATGCAGTGCAACATGCTAAAGCAGGATTAAAAGCAATTTACTTAAGTGGTTGGCAAGTGGCTGCTGATGCAAATAGTGCAGGTGAAATGTATCCAGATCAATCTTTGTATCCTTATGACAGTGCACCAAAATTAGTTGAGTCAATGAATAATGCTTTAATTAGAGCTGACCAGATTCAACATATGGAAATAAAAGATGGTGATATGAAGAAAGAAGAAAAAGTGGATTATATGCTACCAATTATTGCTGACGGTGAAGCAGGTTTTGGTGGACCATTAAATGTATTTGAACTTGCAAAAAAATTTATTAAAGCAGGTGCTGCGGGTGTTCACTTTGAAGACCAATTGGCAAGTGAAAAAAAGTGTGGTCACATGGGTGGAAAAGTACTTGTTCCAACTGGCACCATGATTAAAAATTTAAAAGCTGCAAGATTAGCTGCTGACATAGCTGATGTACCTTTAATCATATTAGCAAGGACAGATGCAAATGCTGCTAAATTAATTACAAATGATAATGATAAAAATGACAAACCGTTCTTAACAGGTGAAAGATCTCCAGAAGGTTTTTACTATGTAAAAGCAGGAATTGAACAAGCAATTTCTAGAGGATTAGCTTATGCACCTTATTCAGATTTAATTTGGTGTGAAACAGCAACCCCTAATCTTAAAGAGGCTAAAAAATTTGCAGATGCAATTCATGAAAAATTTCCAGGTAAAATTTTAGCCTATAATTGTTCTCCTTCATTCAATTGGAAAAAACATTTATCTGATGAAGAAATTGCTTCATTTCAAAAAGAAATAAGTAAAATGGGATATAAATTTCAATTTATAACTCTAGCAGGATTTCATACTCAAAACATTGCAATTTTTGAATTAGCAGAAAAATATAAAAAAGAAGGTATGACTGCTTATTCTAAAATTCAGCAACAAGAATTTGCTCGTGAGAAAGATGGTTATACTAGTGTTAAGCATCAGAGAGAAGTTGGTACTTCTTATTTTGATGCTGTTTCAAATACGATCAGTAGTGGAAAGAGCTCAACAACAGCTATGGAAGGCTCTACTGAATCTGAGCAATTTTAAAAACGTTCCTCTTATAAATTCCGTATATAAAATTGATAATAAGATATATGACTGCAAAAATTACAAATAATATAATACCTAAAATTATCTTGAATAATAAAGTTTTATTATTTTTTTGATCATCATTATCAATTTGTTTTTGCAGATCTTTATTTTCGTTTTCTAAAATTTTATTTTTAAATATTTGTTTCTCTAATTTTAATTTTTCATTATCTTTAATTAATTCAACAATTAATCTTTTGCTTGTTGCGTTTTCTTCAAGAGTTTTTTGAGCTAATAATTTAAGCTTTTCGTTTTGAGCTATTAATTCTTCATTTTTAGCATTTAATATTTCATTTGCTTTTCTTAAGTCTGCAAGTTCTTTTAAATCCTTATCAAAATCTGGCATGGTTGAACTTTCATCGATTTTTGATAGCTTAGGTTTTGCTTTGAGTGCAGCAGTTTTTATCTCAG